>Ga0056128_1000539_pt1 | contig 34744 bp, 22 predicted proteins | sample WorMetLIZISLAND2_FD_71113 | JGI IMG/M metagenome (GOLD analysis project Ga0056128, IMG submission 71113) | Marine gutless worms symbiont microbial communities from Max Planck institute for Marine Microbiology, Germany - Olavius geniculatus... ...
AATCGTATACTAGCTTTCGGTTGGCGCCGAATTCAATGACCTTGGATGACCTTGAACGCCAAAATAGAGATTTTTTATGGATTTTTCGGGCGATTTCAGACTGAGACACAAAATCATTCAGAAGGCGGCACCACGATACTGGCATTGGTGGCGTGGCGTCATCAGTAACGCGTTTCGGCTGAAACAAAATTACCCTACGCCGGGCCCAGTTAATACTGCGATGGGTTACTGCCTGCGGGCAGAAACTGCTATAGGCTTTCGCGCGTCCCGTCAGCATTAGCTCAAATTTCTTGTAGTATCTACGTCACGCAAACTGCCTTGCTGAATGTTCAGATCTTGTTCTTGTGCTTGTTTGAAAAATATTGATATCGCAATATTTATCAAAATTAAAATCCTAAAATCGACTCATCAGTAACCAACACATACACAGAAATACATAACCCGCAAAACGGCACAGTTCTAATATTTTTGGCAGCGCATCGACACCCGGTAGCGATTGTAGGTGAAACTCACTCAGCTGGCGCAGTCTGCACCTCTCAGCTGAATTATTTCAATATGGCAAAAACAAAACACGCCAGCAAATTGTGCCACATGCAGATGCACGAACGGATATATACCTGGGTTTTCCACGAAGTTTTTGCTGTCGGAAACTTTAAATTTTTATTAGTATGGATCGTTTGTTCACACATTATACAGTTTTCGTCTGCTGATGCATCTTCACCTACAGCGTGGCTTTATTCGGCACTGTGCCATTTGCATCGATTGTGCGCTAGCGTACGCAGGTTATGTATACAAACAGCAGGACGTCTGGCCTGCACAAAGTCTATGTTAGACACATACACAGACAAACACTTAGACAGTTGACAACTAAATAACAAAAAAACCTGCCTGCACTACTGGTCTGCATGACAAAGCTACACAGATAAGATACAATGACAAACAGCAATACTCCTAGACAACATAAACACCTTTAAAATTATGGGTTCCTTGGCAGGAAATAATACCGTATATTTTAAAATTATCTTCCATTTAATCCATAAAGTATTGTAGCCAATTAAACACTGCTTGATAAAAAAGACATTACTTGTAAACATTTTTAGATATCAGAAGCAACAAGACAAACAATATGATACCGGTACATAATATATTTTTTTAAAATATCATCCATCAAACCTCAAATATATTGTAAAGCAAAGTAATCTTCTTCCTGAACCATAAGACATGCTGTTAACATGTATTCAAGCTAGATACACATACCTTTGTTTCATCTTTATCAAGTGAAACGCTGAATCCAAATCCGACTGCAGTCGTTGTTGAGAGATTGCCAGCTGAGAGTGAAGTGAGGCCGGCAGCAGTTTTAACGTCATCTTTCATGTCCGTGAGTACGCCCGCCATCTTGACGTCCGGCACAGCAGCTGAGGAAGCTGCTACAGGCACGGCTGACTGTGGCAGTGGTGGCGATGGCTGGGATGATGTTCCACCGGGAGTCATGCTACCTGACACTGTCTGCTTACTGATCTCCTGCTGTTTAATGCTAGACACACATAGACAGACAGACAGACACATAGACAGAGAAACAAGCAGAGAGAGAGAGAGAGAGACCAGTGGCAACATAACAGGAAAGCAAGTGGCATATAAAGTAGACTAAAACATCATATACGGTCTTCATATGATTAAATTATATTAAACTAGAAATTTGGGGCAAAACCCAACGTGAGTCCACCTAGCGCTGTAAGTCCGATTGGGGAAAAAATTCATGGGGGTGAAATTGCCCCGGTGGCAAAGTCACACGGCCTGAACTCAAATGCATTGGCATACGCAGAATGCCCGATGTCAACTTACGGTAGGTCAACATGCGTGCCTGTAACTTTTTTGCTGGTAGACCAAAGTTCACCAATTTTTTGTTAAACGGGGGATAAATTGCCATTGATAATGCCATTTACTGCTTGTCGATATCTCTATGCATTCCAGAGATATTCGCAGTCAAAGTCAAAAGTTATCCTACATCACACCAAATTTTGGACGTTTTTTGCCCTCCAAAATTTTAAGGGGCAGTGCTCCCCAAAAGTTGTTTCCATGTTATCACCCCAACCTAGAGGCACGTCAAGTGGCAAAGTATCATAAGTGTACTCTCACTACCCCCAAAATTATAGATGTGCACTAGCTGAAATTTAAGCCAATTTTAGACCCCCTTTGAAAAAAAAACTGTAAGGGGGACCCCCATCCCCGATGGGGGGTGCATTAGTAAGACCTGGTCATTCTCTAGCACGTGTAAAAATTTGGGGGCCCAGCACCCTTTAGGGGCCAAAATATGGTCATCCGGAAAAGTCGATTTGGGTGGGTATGATTCCACATCGAGATCTCTGTAATTATTGGACCAAAGTTCATAGAACTTCTTTCGCCTAACGTGGAAGGAATCGCGGTAGATCAAATACTTGTCCCATTTTGAATATCTTCATCCGTTCCGGAGATATTCGCCGCCAAACTTCAAAGTCGTCCGAAACTGGGCCAAATTTTGCATGTTTTTGGCCCCTAAAATTTTTTTTGGGAAAGCCCCCAAAATTTTGGACCAGCATTACAAAATCTAGCCTAGTACTGACAACAGTGCAAAGTTTCACGCCGATCAGCCGACGCATCTCGGAGATCTCACGACTGGAATAAAAAAATAAATAAAACATCTCTAGTAAAACATAAGTCTACTCCAAAAGCTATTGCTTCTGGGCAAACTAATAAATAAATAAATTACCATTTACTAAGCAGATATGGAAGCTGAGTATCGGCAATCGTCTTAAACTTGAGTACGAACACTTCGAGCATCCTCATAAATAAGTCGCGGCCCTACAATGCATCACAATTATAACAAACATTATACCGGTAATGGCGGTAATTACACGCAGCAATGATAGACCTAGCAGTGCAAGGCCTTGGTCTTGAACCAAAGATAAAGGCATTGTTGCACGTGACAAAAGGTCATATGAACTTCCTCATATGACAATATGTTTGCTGCAGTGACATCTGGCGACAGATGGAGTTCACTATGAAAAAAGTAGTAATTGATGTCAAAACAACAACCACAATTAAACTAATAGCCAAGTAAACGGAATGAATGGTGGGATACAGTTTGCTTCAGATGTGTCTATGCACAGTAGACCAACCAATCAGACCAGTTTGGGCAGTAAAGCAAACCTCAAACTTTACGTGAATGTTTCCATGACCACTTAGAAATACCTACCCCACCCCGCCAGAGTAACACGACTCCCACAATGTCAACAGTCAAATGGCTCCTAAATGTCCAATAGCTCCAATATGGTAAAAGCTATGAACTCCAAATTACAAACACTAGGTCGGGGTATGCACTGTTGTAAGCGTCTTTCATGAATTTATACAACTCATTAACTTACGTTTCCATTCTCTGCCTCGCTCTTGGCACGTATGCATTCGACGAGGTTAAGGAGCAGTTTACAGGACATGGTCTGAATGCTGCATGGCAGCGATTCATCGTGAACATTCTTTGAGAACAAGTTAACAGCCAGCGCAAGATCACTCAACGACAGGCTCTGTCGTACGTGATGAACCAGGTCTGCCAGTGTACTGTACGCCAATGGCCTGCAATGACACGTATCACAGCATCTTACTATAATGGGCGGAAAGTCTGTTTGTCTGTCTGTCAGCCCCCTCTAGCGCCTTCCCTGTTGCACGATCGCGGACCCCGACCGCGGCGTTTGAGTTCTTGGGTCTTGGGTACGTGCCCCCCAGCTGCCCCACGGGCAGCCTGAGGGGCGGGGGTTGAGTTGCTGGGTCTTCTTTCCCCGCTGATTCTGTCAAGTTTGTCAGTATAGTGCTCAGCTTCATGGCGACATCTGATGAATGACAGCCACTTAAAGCTCCCAGCCTAAGGCCTGCCATGAATTTCGTAGTCTCTGCGATGTGTGCCGGATCACGCTGAGTCAGTGTTGGATCAGTGGCGCCCTCTGCACGTTATTACGACTGCGTACCATGTACTGAATACAACCCCTCCCAAACTCTTGCATGCATTCATTTCACTAGCAATGTAACCCAAGTAACTCGCCCGTAAGGTGGGTACTTTGCTAGTGTTATCTAATGCAATGAAAACACTTGCTAACGACCCCTTTGTACTGATTTCATAGACCTTTTAGACTTGCTTGCAGCTTTTTCGTTTCAGTTTCCTCAAGCTTCTATCTCTACCATAACTGTTTGTTTCCAGTTTTATTTTTTTCACAAGACTACTTTCCATTACCATTTCAGTTCCACTAGCATTTCAGATAAACCAAAAAAAACAGTTTTATTTTTTCCGGGTTAAATCTACAGTCATCCATTCTCGAGACAATATGTAATGTTAGACAAACATAACAACACAAAATGTAAAGTAGTCAAATTTCCTACTGCTGCTTGGTCAAAAATCAACTAAATCTGTTACTCACAAGCAGACTGGGCAAGTGTGACATACCGTAGAGATTCATAAGTGGTCCATCCACTGCCAATCAAGACACTTTCATCAAACAGCTTCTCAATATGAGGAACGAATTCTATCAATTGCACAATCAAACACACACAGCATTGACTCTAGCCACTAGCTCCGTGCAAGAAACGATGCTGTCTTCTGCTGAGTGCAACAGACTCAATACGGCTGTGACATTAAAGCATGTACATAAAAGAATTAACTGAACTGAATTGAACTAACATGGTTTAGTTTCTGATGAACTGGCCAATTAGCAGGTGGTAATGCGTTACAGTAGGCACCATCTAACAGCATCAGCGTTAAGCACATCACCTGAGTCCAGACTGACTCACGGAGCAACTTGGTTCAGATTCTAAATTAGATTGCAGCCAAAATCTAACAAGTTGTTCCCTGGGCCATTCTCCATTCAGCCAGTTAAAATTCAACTAACATTCCACCAGAAACGCATAATCAGTTAAATGGCTAGTTATCAGCTTAAATAGTTGATTGTTTATAAACAAGAAACTAGTCCTAACAAAGCTCTACTGGCAGCACAAGTTGTGATAGCTATATAGCAGGGGCAGCAGCTGTGCTAACTACAGAGTCATGACAGGAATAAATAATAAATACTGCCTGAATTTTGAGCTGACGTAAAGAACAAATAAAACTGCATGCAGCATCAGCATTACAGGTCCATCATCTGTTAGATCAGTAATAGGCTCATTAATTGCCAATTGGTCCACGTGTCAATAAAACATATCTTAAGCAGACAATGTTCACTGCAGTGACTTACAAAACTGCATAAAATTGCCTTAGCAGTTGGGCTCCATATCCACAGACCTTGCTGTTGGTAATGGGCTTAATGAGTCATGACACTCCCCAGATGGGCCAGACTCCAGTCCCTTTAAACCTTTTTCCTACTCATCAACAAAATTTGCTGTCACAAGAATGGTAGTAGCAGAAAAAATGTTGTACTGTTTCTGAGGTCGGTGGCTAAGATATGTCGTGCAGCGATGAGCAGCTCCTTGCGTAGGTGTGCCACTTCCTGCGGACACATCATCAACAATCCCAGCATGCCTTTCACCATCTGGGCTGAGTGCACGTTGATGCTATCCTGGTAGATGCGTATGATATATGCGAGGAAAGACAGAGTCTTGATCTGTGCCGCGATGAAATCAACAAATACCTCTTTGTTGAATGCCGGGTTTGCCCTAGCACATGCAGACAGATAAACAGACATCGTTACATGCTGATAAAGATATGCCACAGACTGACAAAAACTAAAGGTAACTGATATAAAAAGTAACAGAAAAATCTGGTAGATCAAAAGAAATAATACACATCAGAAAATAACACTTGAGACAAGTCAATGAATAAAGATGAAGGATCCTACCTATCCTAAGTTGTCAAAACATCAAAATTGTTAAACAAAGTGGTAATTTCAGTGAACATAGTTCATACTGCTTCGAGACAACGACGATGATAATGATAGTTTCAGAAAACTGGAATGACAAAATAAGTAGTGTTATTACTAGAGCTGTCAAAGCATCAATTCTTTTATTCTTTTAATGTATGTATTAAGACGTTAATAATGCATCATTAATATTGCTGATACTGTACGTGGACTACATCGAAAGGGTGAGTGGAATGATGCCCACGAATTCGTGCCTGTGTCACAGAAACGTGACAGTAATGATGGAAAGGCAACAAAACAATTTTTAATTACTTGAATATTATTTGATCGTCAAACATACATGGTTTAATGAAATATTGGAACTCGCGCTTCACAGAATTTAGAAAATTTACGTATGTGCATTAATTTTTTAATGCGAGTTAATGCATTAATTTGACAGCTCTAGTTATTACCTCTGCTGTGGAGTTGGCTGTAGGACGATGGTGTTCATGATGAGAGGAATAAACTCAGATACATCATTGTGAACATGCTGCTTGTACAACTGATACATCAGTACCACGATAATTGGCAGCTCGGCCAGCACTTTCAGCGACATCTCCGCTTTTGGTATCAAGTTATACTGCAATCATAAACAGTACACACACACACCACTCTCTCTCTCTCATTCAGGCTGTTTTGGATCCCTCGTGGTGAGGGGACAGCCACACGGGTTCTCTTTTTCCATTTGGCTCTATTCTCAACGTCCTTCAAGTTGAGCCGCAAGTCCTCCACGCTGTACTTGATGACGTTGATCCATATCTTTTCTGTCTTCCTCTGCTCCAGTGTCAGCGAACGTCTGCCTCTAAGATTCGCTTGACACAATCATCCTCTACTCGACGTCGTACATGCCCAAACCGTTTCAGCCTGGCCTGCCATACCTTGTCCGTGATACATCCTACTCCAAGGATGCGACAAATAACATCATTTCTTTTCCTGTTAATCAAGATGAGACCAAAGATCCATTGTAACATTCTCACATGCAAGCATTTAAATGATCTTTTCCGGACTAGTACACACACCACTCTACTTTCTAGTAAATACCTTATATAATATTACAGTCATACGGCCAATTACAGTTACATAATCACTCAACTCAGCTAACACTAAAGATATCTGAGCCATCTCCAGTATCGAGTTATACTGCAATCGGCAATACACAACCAAAACTGCTGGTAACTGTAGTGTCGCATCAATCTATATTCATGTAGACCATTTATCATGATGTATTTAAGCAGCAGTAAATGCTTGCACTGAAAAAAGCACTCAAGTTCATGATCCAGTATAGAATCAGAATTGACAAAAAAGGTAAATGGCTAATCTAGGGAAAAACACCGGAATGCTGTGCATTCAGTTCTGTGTGAAAGTTAAGAATTTTAAAAAGTGCAGCTACTGTTGGCTCAGAAAGCATGCAAACCTCTGCATACTGTTGAAGCCAAGTTATCTACTGTGTTGTGTTCTGTGCCTCAGGGCTCCGTCTTGCGTCTGTTGTTGTTCCTATTGTACACAGCAGACTTAGCCGAGCTTGCTGCGAGATATGGTGCTTATATGCTTACGCTGATGACAATCAAATTTTTGTATCTCAGCTGTAAAACTGATTAAGCAAATCTGTATGTTGCAGCTCTTGAGTGCTGTGTGACAGCAATCAGCCACTGAATGTCCGCCAACTGCCTCAAACTCAACATGGAGAAAACGGAAATGTTATGGACGGGCAATGAGAGCAACCTCGACCTCGAGTGAATGCCAGAGAGTGCACGACGACTGACACTTGGGAACGACACGATCAACGCCACTGACGCTGTGCGAGTTCTTGGAGTGGTCGTCATGCCGGATCTGAGTTTGGACAAGCACGTTACTGCCGTCAGCTCTAAGTGCTTCTTCCAGTTGTGTCGCGTTCGACGATCACTCGACGATGAGTCTGTGGCGATGGTAGTCCATGCATTTGTCATGAGTCATATATACTATTGCAATGATCTGTTGGCTGGCGCACCAAAAGTGGTGACTGACAAGCTGCAGCGCGTAATGAACTCTGCAGCATGGGTCATCACAAACACACGGAAGTTTGACCATGGTCTGTCGCATGTCCAACGTGAAATCCTACACTGGTTGGATGTACCAGAGCATGTAACGTTCAAGCAATGCTTGTCTGTCTACAAGTGTCTGCATGGAATGAGACCGCCATATTTGTCGGAGATGTGCCGGCCGATCTCGTCATTTGCTGGCTATCATCATCTGTGCTCAGCATTCTCCTTTGCTGGCCCATTAGCATGAAATGGTCTTTTGGCATACATACCTAAAAGACGATTCGCTTAATATGGACTCTTTTAAATGTTCTCTTAAATCATTTCTTTTTGATATGCACTGACAGTGCATTCAGTGCGCTAAAGATTTCTCGAAATGATAGTGCATGATATAAGTGTTCACTTATTATTATTGTTATTATTATTACCTAAGCCAGCACCCATTTTTTGATCAGGCTTATATAAGTAGTAAGTACACGATCGGAAAAATAATTATCAAATGTGCCTTTTGATAATAATACATTGAATAATTATTCAATAATAACATGGCATTCACTGACTGATATTGGCTGGTTCTCAGCATTTCTCTTTTCGGTGAGTATCGTCGTAGTCGTAAAAGTTTCCTCAAGAGCAGCATCGACGTTGACCTCCGTGAGGTCATGAACTTTCATCTGACCTCGTTGCTCAAATATCTTGGGCAAAAACGTCGGCAGCTTCTTGTAGATGTCTTTAACATAGCGCAGAAACTGCTGGACCTGCCAGCCAAATCAGACCATAAGAAAATGATTAAGTAAGAAAATTACCTTTATTTGCAAGACTGCTGTCAATCGCACAAACATTACATGTTAATTCATTAATACATGCAAAAACACCATAATAAAAACTAACACAAATCCATGTCACAGCAACATAATATGAACAATACCGGTACTGTAAATGCTACTTGTATTTAGAAAGGGCTTTGATAATAAAACTTTTTCAAAAAATTGCAGATTTCGGCCGATTGAAAAAATATGTGTGACCTCGTGATCACAAGTGATAAGTTTCAGAAACAAGGCTTGAATGAGGGAGTAGTTGGTTAAAGCAGTAGTGGCTTAAGCAAGTGCTGTAAAACTACTGTAATAAGTAATTTCAGCCTAGTAACAATTGTAATTTTTAATAGTTAACTTTAAATATGGAAGATAAGAAAGCAATCAATGAAAAATACAGCGTATTCATAGAATGATCAAGTAACGCTTACCTCTGGACAGAACGGCGGTCGAAACTGTTTGTGTAACTCGATGATAATGCGCAGACAAACCAGAACATTTTCCTCGTTGTCTGTCTACAGCACAAAATACATGCAAACGATGTACAAAGCAACTAAAATAAACTGAACTTGCTTAATACACTTCACAAAATGTACTGAAAAGAAAAATACCGAACAGTCAGTTCAATCAGTTAGTACAGTCAGCCCAATGCAACTAAAATGAATTTTACTGCACTGAGATACCAGTATTTCAGTCCAGTTCTCACTTAGTACACTCACTAGTAGAAACTGCAGTTTTCGCTGGAAAATTTGGCCAAGTTCCGCGCGCCAGTTTGCAAAATTCTGCGGCTTACCACGGCAAAGTCATCCAAATTCCGCGGCTCGCCGCGACCTTCCATTTGAAAGTAAAATGAGCCTTACCCTGTTCTAAAACTTAAGTTTCTAAAAAGCCAGCTGGCATAATAACATTGTGCTGAGTTATGCTAACAAAGTACAAAGAAAACTGCTGATAGTTTTCTTCGTTTTAAAAGTGCCACCTGATAAGTTGCATTGCATTTATTTACGACTGTGCCATATTGCAGTAGTTACTAGTAGAGCCTGCAGCTTTTTGGCAGTTCAGTTTAATTTTTTCATGACAAAAATACGTCATCAAGTAAAAAATTGTACTAATCGCCAGTAAATTTTCAACTTCTGCAAAATTCTGCGGAAATAATAAAATAACACGGCAAAGGGAAAATTCCGCGGCTTGGCTCAAAATTCTGCGGCCTGCGGAAAACTGTGGGCCCTACTCATTAGATTTCAGTCCAGTCCAGTCTAGTTTCAGTCATGCTGTACATGTATTAATTAAGTAAACATTAAACTTATAAAACAAAAAGACTGTTAATGTAAGCAATATTTAAGCTGCATAAGTTAATCATACTGCAATGTATATTGACTAACTAAATGATGATTAAACAACCGATGCTATCTTACTTTGAACTATCTCCATCCCATTTGAATAGTTCGACAAAAAAAACAAACTGTTACAGATATGAGCAAGTTCTCATTAATCAATTAGTAAAAACAACTGCAAAAATACAAGCTGTCTTCTGTCATAGAAATGCACTACAAACTATGAGGTTGTCGTACACAAAATTCAACAAAGATGAATAAAAAATCAATAAAATGCAATAAAATTGAACAATACAAATAAGTTATGGGTTAAAACTGTTGAAATGAATATACATCGAAAGTAAAATTAACGCGCAATTAAAATAATCAATCAAGTCAAAAACCTACCTCAAGGAGCTTAAACATGACAGTCAAGATGGGCTTAACGTACGGCTTCAGACTTTCATTGGTCGGAATGCGATGAATAATCTCCAACAGCAGCTTACGCAGTTGCTGTCAATTTAACAACCAAACAAAAGACAATAAATACGATTAAAAAACACCAAAACAACAATTAATATTTAATTTTAATCCACTATATATTACCTTAATTTGCACAGAAATATATCAAAAAAGTAACAAGTGTCCAAAGTTAAAAGATTTCCAGTAACAGACAAGCACAATATAGCAATGTATGCTTACTTGGGTGTTGTTTTCACCGATAAAGGAAGGATCGCTGTCTTGGAGAATCTTGAGAAATGCACGAACAGCATCGTTCAAGAATTGTGGATATTGAGGCAAACCGACCACAACCTAGAGCAAGCAAAAAAACAACACTGCAATAAAAGTATTTTTGTTTTCCACAACCTTTCTGTATGCATATCCCAGAACTTTCCAATATTTAAAACAATTGTCCAGTTTCCATGTTTTTTTTGACTATTTAGTGGTGTTTAATTGAGTAGTTATCGACCAAGTCAAAATTTTTTCTACATTTTCTAAATCAAATACCATACGTGCAGTACGCACTATGCAAAGATATTATGTAGCGCTCTTCTGAATACATCATATACAGGGTTGGCCAAAAAAACCAGACCTGTTTGAGCGTTGATAACTCAGCAATGGTTAGTACTAAAAAGATGTGTGATACGTCAAAAGTTTCAGAATGCTGTAAAAAATAAACCACAAATTTGCTTAGTAAAGCATTTAAACATTTTTTGCCTGATTTTCATAAATATTCGTCATCCCCGAAATTCTGCCAAATTTGACTGTAACATATGAATTTAACATGGATATTTGAGCTTTCATAACTTGGCGATGTGTATTGATGGAAAGGTGCGTAATATACCAAAAGTTACAAAATTGTGTAAGGAAAAGTGTACAACTTGCATGTCTCACCATTTAAATATTCTTTGCCTGATTTACACACAACTGCCCCACCCCTAAAATCATGCTAAATTGGCAGTAACACATAAATTTAACTTGATTTTCATTCAGCATACGGTGAAATATCAACAATCATTAACACATACGTTGAGTTTAGATGAAATTCGACATAAGCAGTTGCCCAGCTTTTGCATTTGTAACCGTCATCAGTCCTTTTAGGCAGCTGATCGATCGCTGGCATCATTGTGTTCAGGATCAGCTGAGCCCAGCATTTGATTAGCGCACATGTTTTAACTGGTCGTGTACTAAAATTTTGTGACCATGCTATCTGTCGCAATGCCCCCACACTGAATAATGCACAGAATTTAAATCTGGACTTTTTGGCAGTAAGTTTTTGAGTTCAATGAACTCGGCCACACGGAAGTGCTGGCAAATGCCTAATTTCAGGGGTAATAAAGATTTACGCAAATTAGGCAAAGAATATTTAAATGCTTCACCATGCAAATTTGCTGTTTATTCTTTACAGCAGGAAACTTTTGACATATCACACGTTTTTCCACCACTAACCATCGCTGAGTTATCAACACTCAAACAGGTCCGGGTTTTTTGGCCCACCCTGTAGTTCAGGCAATTATTTTAGTCGTAAAGGCCAAAAACCTTTAGTTTATTTTCCATGACTTGGCACCTACGCCTCGCCAAAATTGCTTCATGGCGTGTAAAACTATTTTGTTTGTGTCATGACTAATACAGAAGTGTTTTAAGTGAAAATTACTGTACACATTCGATGATATTCAGTCATTACAAAAAAGCTTTTGTGCTGATTCACTTTGACTATTCGGCTGAATAACGCATGTGAATGTTCAGGACGTTTTTTTGCGCTACCCGGTACTGATAAAAATATTGCAGCATTTACTACCTCAAAATTTTCACTCAGTTCTTGCGCAGCTTTCAGTTTTTTCTCCAATGCTACAACTGCACAGTGTTCAGATAACGATGTTAATATGACAAAATCAGACAAAAATGTGGCAGAAAAAAAATGCAATATGCAACAAAAAAGACTTTTTTCATATACGTGGTGCTAGTAAGATAAAAACTCAAACGAAGACTTGATAATAGCCGATTAACCAAACATTTAAAAATACCATGTAAAACCACACAATATAATGTCTCTGCCAATACCTAATTTTTAGCTGTTGGTGATGAAAGCAGACCTTCTAATCAGTTGCCTTGATCCCCCTGGCTATATTCAAGACCTGGCATTTGTTTGAAACCAACCTTCAATTCGAAGTTTTATGGTATTTAAATCACACAAAAAACTGCACAACATAAAATATTGCAAAAGATAAAAATAAGTAAAACATATTATAATGAGTTCACCAAAGATAACCAACTGGCTTATGTGAAGTATGCTCTACAGTTGTCTGACAAAAACCACATTATATTTATACACATACAGCAAAGACTCTCTGTAGACAAATGCATATGCTTAATATTAACAACAGTGTTGTCAACATTGACGATCTTGTGGAATTAGGTCAAAACATGAAACACAACAAGGTTAAAACTGCTTACTGCCTGGTGTGGAGTCAACGATCAGTGTAACGTAAGTTTTAAACGTATTTAGCTGTGTGGCTGGATCCTGCGGACTCATTGGCATCATGCGAGAGCCAGGAGTCAACGGCCCTACAATCACATCATCATTTAATCTTAGCTCAGTGCTATGGTTAGTTCGGCAAACTGTAAAATTGGTGACCAAAACTACCGTCGTCAGTCTGAGGAACTGAGTCAAAAGAATCAGAATTTGCTAAAAGCAGTTCAGCGATCTGAAATACAGCTAATTGGGCTTCTAAAATCAGTTCGGCAGAGCCGCTATTAATTTTACACTGCCACCAGTACTGCATTAGAGACGGTGAATAGATTCAATAATTCTAAAGAAAAACAATATTAGGAGGACCTTTAATTCCAAGTTCTAATAAACTCCTCGTTATTAGTGGCTGCAGTGTCGTGAGACCAGCTCAGCACCTGACAGTGACAGTGGCAAGATGTCAGCGGCCCGGCAGTGTCAGGCGTTACCTGTTTCCCCCGAACTGAAAGTAGCAAATTTGCGTTGCTTCTATCAGTTTGCCAAACTGAAAATGGAATTAACATTAATACTATGGCAACACTGAAACATCAGACTACATCTTCATCTTCTACAACTCAAATTTTTTTTCTTTCTCACAATATAAACAGCAACTGACATATTTCACTTTCACCTGTTGCATTATTCATCACTTTTTCAGTCAATCACTGCAAACTAGAATTCTTTCCACCATATACTGTTTTTCTGACCACCCGACGAACTTTATGAACTTCTGCAGTGTTTAGCTCAGCCAGAAGTTATTCACTGAAGCCACCAGTATTACTGGTGGCATGAGTAAAAACAGGCAAAAGCCATATAACGCTTACTATCCAAATAACTAAGATTAACTATGTGTTTCCAGTTGCAGTTGATGTTTCAAACAATTTTTAAATTGACTTATTGTAGTGCTGTTAACACACACATCTGAAAGTTGATTCCAACTATCGATTGATTACTCTGTTGCTAAATACATACTTTCCCAAATCTAATCTACTGTGTTTTTATATAGTTTCTTTGAATGACCTCTTCTTTGACCTTCATCATATGTAAAGAATAAATCTGATTGCAAATTACAACAACCATTAATAATTTAAAAACTATCTAGTAAATCACTCCTATGCCTTCTTTTTTCTAATGTTATTAAATTTAATTTTTTAATTCGTTCTTCGTAATGCAAATTTGTTACACCATCAGTCAATTTAGTTGCACAACGTTGAACTCCCGCAACTAACTCAATATCCATTCTATAGCACGGGCTCCAAATTGGTACACAATATGCTATAAATAAGGTCTTACAAAACTTTTATACAAAGACATAATAGTTTCCTTAAATCTATCGGTAAAATTCCTTTTTATTACCCCAAGCATTCTATTAGCTTTTTTACTGCCTGACTACACGATTTATCCCACTTCAAATCTTTACTCACAATTACTACCAAATCTTTTTCTTCATCTACTGTTTCCAATTTATTGCCACATATAGTAGTCAGGATGACAGTTGCTATGTCCATTGCATATAATCTTACATTAATCAGCGTTGAATAGTAGAGAATGCAACCCGAGTACCCAGGTACCTGAAATTAACGAAAACCCAGGTAAACCCGGCCATTTTCAAACCCGTGAACTCTGGTTTGACAGTGGGCAAAAACCCGGGTTTCCAGGTTTAATTTTGGTTGTCAGTCAGTAGGCTTATGCAGTATAAAATTGCTAGATTTTACTTTTGGGGGGGGGGCTGATTTTTAAGATTTCTAAGCTTAAAGGTCTACTCTGGCCCTTTGGTACGAGTTGTCTCTCTGACAGTCAGTCTCTGTCTGTCTGTCTCTCAGTATTTTGTAACAAATGTATTGTGGCTAACCGGTAAGTGTTAGATAAAAGCTGTTTACACGAATAATTTGACCTGGCAAAAGTAACCTAAGCTAGTTGGCATGCAAAATTTGGGCAATGCAGTGCAAAGGAAATATTTTTCAAATTAGGCAATGAATAAACTGAAGTAAGAAATGCATGCGTTTTTTTCAACAGAAAACTGGCCGTAGGCCTATCTCACGTTTTCATTGCAAGGTTTCAATCTATTTGTCATAGGCTGATAGACTTATATCGAGTATAGCTAGGCATACACTATAACTGGCAGTCACATTGTGTTTTAACACACTACCATACACCTAACCGCTTACAGTCCACGGCTCGCGACTCGCGAGTCTGCCTCTGACATTTGACCGCAAACTGTAGGCCTACACTACCATAACTACCAGCCACCCGCCGGGTACCCGGCCTTCAAACCCGGGTACCTGGGTTTGGAAGCCGTCAAACCCGTAAACCCGAGTTTAAAAACTGCGTACTAGCAAGCCGACAGTCGGCCCTCTAGTACGCAGCCTAGAGGACCGACAGCAGCAGCCACCAGCATTAGCTGTAGATTAGAAAGGTGGTGCTAGTGTTTAGGGTTAGTGTTTACCTTATGATAGATTAGGGTTTAAGACTAAGGTTGAGGTTAGGGTTAGTGTTAGAGTTATGGTTAGGGTTAGTTACTGCAGCTTATTCAGTTTTGTTAGCTATTAAATTTTTAGTGTGAACATTTAAGGATAATTCATACAATTATGTAGCCACAGATGTGCTTGCAAAATTGGTTATGAATTCAAATCTAGCGCTGCCAGGCTTGACTGGCCAATTGGTATGAAGGCATGATACCTTGGCATTGTACCTTGCTAAGGTTGATCTCATCAGTGGCTAGCTGCGGTGAGGGCGTCTGTCTGCGGCACTATGACGGGTTCTCATACTGCCAACCCATCATACCGCCTGCCGTAGGCAGTCTCTTACGATAGTGTACGGTCGACTGTCGGCCCTCTAGTACGAGGGCCAAATGTCGGCCCTCTAGTACGCAGCCTAGAAGGCCGACTGTCGGCTCTCTAGACACGGCGTTAAAAATATACCCCGGGTTTGCATTCCCTATTGAATAGCATCTGCCAGTCCACTGGTTATCAAACCATTCGTCTTCATGATAGTTCATGATCCGGTTATTTCATCCAAAAGTGGCAGTTTGGAACGCTATTTTTTACCTGTCTCTAACCGTGATATAACATTCGCAGATCCGCTTTTCACCAGAGCCAAGTTTGGTACAAGAGATAGGGTTTATGAGTAGCCTAGTCAAAGCTGCATTCATATCTGAAATCTGAGCCGTGTATAACAAGGCTAGTTTATGAGGTGCCTCCATTGACGTTAAGTGCCAACACTATACTAGTACCGTATCAATGTAAATGCACAATACGAGTAGTTCATACTTCTTTCGATTAACTTACCAGCCATAACTTTAGCTATTAATAGCCAACAGAAAGACGAATATGCTCAATTATCACGGTAATAGATTAATAATCAAAAAATAAACAAAATCGGCACATCAGCCGTATTCTTCCGCGCTTAAAATGTGACAGTGGAAAATGTTACAGTAAGTTTTTAACGTTACAGTTTTTTAGAACTTACAATTAAAACTTAAAATTCAATTATTAAATTTACAATATTTTAACAATATTTATTTTTTTTATAGAATTTTTAAAGTATATATGCTAACTACATTTTACAGCGAGTGTATACAACAGTTATCAAACCCCCAAAATAGGTGGTTTAGAACAAGTCCGTATTAAAATAAATAAGTAGCTAGATAACATACCGTACTACGACGCCCACAGTGACTGTCGGCGTGACTGTGAAATGTTATTTCTGGTGTGAAGTCAACTTTCCCCATTACTTGATATTTTGTAAGTTAGTAACATCCTGTGCTCGAGCACTGACGCAATAAAAGTTTGCAAACAGTATTTTCGCCACGGGTTTGGCTCGTGTGAGAAGTGCTATAAAAAGTACAACACCTTATTCTCCACTTTTGAAAAATAATTGTTAGACCCAAAAAATTATAGGCAAAAATTTAGGTACCGGTATTGTATTGTATGGATTGGAACTTGTGACTAAAATTCTGACATTGACCCACCTCTACTTAACCTAGGTGGGCGTGGCATGACGTCAGAGATGGGAAGGCGGAAGTAAACAAAAATTGTTGGTGGTTGTTATCGGCACGAAATAGGAAATGTTTTTTGAGTCACCACATAATGACACCGTTTCATTTTATGTTTCTGAATGACGTAAATGCGTAGCCATGTTTTCGTTGCTAAAACTGCACTAGAGTCGTCGAGTTACAAATGCACAGGGATAAATAATGTGGACCGCTTGCAGAAAAGATAAATTCGGAGTTGGTAAGTGTTTATATGAACCGTATTATTCCTTGCTTCCTCTTTGCCTCAGTATCCAAAGTAACTTATTTTTCAGCTGTTACTAAAACTATCCATTTGTAGCGCCAACTTTAATCATAACTCTGATCCTGCCCTAACTACGATATCCTCTAATTACAATATGGTTCAGTTTTTGAAATAACTGCGGTTTTTGGCTTGGAATCGTCATGGATTTAGTTTCACCGCCATTTCAGTTTAGAATTGGCATGAATTTGTTTTGTTTTTGTAGTTTCTGCTAGGAATTCCATTACTAGCTAACAACAGTCAACTAGTTAGCCAACTTTTGAAAATGATTTACAGTTAATTATTAAGCTGTATGAAATTTACTATATTGGCTCTCCACTTTAGATGCATTCGTTTGTGCTCCACTTGTTGACTGCAATTTTTATTTACCATTATATTTATTTGTTTATTATTTATTTATCTATCACAAAGTGCACATAACAAATGTGCATTAGGGAATGCAAACTTGGCAGGTATTTTTCAAACCCGGGCTTACAGGTTTGATGGCCTCCAAACCTGGGTACCTGGGTTTGGACGCGGGATACCCAGCAGGCAGCCGGTAGTTACCATAGTGTAAACCAACACTTAATGGATAAATGTCTGATGCAGAATCTCGAGTCAGGAGCAGTTATATGTATGGAAGTGAGTTAAAACAATACAAGCTCTATAAGCTTATTGCCACTACTGCCTGTTATAGTAGAGTTATAGACTCCATAAGAGTTGAGCATTGAGCATCAACTAATAGGCCTAGGAAAACCTTGCAAATGAAATATAAGATATGTACAGTTTTCCATTAGAAAGTGCACCTTTTTCCTACCCTCTCCATTCAACTCCAAATTCGAAACTGTTTCCCTTGCACTGCATCATCCAAATTTTGCAAGCTTAGGTTACTTTTGACAGAGCTAACTATTTGTGCAAAAAGTTTTTCTCTATCTACCTGTTACGGCAGTTAGTCACACTATATGTACATCCGCTATAAACAGACAGACAGACAGACCGACAGATAACAACTCGTACCAAAAGGCGAGCGCTTCAAGCTTACAGCTTAACATTTCGCTCAAAAAGTACATGTCAGAATTATCTTTAGCAATTTTATACTGCATAGGTCTACCGATTGGCACCCAAAATTAAATCCATAAACCCAGGTTTTTGCTCGCTTTCAAACCCAGGTTTACGGATTTGAAAATGGTCGGGTGTGCCTGACTTTTCAGGTACCCGAGTTGCATTACCTAATGTGCATGTATGACAATACAAAGTCATGAAAATATCAGCTAATGACAGCAACATAATCCAAACATTTTAAAATTACTGCAACAAAACAGATGGATAAACAATTCTATCAGTTTGGAAATTACTGAACGGAAAGTGGAATTATTAAAAATGAAAATTAAAACATGCAAAACAATTAGTGCTTGATGTTTTATGTCAGTCAGTAGCTAATTGAATTATAAGCCTGAGTATTAGTGTGAATTGTGAATGTGTGTTTTGTTAGTAATCTACAACTATGACGGACATTCAGAATATGACTTGCAGTTAGCAGTTGGTGACACAGTACAGATCAGGGAGCAGTTTCCTGGTAATTATCTTTAATGTGTTCAAACATTTTCCATAAAAAAATTAATTGATACTGTACAGTTGCCATATTTAGTGTAAGATGGGTAAAGGTACAAGAAAAACCCAGCTAATGCAAAGGGGAATGTGCGACAGCGGTGTGTGTTTGAAGGCCTGGTGCAAACAAAATCTAAGCTCTCCAATTTCAGCAACATTTACACTCACCAGAGGGCGCCAGAGGGTGCTACCAGTGTCGCGCAACTGTAATGGCTGAAAATCGCAAATTTTCCCTACCCCCTCTCATTTAGTGCCCTCGCTCGGGGTGACCCTTTTCGAATTTATGGAAAAGCTTTACTGATCTTGAAACTAGAGTCTTCCCGGCAGTCGATGGTGAAGATGTGGTGATCCTAGCTTGCACCATTTTTGACTGATCCACCCATGTGACAGACAGACAGACGGACAGAATTGCGATGGCTAAGACGTGCTATAGCAGTACCTGCTGTCGCATGTAAAAACTCGCATGCTCCCCCCTTTGCCAGAAACTTTGCAGGCTTATAGCCATACTTTTCTAAAAGGGGTTTGACTTTGTTCCTGGCCTTGCTTAGTACAGTTAGGGCTGCAACTTTATTTTTATGCATTTCAATCTCAAAGATTGCATTTGGTGGTGATGTTTCTCCTTTTTTATGCAGACAAGCTTGTGCAGAAATATAACACCAACTGAAACTGAAAGTACTAAATTCTTATATTTATGCTTTGGTTTATGAGTGCTACAATCACTTCGGTTTATGAGTGCTCTATGTGGCTGGCTGCACATTTTTACGCGCGAAAGCAGCTACTGCTTTCAGCACGTTTTAGCCATCGCAATTCTGTTTGTCCATTCGTCTTTCTGTCACACGGGTGGATCAGTCAAAAATGGTGCAACCTAGGATCACCAGATCTTTACCTTTGGCTTCTTGGAAGACTCTAGTTTCAGGAATTTCAGGAACTGTAAGGCTTTTCCATAAATTCGAACGAGGTCTCCTCGAACAAGGGCTCTTTCGCGAAAACTGTTGCAGATAGGCATGGGCATGCTGCCTATCACAACAAGCACTAGTGACGAGCTTTTCAGTCGTATCAACATCAATGACTTTGAAAGACCCTGAACTTAAAAAATTTGGGGTTTTTTATTGATTTTTGCGATCTTCGGCTGCAGCGCACACTCCAAGAATGAACTGCAATGAAATGGCTGGAGATAGACTGACAGTTTGCGAACAGGATTTGCTTAGGCTTTCACACATCTCGTGAGTATTAGCTCAAATTTTTTGTTAATTTTGTGCATGATTTATTTACACTGTCTTTATCTTTGAATAAACTTGGAAATTGAAACAAACTATAAGAATTCATTGAATTACAACTACTTTTCTTTACTGATTTGTAGATATCAGTCAAACATAAAACAGAGTGTTACTGCCAGCTACTGAACTAAACTTTTTGGAGTCATTTGTTGCAGATCTTTTATGGTTATTATTTTTATCATAATTTTTTTGGTTAACTATTATGCTGCGATTCAAGTTTTGTTTGTGCAATATCATGTCATCAGCACAGTTGGATTGGTGGTGTGGCTTAGTGGTAATGCGTTTGATTCGATCAACGAAGTTACTGTATGCCAGGCTGGGTTAGTACTGCGATGGGTGATTGCTTGCAGGCAGGTAAACCATCTTGGTATGTAACCAGCCGCCTCGGTCAACTCAGCCATCAGTTCCTCCAGGGTAAGTAAATCGAGTACTGGCCTATCTGGCTGGGGTTAAGGCGGGGCGCATTCACTTGTATCGAGTTGCAGGTAACACTGTGGGCTGCCATGTGGCAGGTGACGCTCCGTAGCTCTGAAATGGGCTTCCATTAAGACCTATAACATTACCTTTAACCACCTTTAACACAGTACTCAGTGAGTTAGTCATTTACTGTTTGTGACACTGGTATGTATGTTGTTTTATTTAGGCAGTTCAAATGAATCCTCCGGTTTGCTCTGGTATCGTGGTTTCACTCTGAAGAACAGAAACAACATGGTGAATACAAGTTCTGTTTTTTTTTAAAATTTTTTTAGCATTAAATTCCATTTTTATCAGCTTGTATTTTAATTTTTGAGGTTTGTTTGTTTGGCTGTTTATTTTTTTATTACTATAGTGTAATTTTTGCCAGAAATACTCTTTTTAAATTTACAAAACAGGATGATTGATTTTACTTGACATTTGTTGTGGTTGTTGTTTTAGGGGATCTTTCCAGCCAGTTATGTTCAGCTGAAGGAGTTTGTTTATGAGAATGAAGGGTAAGATTTGCCAGTTTATTGTCAGGAAAAATATATCAGTAATTCTACATGGCCTTGTGCATCATTACAGACAAAATTTGCGCAATATCTGACCCATATTCTCTAATTACAGTACACTCCTTTTTTAAGCCTGTTCAAAGTTTTGGTGAGAGTTTACCAAAAAGCCTTCAATATTGTTTGTTGGAAAAAGTGGTAAATAATAAGTTGGCTAGAAGTTGTCATTTTGGAGTTAATAGAATGAAAATTTGGCAAATCTTGCAGCCTGATTCAAAATCAGTTTGGAATGATTTCATGGAACAATATATTTTTCAGTCAAAAAATACATTGGAAACTGCCAGGTGATGGTGTAATCTTGTTTTTTTGGCTTCTTAACAAAATTTTTAACCATATTTTTGATTTTGGAAGTTTGCACATTGAGGAAAAAACGTATGGACAATGGCTAGGGTTGTGGAGAATGTTTTTTGGATTTTGGTTTACTTTCCGTTAGGTTTTTAAAATATGAGGATCATTCAAAAAGTCTGTAGACCGATACAGTTAGGCAAAAGGTATTTAGATCATATTTAGCCATTTGTAATGCTCTTTTTACGTGCGAAAGCAGAATGCTTTGCGCGTCTTAGCCATTGTCTGGGCGTCTGTCTGTCTGTCTGTCTGTTTGTCCGTCTGTCACACTCCTGATCTGTATCAAAACAGTGCAAGCTAGGATCACGAAATCTTCACTGTAGACTGCCCCAAGGTCTCTAGTTTGTCGTGACAAAATTTCGTGCCACTGGGTGCAGTAAATTGTGCAATACTGCAGTGGTAATACTAATGGTACTAACAAGCAACACAATGTCATTGACATTTATAATGTCCATTTGTATGAAGCTACAAAATTGCTAAGTGTCCTTCATAATCTCTATGACAAATTGCTGGTTAAGAGACGAATATCAAACTTTTTTCTACAGTGGAATCCGAGTTTTACAGAAATGCTTGACCAAGTGCATTTAGGTTGTAAAAGACTTATGTCAAAAAGTGGCAAAATATGATCTAAATATCTTTTGATTAACTGTATCGGTTTACTGACTTTTTGAATGCCCTTCATAACTGCAGTGTTTGGGTTTGGAATCGTCATGGATTTCGTTCCATTGAAACACCGCCATTTTAGTTCAGAATTGGCATGGATCTGTTTTGTTTTTTGGTGTATGGACACTTAGTCATGCGATAGTTAACCATGCGACAGTTAATCACCGACATTAGAACACTTAGACATTTAATCATGCGACTATTAATTACAGACATATAATCACAGTTACACATATACAAATCCTATAAAACATATAGGTTCACGGCTCCCCACACACACTTGATGCAATCAATATAGCCATGTTTGAAAATGCGTTGATCACAGGTCGGTGATTAACTGTTACGTGATTAAAAGATGTGTTTGACTGTCACATGATTAACTGTGCAAGGGATTATGTGTCAGTGATTAGTTGTCACGTGATCAAATGTCGGATGATGAAGTGTCACCAGACTTTGTTTTTGTAGTTTCTGCTAGGAACTGCATTACTGGCTAACAACAGTCAATTAGACAATCACCTTTTGGAAACGATTTACACATAGTTATTGAGTTGATATAAAATTTTATGTTTTTTATTTACTTGTTGACTGCAATTTTGTGGACAGCCAATCTGGTGGATTTGCAAATGCTGTGAAAAACCGACGGAATAGAATTGAAAATTTTTGTTGGTTTTGTTCAGTTGAAAAAAAACAAAAACTAAACTGACTTTTTGTATTCTGCATAGCCCTAAAGTTGACAGCAGTGATTAGTGTGAGACTGTGTTGTTCTGTGTCTTGAGGTCCGAGGTGTTTTTGAAGCCACGCGAAGATGCAGTCGTGAGTGAGATCTCAGTGGTTCTTAAGGAGTGGAAACCACTCTGGCATCAGCTCTTCACGGTTAGTCAACGCAAGAAACATCCACGTAATACATAGGGTTGGCCAAAAAAGTGACGTATTTAGTGTGCTGTTGCCATAGAGTAAGGTGTCACTTTTTCAGCCCAGCTGGTATATCAATCGTTCAGTCAGTCAGTTCGGCATTTTTAGTGGCCTAAGTACCGTAATACAAACTACTACTACGTCCACTAGAAACAGGTTAGATCTTATAGGAAATAGTTGGGAAAAGAATTTTGTGAACAGGTGAGTTATTGAGTTTTGAGTCGCTGATGGAAGATGGATAAATGATTCCCGAGATGTCACATTGTTTGGCACATCTATGGGCTGACTTGCCAACCAAGCTTTCAACTAGGAAAGCCCATTGGTGATGGGTCATTTTGACTGGAGGCATTGCTGGTTGAGCAAGCATCTGAAGTAGTAATAGCTCTTTCACACTCTTCAGTAGATGATAGGAACAGCATACCTCATCCAGCCTGTAAAAAATTCTGCCATATTAGTTCTTTATATATTTTCAAGTGGGACCAACCTGACATTGAGTAACTTGAGCTAAAATTGGGCACACACTCAAATGGATGCTAAGTATATGATTAGTTGTGTTTATAGCAGTGGTAGTGATAATGACACTGGTAGTGCTGAAGTTGTTGTAGTTGTTGTAGTAGTTTACAGTAGTTTAATTAGGTATCTGTTTTGTTGTTTGCTGATTATGTGGACAGGATGAGAATGCAGAGTTGATTGTGTTTGTTTGTAGTAGTAGTATTAGTTGTAGCAGTGTTTTTTTCAGCTATTCTGTTGTATGGACAGGATGCTAACGATGGAATGTTTAAGATGATTCACGAGGTAATGTCGGAGCTGATTGTGTTACGTCGGCGCCTGCTGTCATCAGCCCTGACTCAAGGACAGATTGTCGAGCTAAAGTCGAGAATTGCGTCAAAGATCGACTGGGGCAACAAGTACATTTTGCTTAGCGATCGTATTTTACCATGCTGGCGTATTGAATGATAATACTGTACTGTTGTCATATTTAGTGTAAGATAGGTAAAGATAAATCTCGCATGGCCTTTAAGTGAGCATGTCTACAGGTCCATAGGCGAACTTTAACTAAGTGGGTTTGACTTTGGAGTGGACACACTCAAGGACGTTTTGGAAAATGTTGCATCATGCAACATCATCGCTTATGTTAAAGATATCAACTTTTACAATCTTATATGATGTTGTTTTTACATTAGCTTAATAGCCTTGATCTTAACAAGTATTTTAACTTTGCTTTTAATTCGTATATTAAATGCTTCTAATTAATTTTAACCACTTATGGCACTGAGTGGCCTATTTTGTGCTGATGTGCCGTTAAGAAACTACTCACTCACTCACTTTGACTTTTTCTCTATGCCTCACTTAATACAGTATGAGAATTCTGAGATATTCTAGAGGCTGTGGCTGCCAACACATGTTTATGCATTTTGAGATCAACAACTGCGTCTATTTATTGTTATTTTTATGCAGTATTTCTTGGTTTTGGCTGATGGGGAACGCACCAAACCCCTCTTTGCTGCAGGCCTGGGGCCTGGGGTGCAGCGCTCATCAACATTTGTGTGGTCTTGAGCTGGCAATATGCTTTTGCCCATTATGATGATCAAAGTTAGTCCACATTTTAGTTCCAGAAAGACATGGAAAATGGATATAAAAATGCTGTAAAGTCATGGAAAACCACGTTTTGCATTCTGTGTGCACTCTGTATGCCTGATGCAGGTTGCTGGGTCTGGACCTGGTTCCTCGCATTGACTGGCAGCCTGTCAACGTTGACACTCTGAGTCCTGTCGACTTGTTCCAAGTCCACCATAGAAGCACCGCTTCAACAAGTGCTTCAACGGTAACGCACTTTACTGTAGAGCTACGCTGCAGAAATTTCAATTAATCGTTGAACTTATCTGTGGATCTTGCAATGAGTTAAAATAGATTATCAAAATTTTCAATCGTTAAAATTTTGATTAACATCTAGTCAACAAAAACATCAGATTGTACAGATTTGGATAGTTATTTTTACAAATTTTTTAGAGGTGACATGCCCAGATCCTCAAGGGACAAGCCTTTTCCTAAAAAATTTCTTCATCATTGTGGGTTTGCCATTTTATTTTTCAGAGCTTCCGCAGCTGCTGGTTGGCCAGTTGCAAGTAAGCCTATACATACATGTATATTGATCATTCTCATCTTACTCACCTAGTTAACATGCTGCTAACCCTTTTTGTTTGGTCAATAAATATGTACTTATGTGGTCATTGTGGTGCAAAAAAGCAGCTCATGCAGTCATAGAAAAAGTATCTGATTAGCATGTAATTTTGGATGAAAATCAAGTAATGCTTGGCTGGCAACTATAGGGGCAAGATGGACGCGACCCCCACTTTGTTGAGTGAGGGGCCACACAGCGTTATTTCCTCACCCCCATCTTCTCACTCATAATTTTTGCATAAATAAATTTTTACTGTTGGTTTTTAGCTTTGCTTGAATAAGATAATAAAAAATATGGTAGCAAAGTACAAAATGTGAATAATTAGGCAAAATTTTTAGATCCCGTTTTTCCATGCACGTTTGATGGCCAATGAAATTGATCTCCGATCAACTTTGGGACTTGATCGTATATCATCTCAATAACCATTTTTTCATTGCCAATTAACGACTAATAGTCCATCAAATCTCCCATCAAGTTAATGGCCGAATATTGGGCGATCAAGTCAGATGATTGATGATTAAACATGGCTATCTGCAGTTCGTTGCTTATTCGCACCAGAACCATCGCTTCACTTCGCCTGTTAGAATGGCAGTTCATGCATAAATGAAGTTTCAGGCATGGCGATCGTCACTACTGATCAGTTTATACTGCGTATAATGTTTTGTGAAGAAATAAAATGGATAGACACCACCGTATTGATTTATGATAGAACGTATTTTTGACAGCAGACGATATGGACTTTCATTTATAATATTGTTATGATGACGTTTACTGGCTGGCGTACACTTACAGTGCATGCTGGGTAATTTAGCACAGCACTGCAAATCGCCAATCAGATTGGCATAAAGTAGGCTCAGTTGACGGCCAATCAACTAATCGCCGATCACGTAATTGGAGATCGAAAATGCATGGAAAAACGAAACACAGTTGGTCGACGATCAATTCTGAACATCGTGTTGACCGGAGATCAGTAAATCGGAGATCAAATTTGATTTGATTGGCGATGGAAAAATCGGACCTTAGTCACTTACTATGCCAGCTCTGTGGGGTTATTCCCCTGATCCCCTGACGCCCACCAGGTTCTCTGCCTCCAGACCATGAGATCACTATGCTGAGTCCTTCACTTTTACCGTCAGATCTTCTGATGACGTCCTGGGTGCACTTTTTTGCTTTTACTGTTCGTGGACACTGGAAAGCTTAGCTAAGCTACTGCACTCTATTAGATACCCCACTTCTGTTTTTACAGGCTTAACCTGTCAGCCTGATGCCTACATGTATGTGTACGTGGTAGCATTAGTTACACTAGCTGCTAGTGGGTTGGTGGTCTCAAGAGATCTTGAGTTTGACTTCTGGTCAGATAACACTATCAAGTGAATGTACCTGGATGGCTGACTGCGTACTGGTAATCTATTTCGGTTTATAACCAACCGCTAAGGCATTCTATCTTCTAGAGTAGTTTTTCTGGTTGGCCAGGGTCAATTTGGGCCACATTTACATGTCAGGTAGCAGGTAACACTGTGTGATCTTATATGGCAGGTGAAGCTCCGTAACTCTGAGATGGTTTGCCATGAAGAGCTGTACTGTACACACCCTTTAATTGTTTTAACCTGTATGTTTGTTTGTGATTGTATGTGTTAGCGAGGTTCTCTGAGGCCGCCGGTAGAGATGGTGAGTCAACTGCCAGTCTACAGGCTTCAACTGTCTGCCATCCAGTGCACGGGAATCGCCTTCCAGTCGTTCGAGCTTCACTTTCAACTCTACGACAGTCACACTCTGAGCGCCGTTAGGTAGACCCTGTCACTGTCATGTCTACTGTGCTTTACGTACACCGACACTATCGTCCTTCCTCTGTCCTCCAATAGACAGCATTATGAGATTGATGACTCTCTGGGGGATAACAGGGAAGATTATTAGAACTGTCATTACAGTTACATATGCACGCTTATAGTGGCAAGTTCTTACAATTTTAGGTTTAGGTTATTTCTGTGTTTTATGTTACGTATTAGGGTTTTCTGTAAAGGTTAAACTTTGTGTTTCGTTATTATGTTTTTTGCAATTTTACCTGCAAAGGCCGTTCCCAAAATGATTCTGTACTGTGTCGGTTGGGACGTTAAACTCTACACACACACTCACTGTAGTGCTGACTTATCTTAATGTGAACATCATTGGTCACACGAACAAAGTTATCTTAAAGCACATACAGAGCGATGTAACTGATCTGAACTGAACTTGACTGGATTGAACTGACGTGGTTTACTTTTTGATGAACTGACCAATGGCCGCAAAGGGTGAGCCCATTGGTCATTGGTTGACGCATACATAAGCGTAGTTACGTAGTCACTGACGCCATTAGATAATGTTTACTGTTATGCATTACTGCATGCCTATTGGTCAGTTTGTCAAAAACTAAATCAGTGTCAATTCAGTTCATTTTAGTTCAGTTATGTTGCTCTGTACGCATCTTTTTGTTAAACTGTCTTCACACTGAGATGATCATTGACAGAATATATTGAGCCAAGACCAGGTTTACTCAGCCTCACCATGTGTCTTTGGATAGTCTCTGCTGGGGAAGAAAGGGCCGGTTATGCTGAGGAATGTGTGGCCTGTTACCAGGACTGCTATCATAGTTAACTAGTTAGGGTTAAATGCTCAAAAAGCAAAGACTTTAGTGTGCTGCAGTCAGTGACGTCATGATATGTACCCCTGTACCTGAGGCAAGCATGTCCTTGCGCCATGGAGGAGGTTGGCTTCTGCAACTATATGAAGTTGCAGAATTGTGCCTGCACCAATTCATTCAATTAAAATGTGCTATTTGTATGATACTAAACTGAATGTTAAATTTGTTATTTTGGAACCGGAATATATCATCAGATGTACCAATTTTGGATAGGATTTGGCTTCACCGGAAGTGGTTCAGTAATGCCATCGTGTAATCAGTGATTTTCTATCGATTAAATATTGTTTCAGAAATGTTTCTTAGTCCCAAAAAAACTCTATGTACAAAATTTTTTTTGCTGCAATTGCTCAAGAAATGACTGTGGTACGGCCTTGTGCCCATGGACAAATTTTGGGGCCCCATGCTCAAAATCTATAAAAATGATCAAGTGAGAACCCAAATTTTTCGTAAGCCTAGCACCTGTACTCACATGTAATAATCAGAAGTGCTGTGTACTTGTAAATGCATACAACTTCTATCCAGATTCTAGAGTAGTTGCTTATTTCAGAAAGAGAATTTTCAGCATCAACAGGTTAGCAAATGAAACTTGTGATTTGATGAATTTTATATTGTGTTTAGTCAATGTTTAAACTTGAAAACAGTTATTTTGCAGTTGTTGTTGTGGTTGATGTGATTGTCAGTGAGTGGTTTGTCATAAATTCCTCGAAGATTTCACACGCGGACGATGCCGGCACGACTTGCATCTTTACGGTATTGTTCTGTTAATTTCCGTTGTCAATGTATTTTCACCGTGATATGGCCCATTTCTGAAGAAAGAACAGTTTTTTTGTGTGTGATCAGTTTGAAACAAATGATCGGCATTTTGTGTGTACAACAACGCTCCACCTACTGATTTCTGGATACGAGATTTATCATGCGGACATTTGTAAGGGAAACTACAGTCCTCATTGACTATTGACTAATTTTGAACCGAAATGTATGACAACATTTTTACTTCTCACGCACTATGTTCCTGACGTAGTGAAGAGGAGTATATGACGTCAGTGTAATATTTTAATATTGAGGACTGACTGACAACCGATCAACGACCGATCTCCCTTCCTGGAAGAGCCTTCCTGGAAGAACTTCAAATGGCTATATCTCGATAACAGTGCAAGATAGATGCATGGTCACAATGGACCACCAATAGGAAGTCGCCCACCGCGAGTCAAATGATCATGTGACCAATGACGTCACGTGACTCCAAAAGGTCAGTGTCATGACCCCATTATTTTTGAGGTGCCATATCTCCATAATGGTGCCAGATAGACGCATGTGTTGAGGTTTAACAAGACAAATGCCAACTTGCCACATTGACCATTAGGCCTATTGAATTTTCTCCCTCAGTTCGTAAAATCGGGCAATATTTTATGAACTACATGAAGACTCTTTTAATAACAATCTTGATGCCAGTCACTATTAGTATAATAATAGATGGGTCTTGAATAGACAACTGGGTCCTTAATACAAACCGAAAGGAACAAAAAAGCATTTAGAAGAATACAGGAGGAATAAATGTGCGCGATGAGTACATTAGATTGGTCACAATCTAATAATATTTCTTGTAAAGTAATGCTTGTTAGCCATGTTCAGATCAGCTTGACCATTTTTAATGCTGAAAAGTCGGTAGGCGGTCAGGTTAAAAAGTTTATAACTTCTTCATTTTTCAACAGAATCGTATTTCACTTAGAACGTAGATGTAGAACGTTTGATAAAATATATCTGTAAAATTGCAATTTAAAACTTCAAACGGTTGCTGAGAAAACAGCTAAAAACTTTAGGGGGTTACTTTATTTTGCCGCACCCTGTGGTATAAAAGCATATTTTTTTGTAAGTTTTTTCCAGAAAAGTTGCAGTATTGACAACCTTGTGGGTCACAGTCACAGATTTCTGCTCTTTTTGCCATTCAATCAACCAGTGGAGGATTCTGGGTAATAAATAAGGTGATAAAAAATGCCAAAAGATGACTTGAAGCTTTCCATTCTTGACTGGATACAAGAAAAGTTTCAGGCTGTAGAAACATGCTGTTTACAAACACTAGAATATTTACAGAAACATTTATTTTGTTATTAATGCATTAGTATTGTGATGCTTTTACAGGACATTGGAAGCAAGGACATGGACAGTGAACTGTGTTTAATTGCACGTGTCTACAAAATTAGTATGATTACCTGTACTTTACTGTAATATGTTGCATTTACTTAGTTATTTTAGTAAGTACGCAAGCAGGTGAGTAATTTGTTTATAGAGCACTATGGTTATAAATGCCTGCAAGAAGCCCACTAAATGTGAGGTGCACATGTTTTCTGTTTTTTATCCATCACATTTTTTATTTTTTAAAATTTTTGATGTTGTTAATCATTCATTTATATAATTCTGTGTTCTGCTATATTGCCTGTATTCATAGCAATGTGTGTGGCTTCGTGGCATAATGGTTAGGAAGTTGGACTTATCATAAATAGGTTGTGGGTTTGCTATCAAGTGGTTACTACCTGGATGGGCGTTTGTCTGCAGATAGGCTGCGTTCACATAGACACGAGTACGAGTACGAGAATGAGTCCGGGTTTTGGTTTACGGCTCGTAGAAGCTTCAGTCGTACAAGTGGAGCATTCACGGTCACTTGTACAAGCGCATCACTCAAAGCATGTCGGCCATATTGAATGAAATCGAATCGCGGAAATGCTTTGCCATTAAAACAACAATATTCCATCACATTGCTAATAATTTTATGAACCGTGCACCTCTAACGATGAATAATTTTACAATGACGTCATTTCTGATGTCAGATATGCGCCGCAGCTTTTATAAATTACATTAGTGCTATTTACGGGTAGTTTACTTTGCATGGGTTGTATAAAAACATGACCTGCACAGAAACTACTCATATAAGTGAAATTTACTGGTAACCCATACTCGTATGTATGTGAACGGCCGCCATTGAAATACACGTAAACTCGTGTTTGCCGGCACTCGTATACAGGAACCCATACAGTGCCGGACTCGTACTCATGTTTATGTGAACGCAGCCTTAAACCAGTTCAGTATATAACCAAATACCAAGTTCAACTTAGCCTTCTATCCCTCAGGGGTAGGTGAATTGAGTACGCTCTTTGGTTGGGTGCATTCACCCTTGTCAGATATCAGGTAACACTGTGATTCCATATGGCAGGTGATGCTCTGTGCATTATACAGGTAGCTTGAAAGATGGTGAGAGCAACAAGCCACAAACTACGCTGTTCAGAAGACCTTTCGGCTGTGCCAGTAAAATTTAGTAGTCATTCTAAATTAATTAAGTATTGTTTCATATTTAGTGTAATAAATATTTTTCTTACTTTGTGCGGTGTGAAAGATAGAGTCTGTTGTTTGATTTAGAGTAGCCGTGAAGGTGAACAAGAAATTATTATTATTTTACTTGTGATTTTTAAAAAAAATTTATACATTCTTTAGTGAAGAAATTTTTGGGGTGACTTTACATTGAACAGCCTTTTTAGTAATTGTCTTAGTTAGTAGATTGAAATCGAAAAAATCATGTGAAGTTAACACTACGGTTAGTTCTGAATTGGAGTAACAGCTTAGAATATTTTGCTGAATATCTTCGTTAGATGGTCATACATTTTTTCGCTTTAATTGTTTTTGCTTCATTTACATTTGCGTGTCATTTTTTGTGTTGCTGCAGTTCAGAAAATCGTTGAAGTATTTTCTCCTGAAAATGATGAGTTTAAAGAATTTTCATACAACATGAAAGTTTACAGGCATGCATTTTTTCTATTTAAAAAAATTTTATAATGTTTTTGTATAAAGAAAGTCTGATTGTGTTTTTCCACCTCTTATATACTGCAGTAATTCACAATGTTATTTACCGGTATTATATGGTATGTTATGTTATGTGCTGTTTCGTATGTTTTATAGCGTACTGCATTATGTTCTGTTGAACTTAATTTTTTTCAAGTTTGTCAATATGATTTTTATTTTGGTTTAGTTTTTTTCTGCCTCTGTGGACTACTGGACTGCTTATCATTTTTCTGGATTGGATTCTTATGTTTATGGTTTTCTATTCATTTTGCATGTTAATTTTAAGTCTGATATTCTATGTTGGATTAAGTTCCTGTATACTGTACATTTGAGAAGCTGCAGTTAAAATCACGTCATATATTGTGTCATATTCGTTATTTTGCTACTGAGTTTGGTTCTTGTTGATGCAGTATTTGACAGAATCGTACAAATAATGGACTTGTAATGGTGAGTTTTGTTGTTCTGTTTATAAAGCTGCGCTGAGAACGAATTTGCAACGTTTCACGAAACGCTTTTACGCAAGCCGACGTTCGCCACAAGTAGCGCCAGTAAGCTGTATACTTGCAACGTTTAGGATCGGGAGGTTTTGGGTTCAAGTATACTGTGTCCCAAAAAACATCCTCAACATTTTCGATTGTCACTTGAAAAACAGTCATCAGATTTTGTGCCTAAGTTACGATAGAAAATCTCGAGGATGTTTTTTGGGACACAGTGTAGTTACTACCTTGATGGATGACTGTCTGTGGACAGATAAACTGAGGTCAACTTCGTCTTCTGTCCCTCTATGGTAGGTAAATCAGGTACCTGATTGTCTGCGGTTAAAATGTGGCACTTTTTTCTGTGTCGGGTGGTAGGTCACACACTGTGTTATCCCATATGGCAGGTAATGCTTTATAGCTTTGAGATTGATTTTCGTAAAGAGCTCTATAGGCCATTGATAATTTTATTGAGTTTTTAGGTGCTATAAGAAAGCATCGAAGATGTCGGCTGTTGCTACAGATGCTACCATAGTCTGTCTCTCTGCCTGTCACACTAATGCTAAAGGAATTGGGCGGAATGTGAATGCATTTGGCTCTAAGTAACATTGCATTCGAGGAGCCTTACAGGAGGCGGAGATTTGGAGATCACAGCTTAAAATATTCATTGCAAATTTTAATTTACGAACTAAATGACGTAATTTTTGTGCAGCAACGATGTCTACTGTCAAATAATTTGCGTGCATAATTATCCATATTTAGGTGTTAAGCAAGGCTGGGAATTTGTTCAAAAGAACCTAGTTTTTTTATTTTTTTAAATTGTCACTTTCCCAACAAAGCAATGTAACATTGAGAATGGCGTGTAGGATGTTATGTCTGGGTGCTAAAATTTGTCCTGTATTTTGTACATTAGAACCTAAAAAAGCTGTAGAAAAAAAATCAAAAATATACCTTCAAATTCTATAAGACCTAAAACCTGTTTAACATCTTTGTTTTTTTCTGGCCCTGGTGTCAAGCATGCTGGAATGGTGGTATGGTTTTCAGCAGAGGAATCTATTGGTAGATGCATGTGAGGTATCCTGGAACTGAAAGACGAGGTGTATTTTACTCGTGCTTGCCTAGGTATTGAGCTGCGGCTTAAGGCAGTGCAAGACAATGTTGAAAGAGCGACAGAAGCTGACTCTCGTCTCATGAGAAATGTCGCAGTTGCACATAGAATTGGTTTCGCCGACGTTATTCTTCCAGGTCGGTTATTTTCATTGATATATGGTTAGCATCTTAACTTTAGTAATCTATTGCATTTATTAATTATTGCTATATGCGTTATGATGCATTATGCATTTTGTTCGTGCATGTGATTTGTGGACTTTTCCTCAAAAAGTATGATGATGAAATTAAAACTGGCATAGAAAGTTTAATTGGTGTTGATATGAGTGGTCTGCAGGGCAGGAGAGTAACGGACTAACTGGTTTGTCATTTTTGGATTTTAATGGTCAATGGTGAATGTCACTGCACATATGAGGGTCATCCCAAAAGTTTCCGTCCTCGACATATTAGACAACAATATTTTTCACAGTTTATACATTTAGTAAAACGTACATTCTTTACTGACTTATATGAGTCTGCTGCGGATATGAAGTCATTGTGATTTATGACGTCACCGAGCATTAAATAGAGACGATTCACAACGTCGATGCAAACAGAAATGCTCTTATTAGCAATCAGCACAGATTTAGGCTATTTAATATTCACCAATTCAAATGAGAAATTTATAAACTTATTTGTCAGGGTTTTTGCAAAATCAGATGGCACAAGGCCCCCCTTTTACAAATCCATCTACAGACTGAAAAATTGCCATGCAACAGTGAGCCTAATTTTTGCGCTGTTTGCATTGGCGCTCCAAATCGTTTCGGTTTAATGCTCTGTGATGTCATAAAAGATAATGATGTCGTATCTGCAGCAAACCCACATACGTCAGTACAGGATTACGTTTCACTAATCAATAGATTGTGAAAATTATTGTTGAGGCTGGAAATTTTTGGGATGACCATCGTAAAAAATCTTAAGAAAGTAATGCCTGTTTTTCATGTCATTGCAGCTCTGCTAGTTTACTGTAAACCTTTGGAGCACTTGGCAAATATAGGGATCACTCACTCACTCACTGCTGCGCGTAACTGGCTATGGGTCGTAGTGCCCTCCACGTTGACCGGTCGTCAGCAAGAGCCCATGCATCGGCAGCAGTGAGTCCGGTGTCCCGCACAATCTGACTCATCCATGTAGTCCGTGGTCTGCCAGCGGGGTGATTCCAGTCGTGCTGTGGTATGTCTCCCGACTTGGAGTCCACTGCAAGCTTCAGGGCCTTATGTGCTGGTGTGTTGGCGGACAAACGGCGAATATGGCCGAAAAAGGAGTGACGGCGAG
>Ga0056128_1000541_pt1 | contig 34705 bp, 23 predicted proteins | sample WorMetLIZISLAND2_FD_71113 | JGI IMG/M metagenome (GOLD analysis project Ga0056128, IMG submission 71113) | Marine gutless worms symbiont microbial communities from Max Planck institute for Marine Microbiology, Germany - Olavius geniculatus... ...
ACACCGAGAACACGGACGTGCTCGCTGGGAGTGATGGTATCTTCTCCAAGACACAGACTTGGACCGCAACCATCAAGTAGTGACAGACTGTGCTTTGTACCGGTCCACAACAACTCTGTCTTGTCTGCGTTAAGCTTCAATCGATTAGCGGACATCCAGTCACAGACGTCAGTAATGCAGTGTTCAAGTAGAGCAGCAGCTGAAGCTGTGCCGCAGCGATCACAGTGTACATATAGCTGTGAATCGTCGGCGTACGCAAGAAAGTTGATTCCATGTTCGTCGATTTTGTCGGAAAGGTCGGCAGTGTACAAAATGAACAGCTACGGACCGAGCACCGATCCTTGCGGGACAGAACAAGAAATGTCAACTGTACGGATTCCCCCAGCACAAACATACAAAGCCAAGACTTACGTTTAAATATTTACTGTAGTAATTTTTTTCTAAATTCTGTCAGTTATTTAGATAAACACTGCGTAAAACACAGAACCTTGACTTCAGAATAATTGAAGACGTTCTGATATACTGCTCATACTAAATCCGCTGCTTTTCTTCTTTGGCACGTTCAACTAATATGCACAGACTTATGTTAACAGTTCTTTTATTCTAATTTTGTTTGTCAATCAAACCAATTTTTACTCCTCGCGCGCTACGTTCCTAAAGTAGCGAAGAGGAGCATATAAAATCAGTGTAATATTGAGGACCGACCGACAACCGACCTCTGTTCCTAAAAGAGCCTGCCTGGAAGAACTTCGAACGACCATATCTCCATAACGGTGCTAGATAGACACATGGTGACTATAGATCACCCATAGGAAGTCGACCCCCGGGAGTCGAATGGTCACGTGACCGATGACGTCACGTAACCCCAAAAGGTCAAGGTCGTGACCCCATTATCTTCGAGGTGCCCTATCTCCGTAACGGTGCTAGATAGACGGATGCGTTTATAACAAGACGAATGGCAACCAGCGTCATCGACCAATATTGGAAATTTTTTCCTCTCAGTTCTCAAAATCTGGCAATATTTCATAAGGTTAAGGGGAGACAATTTCTAATAAGGACCTCGACAGCAGTCACTATTAGTATAATATTAAACGGGTCTCAATTAAACTCCAGGTCTCTAATACAAGCCGAAAGGAACGAAAGAGCTTTTAAAAGAATACAAAAGAAAATGATGCGCGCGAGGAGTACATTAGATTGGTCACAATTTAATAATATTTCTTGTTTTAGATAACTTAACGCAAAACTTGGTCCTGAAAAAACGTTTGGGAATGCCGTGGCGTACTTTCACAGGCCGAATCCGATGGTCTTTTTGTTGCCTGAAGAACAGCGTCAAAATACTGAAGGGCATCTTAAACCTATCGGTAACAAACGTTTTTATTCTCCAGCTGCGGACGGTTTTATCCGTGAATTTAAATTGTCTGACCGATAAGATCACGTAGTAAAATGTGAAAACGGGCATGTGAACTTACACGACTATAGGCCCCTACATAAGTACGTGCTGTGCATGTATGTGCACGTGTGTCATAATCACAACAAAATGACAGTTTCTTACAAATTGTAATAATTTGTATAAACACCTGTATTAGTTACAAGCACCCGCTGTTGTCAAACGGTCATAATATCAAAAACGCTGTCACGAATAATTACGACAACAAATGACAAGTACATAACGAAAATCAGAGCGATAAGCGAACTGGTATCCAATAAAATACATTTGCATTTAAAGGGTACATAACTTAAAAGCGTGCTGAGATACGCGCTGTTACAGAAAAAAACTCGCGACAAGCGCCAAGATGACGGCAACCTTCGGCAGCGTAAAGCTGTACACAAAAGTCCGTTTAATTCAGCTACAAAGCTGTCCATAAAACGTGACCACAAGTGCTAACGAATAGATACAAAATAATAGCCAAACAAAAAATAGAGAAAAACAAAAATTCCGCCTTAGCATTCGGCGGTCTGTCGTGGACACTGTGCACTATACAGATTTACTTAATTGCAGTAGCGTCATTTTCATAAATCATTGGGAAGTCTCAGTAATCTTTGGGGAGGGGATCTTAGTTTACCTAACGTATTGTTCTTGCAACAGTAACACCGTTTCAAAGGTAAAATCTGCAGGGATAAAATTAAAATCATAAATCCTTAGTAGTGGTTCGTAGACCAATCCATCCCCTCTCTTTAAATGGCGCCCTGTTTAATTGCTACACTTTCTACAGAAGTACAGAAGACAACACGTTTTCAAGTATATTATCCTAATTTACGTTTCATTATATTCTTCTGTTTTAGATCTCAATATTTTGGTCAAATTATATAATTTTAAGAAACCAAAAATTTTATTTCACATAATACACAAAATGTCTGACAACAAAAGCTGTATAATCCATTGTTAGAAAACAGGGGAAACGTGAAATTAACTTGTTAAAGTTTTACACCTTTCTACTGACTCACAGTTCAACGCTCAAGATTAATTTCCATTTGCTTTTTATTTTCGTTTTGCTTTTCTAATTTCTAATTTACAGTGACGGAAAATTATTGTTATTTTGGTTCTTGTTAGCAGAATCAGTTCAGGGTTTGTAAAAATCATTGCAGCATTTATCATGCTATTTGAACGCGAATGTCGTTTTATCATTGCATACAAATTGCAAACACGTTTTAAAAAATTACTTTAGAAGCCCAGCAAAAGCACATACATACAATATGATGTGACGACTGCTGTTAATACAGTTTGCGTTGACTGCGCATGCGCGGCTAAACTCCAGGATGCAAACAGCAGTAACAAAAATATTGAACACGACGTCTTTGCAAATTACGCCAGAGCCGGAGGAAAAACAGCGGCGGAAACGAATGTGTGAGTGAATGAGAACGATAAATGGACAGCGAATGACAACAGTGTTAACTCTCCGCCTAGCAGCTGACGGGCAAAGAACGCACGATGACCAGCAGTGATGACGTCATTGATGACGTCACGCGCACTGACTGCAGCTCTGTGTGATGGAAATGCGACGATGATGCAGCGGACACTGCACAGTTCTTCACGCAAGCGCACTGCACAGCCATCACGCGCAGTACAGTCACCGCTATTAATGAATAAATAACAAGAACCGAAGTAATTAAGCAAAATGCGGAATCGCTCGTTTGTATTTGTCAAATGGCAGCACGGTACTGACGGTTTTTTTTGCAATTTGCAATTGCATATTTTGGCTGGAAGTTTGGACCTCAAATTTCCCCTTACCCTGCAGGGTCAAAAACCTCCTTATTACACAATTTGTCATTGGACATTACAAGGGTACCGGACAAATGACATATAAACTCGTCATACGGTTTAAGCAGTGTGCACAAATGTGACAAACAAGCATTCTATGAAGAAATGTGTAAAAATAGTAAATAATCTAGTAACAAAATAAGCACAGTAATAGAATAACAATCATTGATGCCTCAAACTACTCGAATTAAACTTTTTGCTTCTGGCATTTTATAAATTAATTTACCTGCTTACTTTAAATTTTCTTACAATAAAAACACTTCGTGGCTTATTTCTGTATCATCCTGTAGGCTTACTTCGGCAAAAAATTATCCAATTTATGAAAGCTGTCCACGTTAGTTAAAAAGTGAGTGTAAACTCAAGATTTGTTACACTAGTTTGTCAATGAAACACCGTTCACTAGAGGTTGGAAGATGCAACTGATATCAGTGGTGTCGAAGAAGCAAAAAATCGTGAAACCTTGAGTGGAGTGAGCACGGAGTGATGCGGTGCGGTTTTGTTAAAATTCACTGTAGACTGGAGGATGTTCTTCAGCTGTTGATGCTGGCTGACGTCTACTTACACACATCATCATCATCTTACATACGTCCCGAAATAAACACTACACATAGCAGCATTCAATCAGAAGGCTGTCACGAAAGCAAAATGCTCACTGACTTGTCGCCTGCGTAAATAAACTGCATATTTAAACAAAATACGAATGGATACAAAACATAAGCATTAAAGAAATTAACAGCAAAAATATACGTGCAAGTGCAGCAAAGTACAATGAAATACAACCACGTAGATAGGCAGCCATTAACTGATCACTGCATGACGTCGTTCTGTTGATCGTGTCCATCTCACTGTTAGCTAGAAGCTTTCAACTTGTTTGTCAGTTTAAAAACTTGCATGGTTTAGTTTTTGACGAACTGACCAATGAGCAAGCAGAAACGCATGCACCGTCTAACGGTACGCGTCAACCAATAACCAGTGGAATCGCCCTGCTTGTCCACTTAGGGTACTTGTCCGTTAATTCACCCGCATCCGAATTATTCTTGTTAAGGCTAACGCTAACACTAACCCTAACCCTGACTCTAACCCTAACCCTAACCTCAACCCTATCCTTAGGTTTAACTCTAGCAGTAAATTCGGGTGCGGGGGAATTAACGGACAAGTACCGAAATGGGCTTACTTCTCAAGTGTGTCAAGCATGGACTCGGCCTGAGCGGTGAACGTCTCGAGCACATTGTGTGCCGAATACATTCCCATCGGTGAGTTGTACTGCTGCGGCATGAACACCTTGACTCGGCCGCCGCTGCCAGCAGCTGAAGCCGGCTGCTGCTGCTGACGCCGCATCTGTTCCATGGTTGCTGAGCGAGGCGGCGGCAGACCGGCTACTCCGGCCGCCGGCTCTGTACAGACACACACCAGTCCGAGTCTATACTGAACCTATTCACTCTGTATACCTGTCGCATCCACAGTGATCACACGGGTCTCCTCTTCCCTCCCAACATAGATTAATCACAACATAATTAATTAATTATGTAACCAAAAACTACAATGGCCGGTGTTAGCAGGCTGATAAACAAACTTAGGTCTGTATATAATACATGTACGAGTAGACGTAGATGTATAACGAAAATGTTTGGCAAAGCGCGATAGTACATGTAGGACCTACAAAATGCACTAGAACATTCGTGAAGTTCCATGAAGTTGCACATCAAATAGGTCCTGCCCAGAAACTGCTTCTCGTGGGGTCATCGATCCATACACAGCCGGAAAACTAAATGATGACGCTCTGACTGCAGCCATCATTCCAGTACAATTTTTAAGCAAAAAAATTAGTGGGTGGGCAGTTGCGTCGTTGTCGGAGAGGGGGAGGGGCAGGAGGGAAGGCAATTGCTCCCTACAAAAATAATTCAACTGTCGGAAAACTCCGAGTCTTTTAACAAAAAAATTTGTTCAAGAATGCAAAAAATTTAGGGATAAAAAACTCCCATTTGGAAAAATTTAAAGACAAAACTAAATTTTTGACCACCCACAATTTCCGCTGTCGGAAATTTGCAAATAAGCTATCTGTCAGAATTCTGTTCGAAAATATTAACTTCTCGTTCTGCTTATTTTTTCAACCCATGACACCGATGTGAATAGCTGGACAATCCTTATTCTCCTTCCACCTTCCTCTCTTTTCCCCTATCCCTTACCTTCATTCCGCTTTTCGTCCTCTTTTTTCTGGTCCCCATTTCCATGCTTTTGAAGCGAAATCCGAGGTGTCACCTTTTGAAATCCTTTATTGCTGCAGGCGAGTTTATTGGTTATCACATCAAGCTACCAACCATGCTCATGACGACGATGATGGAATATTTGTAATCTACATATAAAATAACGGATTAACCCATTTGGGCAAAATGTCTGGAGTGAGCGGGCGATTTGTCCGAGTGGGTGCCCACCGAGTTTACATGTAAAAAATTGCTCGGCATCATTCTCAGCTGCACACAGAGAAATCATGACGATGACGATGATGACAACAATTTCTATGATAAATAAAGACTTGTTGAAAGAACTGTAAGCAGAATAAAACACTCAAGAATTAGGGAATGAACCTTCATTGTGCATAACGCTTTCAAGGATCTTGAAGGTACGTGACTGCGGACAGCCGTACATCCAATCGGACGCTGGGGCAGCAGGCTGCAGCTGTCGGGGCGGTGATGCGTACACGCCATCGTCATAGCGACCAGCTGGTTGTACATCAGCGCAGTAACTATACGGCGTGTACGTCGGCCTGTAACACATAGCAATATATCACGTTAATATACAGTAAAGAATATTGTCTTGTATAGTATTGTGTTGTGTCGTGAGACCCGTGAGTGGGTCCTTTGGATGACCAATCACAATCAAAATGCAGTCAAGGTTTCAGCAGTCACTGTTCAAACTACTTACTCCCACCCTTGTACAGAATGTGAACAGCTACTTCAACTTTTCGAGCTTATCAGTGTGTGTGTTGTTAACGTATTCGTTATGTTTACTTGACTATTTATTAGCGAATACAGTGTATTTGGCGTGGTAATAAGATAATGAAAATATTATGCGCCTTGACCTTTCTACCACCAAACGATGTTGAACACTTACGGCGCATATGCAGCCGCTGAAGTTCGTATTGCATATCATTCTGGCGTTATTTTTATAGTACATTTAATGTCTCAGAATGCATCTGTGTGCTCATGACTTGAACGTTTGTGACTTCAAGTCAATGGACCATCATCCCGGTGAGTCTGAGTTAGTCAGCAGACAGGAAAACGTAGGCCTACGACTACGGACTATTGTGCAGTCAGTTGGCTAATGCGGCCTTGTGACGGGGACGACGCATAACAAATGCAATAGAGACCAGTAGATCTTAGCTTAATCAACTCAAACATGCCGATAGAGGGATTAAACTAGCCGAGATAGCCTAAGACTGCAATAACTAAAGACAGTCGTGAGCATGAATTGCTGAGACTGTGGTGACGACGCACTGAGCAGTGTTGACGACGCTGATTGTTGGCTGCTGCTGCTGCTGTTGTGGATACGCCTCTGATGTCTGCGGCTGAACCTCATAGCTCGTCGAGCTTTGATAACGTTCACTATCAACAGCTGCTGCAGGTCCACTTGTCTCGTACGTATAACTCTGCGTCAATTCAACAAAGCGACGATATCATAAGCCCGCACTCCATCTATTTCGATTTGCGGTGGAATTTGTTGTGCAACATGCAGTACAACAAGCTGTGCGACAGATTCACCTAAAATCAAAAGTTCACATAAATCTACAACATATTGCACAACAAATACGCATAAAAATCAAAAGCCTACGACAAATCAACAAAATCTTGGCATATCAAAACGCAGCCAGCTTGTTGTAAGACCTGTTGGGCAACTATTATACAAAAAAGAGATATACTGGGGGTGCTTTAACTTTCAAGACGCGCACACAGCAACATAACTGAGATGAACTAAAAGTTCAGTTACGTCGCTCTGTACTCGCCTTTACAGGCTGTCCCATCAGCAATGGTTTGGAGGCGCCATTCGGAATGTAGTGACCATCTGTCAGTAAAGGTCAGAGGGCCAGGGGGCTTCCCGGTTCGCCCCACAGAAGCCAAAAACTTTTCCTGCACAAGTAGTTGTAGCTAAAATTGTATTTCCGGTGCGGTAAATGTCTTTAAGTTAGTGTTTTAAAAGTGCTTGTAAGTATTTATTTAGTTTCAGCATTGTCACTACAAACCGGTTAATAAGTTGTGATAATCTAGACCAAAAAGTTACCCAAACGTCTGTAGAAGACGGCAAAAACAGACAATTACATATGTAAGTAAATCATACAACCTAAACAAACTCAAGGTCGAAAAGTTTGCGTAGGCCTACTCTGACGACGCCTATCAAAATGCGAACCTCACACGTACCGACGGATTGGCTACGACCGGTATTCTTGTGCGTTGACCGGACATGTCCATTGGTTGGTAAAACTTGACGGGCTGGGGGGCATTCTGAGGCGGCGCGTGTGGAATCCCCGGGCTGTAACCTGTCACTTTCCTACGCCAGCCACGACAACGATCAGTGGCGTACACAAGTTATATCTACAATGGACTCGAGCTGCATTCAAAACGCCTCTTCTGAGGGAAGAAACGAGAAAAGTGGAAGACAAAAACAGGAAACGGAGAAAAGGAAAAAGTGAGAGAAAAGACAAGTCGAAGCAAGAAATGGTAACGTGGTTAAGGTCGGTCATGCAGCTGTCACGTAATTCTTTCACTCGCCACGTTTATACTCGCTGTATTTATATATCATCTCACTCGTAACAAAATAATAAGAACGACAAGCATACGCATAAACTGAATTTTGTGCAAACATTAAAATAACGTCTAATTGCCAAAGGTTGGAAAAAATTAACGGTTGTCTATAGCTCTTAATGGTAACCCACTATGGACAACATGTCGTACAACCATGCAGGGCGCCATTTAAAAGGAAGACTAGGAGGGTCTACGAACTCATCCCAAAGATTTATAATTTTAATTTTTCCTCGTAAATCGTACCATTCAAACATTGTTACTGCTGCAAGAACAATAATTACGTAGACTGAGACCCCGATGATTACTGAGACTCTCCAATGATTTACTGAAATGACGCCACTTCGTGCAACAATCTGTAGAACAATTCTACGACTAAGTGACGTAGTGGAGTATAGGCCTACGTGCACATATAGATCAACGAAGCTAGTGCAAGAGAATGAAACTGAGAACGAATGATCGAGCGCTTGCGGGTATACCTTTCAACAGTCATGAGTAGCGTGTCGGTGTGACTGTTGACAAGGTCGAGCGCCTGTTGGTATGTCAGCGACGACGTCGGCGTCGATTCTACTTCAACGATCTCATCTCCAGCGCGTAGACCAATGCGAGCCGCCGGGCTGCCCGGAGTCAACTGCACAATCAGCGCAAAGATTGTTCCGATTGTATGACGACTCGTATCACGCTTTTAAAGCGAGTATTTGACAATTGGTATCACGTAGGCGTTGAAAGATGGGGGAAATATTGCTGTTAGCTGAATATTGGTAATGTAAAAATCTCAATTTTGTCATAAATAGACTTACAGTAATTGCACAAAATACTTTCGATTTATTAGGTTATATTCCTAATATTGTATCAAACTATGCACACGAGTAAACGCCGCCAAAACAGGCCAATCTGCTAATGTGCCCACTGCGCGACACTGTGATACCAATCGTCTGCACACCATCACAAGTACATCGTCAGTACAATACAGTAGGCCTTCAATACAATACCACAGGTATTAGGTAACGTGTTAAGGTGCCAAGAATTACCTGTAGGGACGGCGAAACAGAGGCGCCGATCACTACTGCAGGCAGAGAGATGAAAGCTTATTCAGAAAGATGGGTTTCTGAGCTGCGGTTGATGCAGCAATCATTACAGCAACGATCGTTGCAACCGCTAAAGCAAGCCAGAAATTATAGAAAACAAGTAAAAGAAGAGACAAAGTTGAAACTGCGACACCAGAGCATTTATACAAACTGGTTACTGCAACGCCGCTTGTTTTAATTGCGGTTACTAAAAGTTAACGTGAGCGCAAAAACTGTCGTAGTCTGTCTAACAAAACGTTATGTAAATCTGCGCGTATCAATTCAATCATTTCGCAACATCACGCAGGCGTCTGGGGTTGTAAAATAATTAAAATAATTCAAATTCGTTTACAGCGGCTGCAACAAAGTGCAGTACACATTTTGCTTGCTACGATGCGTCGTTGCTGCAGCCAATCGCTGCCAGGATAGCTGCAATCATCGCGGCGACGATCGATCAGCAGCAGAGACGAGTCACTCACACTTCACATCCAGCAGCAGCAGCAGTTACCTGATACGTAGGCTACAATGTATATCCGGCAATATCGCTGCCTCGATACGGTTCTGTACAGACAGACAGGATCTGGTTCTGGTCCAGGGCAGGCAGGCACACTAACTACGAACTCCCGCCGCGAATGCGTTACGCGATATGCACATACGCTCATGTAGGCCTACGTTAATTGCTCATCAGTCACTTCAGGAAGGATCAGTGAACGCGCCACACCGACTACAATCATTCTCAAGCTATCGTTCATCTACGATTACTTTCTTTAAAGGAGAGTGAATGTGACCATGCCTTAGCAAACCACTGACCTACTTGTAGGCCGTATACAGAGTGAGCCAGTAAATGAGCGGCGGAACGCTAAAAATCGTGCTCACACGCGTGCCTGTCATTGCACGTTAATGTTCAGTCAACGTGACCAAAAGTTCACAAGATAAGCAACCCGCAAATCTATGGCAGAAACAGTTAAATATTTCTACGACGGTTTTCAGCCGACCGTACTTGAGTAACGGTCGAGCTATTGGCACGGTTGTCGTCCGTCCGTCCGTCTGTCTGTCTGTCGTCGTCTGTCGCGGACGTATTGTGGCTAAACGGGGGAGATAGGGCCTAGGTTGCTATTAATCACTAGCTTTCAAATAACATTGTAAACTATTGACTTTGGATGACATTGAAGGGTCATAACGCACTATGGTATGCCAATCGTGCGGTATTGTGGCTAAGTCGTAGGTGGTCGGCAATGATACCATTAGGTAGGGTGCTGGCGATTTCCCATAGGCTGTCAATATTAACCAGGTCTTCATCTGCAGCGGTTTGGCCGCAATTTTCAGTGGAAAGTTTCAAGCTATAAGTGACCATATCTCGGAAACGGTGAGAGATAGGGCCAAGGTTATTATTAATCACTAATAGGAAGTGGCATACGCCCTTTCAGATGAGATGAAAATTATCGACCTTGGATGACCTTCAGAGTCACTGACAACCAGTACGGTCGGCTATTCTAGCGACAGCTGGGCTTCTCGTTAAACGCTCATATCGCATAACGGTTTTTATGCTCACACGTTGCGCACGGGATCAAAAAGCCGTTTAGTCGTCATAGCGATTTGATTCTTTGAATTCGAACTTGGTAGGCGTTCTACTACATTCGGTGTCTCGGCGACTTTTTCATATGTCGCAAAGTTTCAGCAATCGACTTTTTTTGTTAAGAAACAGATTAACTGGAAATGCTGAATTTGCAGGACCTAAAAATGACAGATAGCGAAAAAAACAACGGCTGGAAAATACAGCACCATGAAAACGACGGACCAAATCGAAGAGCTGAAAATTGCAAAATCATAAAAAGAAGAAGAAACGCAATGCAGTCTGCAGAAAGAAGCCGCCATCAAGCCATGAATCGACAAGTATGACAATGGGGCGTACTCAGGACTGCCGTTTTTTCATAGCAATTAGCCGCAGGCTGGTCGCTCAAATCGAGGCATTCTATTTCATCTGAGACGATAACAGCGACGACGACGAGGACGTCGACTCTACGCCGTCAGCCACTGCCACCGTCACTGCAGCTGCTGCATGCTCCAGAATATAAGCATCAGCTCTACGACATATTACTGATTGTGACGTGTTTATGAGTAGGCCTATAAACTTTTGCCTCACTCAGTGTATTAGGCCTATTACTGTTTCTTAGTTGCCAGATGAAGCAAATGTATAGGTCTAACGAATTTGGCACTACAGCATAGAGCACGCATGGCGCTACAGCATTAACCCACTTAGTGAAAGAAGTTGTAATATAGGCTAGGCCTACAGTACGTACTCTGGTGATTGTTAGCGGCTGTCCGACGTCGGAGCCACCCTGTAGCCTGAAGCCCCACGGTTCATTGGCGTCCCGACGTACCACCTGCGCCTTGAGAACATCGACGTCGCCCATCGCGCAGCTATTAGGACGAGCAGAGTCAGAGACGAGTGATGGTGATGGACAAAAAAAGACCTGACGCGTCTTCACGCCATTCAATGAATCACTGTACCAGCTGCGGTTTAGATGACTCCAGCACTGTCGACTCGACTTGATTTGACGCGGCTGCTGTAACAGCATAACGACGTCAACGGCAAAAAATACCGGTAGGCCTACTTGATATTGCGCTGCTTACACGAGTCAAGATTGTGACGAGGCGTAATTTGATCTTTTGCTAATCACGCAGCTGAAAAGAGAATTGGGCTTATAGCGACTTTATAAAGAACATTGGCAATATGAACGCGAATAAAAAACGATTTAAGTAAGCAAGTAAGACTTCAACTAATGCACGATTGAAGAGAAAAAAATAGTCTTATAAAACCGTCTTACCTCAATCAGTCAAACGCACGGCAAATATCGGCGTGTAAATTACAAACGTCAAGTTCTGTTCGACACGAGCGGCGACGACGAGTGGTCGGACTGGGGCGTTGGTGAAAAGGCGCAGCTCCGGCAGCAACGGCGCAGAGCGAAGCACATGCGCCGCTAGACCAGCTGAGCGCCTGCTGTTGCTCAATGCTCATCCCGCCGCATCTGAGCAGTAGCAGCAGCAGCAACTGTATCAAACATTAGCCGGCAGCAACTCGCGTGGCAGCAGTTGAACCGGCTAGGGCAAGCGAGGGCCTGATCTATAAATGCTTGCCACAACACCGTATGGCTGGAGGTCGTTGCTTAGCGCATCAATCCAGGAACTGCTATAGTCGCGCGGGAAACAAATTGACCTATCGTTCATTACACTTGACCCTCAGCACATGCAATTACGAGGTCATGGAGGCCACAGCATACACGGCCAAGGCCAGGCGGAGCAATCGCTGAATGGATGAGGCCAAGATCGTGCAAAATACGTTTCAACTTCAGACTTATTGCACTGCCAGCGGAAGCTTCAAACGAAAAAAGACTCATCAAATCATCCACCTCTTGACACCGCAGAGCCTCGCTGACGTAGTGCTGCAAATTCACTCGCCTCATTTTAAGGATAGAAATTAAACATGATAATAGCAGTGTTTGAATTGTGAAAAATTAGCTGGAGGTTGAACTTTTCAACGGTCGGAGTCTGACCAAAATTATGATACAAATTATGATGGTACATAATTTGACAGTGTGTTAGGGGGGTTGAGAAAACAGTTGGGGGGTTTAACCTCCCCCCCGGCAATTCAAACATTGGATAATAGCTACCGCTAGTATTTACAGAACTTCATTCAGTAACAGACTAATAGGCCTAGTTCAGCTACTGGCGTTCTTTGTGGCAGTTACCAAATGGCAGGCTTATGACGCTATCTTTTGCCAACCACATCTAGGACCTATATCCAGCTTCGCTCTTCGTGGCTTTCGGCGATGTATGCCTAGTCATTGAGACCAACGTATACATACGCCTATGTCTGGCATGCTTTTCACGTTTCTATACGTTAGACTTTTTTCTGGACCATCAGATTGCATATTACTGTTCATCTCTTATTTTAACACATTTTCTTTTGTGAACAGATTATCAATAATGTGTTATAGTTAAGCATCCACTGGCATCGAGCAGCATGTCACGACATACTTTGTCGAGAATTGTTACCAGTGAGTGACACTAAACCTTGAAAACGTTTGATGCGGCATAAGTCTTCATCTTGAAAAAAATTCGTTTACATTTACTGGTGGCTTCGTTAAGTTCTGCTGCTGACGAGTGGCGACGCTAATTACGTTGTTCTCAGCCTTCGTCTAGCCGTAGTTCTTTCTCCCAGTCAAGTGTAAGTTTTCCAGCCCTCATCTTCTGATCGCCTGTAGAAGATAATTCTCGTTCTTACCAGCTGAGCCCAAAGCTTCCAATATACGAAAAACGTAGTTCTACTTACAGAACTTCAAATTTGCGATTTTTATGGAGTATTGCGGTGGAGGCATTCTAACACTTTTCTCAGCAGAAAAAATCAATAATTATTGTGAATAAATTAGTGCTATTTTCCTTTCCTGTCCCGTGTCCATTTGAATGCAGATCAACAACAGCAGCATTTTTAACTCCGTGTGACTAGCAGCAGATGAGCTTCAAAGACCGCCCAATCCTCCAATAAGTTTCACACATCGGTCCTTCCAAATTACTGTACATCAACCACATCATGTGTTTGAAAATGAAATTGATATGTGACTTGTTAATGCCATAGAGAAAGAAACATCGCTGATAGTCCAGTACAAACACAGAGAGAACTTTGTATATTAATGTTCTGTACAACAACCAAACGATTAAGAAATATTAACACTGTGTTTGAACAGTGCACAGTGATGGACACTATTCTAAGGTCCAATCCGTCACTATAAACAGTACAACAAAACACATCTGCAGCATCTAAATGCCGAACGGCGAACAAACAAATGGAACATACATGATGTACATATATCAAGCAATCAGACAGTTTCAGAAGCGATTAGCCTCGATGATCGCAAGGCGGAAGGATAGTCATGCTAAACATGAACACAATGTTCAACGTGACCGTCCTTTGCTGCAATGATCAAGAATGATCATCTTTCCTGAAACTATCCATATGCTCAATCCATGTCAAGCAAGAATGTTTCACTTCTTTATCGCCAGCCAGTAGATAGTGGTTGATGTGGTATATACCACTGGTGCACAAGTACAACTATGTACAAGTCAGCAGACTTAAGCCGACCGACTGACGACAATATCTATGCTGCCCATCAGACGCACACACACGCACGCTATACACAGAGTTCACACTAACTAAACACCTCGGTGCAAGAAGATACTAACTCGTTTTAGAATGATGCTTCTATAAACAACTGCATCGTCTGCACTTCAGTGATCAAGGCTAATCATTAGCAAAATTGCTCGAAAGCTCCATCGATGTAAAGCCCACACGTTGCACTTCTTATGGACCACCACGTACAAAATTATAAACACGTTAAAACTGGTTTACTGTTTTATATCGCCACGCAAGAAAAGTAAAGCTCAGGCAATAACGTCAGCACAATGCAGCTGTTGATGATTGTATACCTAAGACAGATTGTGATCATCATTTTATTGTCTTACCAATTTGAGTTTACATGCATTTCCAACTGAATTAAAAGAAATTGTTACGTTATAACTGCCACAACATCAAAATGACGTTTTGAGCTACTGTTCAGAAAAGTACAAAGTAGCCAGTAGCACTAAATGCTAACTTTGTATACAGCTAAAAGCTAAAAACTACTTGCAGAATAACGATGACACTACTATAACAATTACTACATCACTGTCCACTCCTCAAACGGATGTCAGTGATTAGTTATCAGTGACACTTCTTCCAGAACTTTGCAAGACCACTTTCATGACCAACATGGAATTACCAAAAAATGACAAATCAAATGACTGCATTTTTACAATAAAAATGCATCATGCATTAACAAAACTAACGGCGATTTTTGTAATTTTGAGCAACATACTGAAAGAACTGGGTTTTTTCACCATACTAGTACGCAGTGAGTCACAATAAAATGATGGCCCTGCGAAACTATCTTCACTGAACTTAATCAGATACGCTGCTACCATTTTCACAGACTATTACTTCAAACTGTTTTTTTTCTCAAAACGTGACTACAAGATCACAGATAGCACCTTCTTGCACATTGGATTTTACATAATTACATAACTACAAACAAAGTAAGACATTATATTCTGGTCTTGCATGATTTTAAGATCTGCCACATTAAACGCACAACAAAATTCTTTAACACTAGATCCATAAACATAATAACTGTGTAAAAAGTTATGCATATGAAGCATGTGTTGGTTAAAAATAATGTTTACAAGCTTAAGAAACGCTGATTCGCAACCAACTAATCCAAATACCGGTAAAATAAGATTTGAAAACATTTCACAATATTATACTCATCGGTATGGCAGATGTTTTAAAACTACAATAAAACATAATTACAAACAACAAATGCTACAAAAATAATAACTTCAAATAAATAAGAAAAGAGCATCTTCCAGAACTGTACAACAGAAAATAGAAATAAAACTGGGAACTCTAATATTAAACATGCAAGTACTAAAAAAACTCTGAAACTGCTTAGTCCAATTTTCTCAAATGCATAGAAAATGTAGTCGGAAGCAAGCCAAAACACTGAAATGGCTTCTTGCATAATGTCCTGCAACTGCAACATTTATTACCTTTATTACGTGCCTGTAGCCAAAAATCTCTTACTGAAAAATAACATCTTGTGTTTAATATTCTTAAAACACAATGACAAACCTAACGCTGAAATTCCTGCTAATAACGGCAAATTAGCACATTAATGCAAGTTCTCACATAAAAGGAAAAATATACAAGTTCTAAAACTCCAAGCCATATGTGAATGTGCCAACATGTAACATATTGCTGACGCTGGCATCAAATGAAATGCAAAATGAGCACAGCGGTAAATCGGACAGAAAACTCTAACAACTAAATTTACCAACTTCGGGACAATTTTCACCGAACGTTTTCACACATAACAACATAACAATCATTGCCATTTCTCTTGTCACCGCTAACGTCATACACAGAGCCATGGCTATGGTGCCTGTGCTGACAAACGAACTACTGCACAAGAAATGTACACTGCGCTTCATTTAACAAACTTTGACACTGTTCTCAATCGAACTGCTAACCTATGACATTAGGCAAGCAGATCGAACTTTGTTCCACGCGATATCATAATGTCACCGTATGCCTCGTCCTGTGCTACATCCACCGCCTCCATTTTCTTTAGCACAAGAAATGTGTAGAACTTGGCGGCGGCTTGTTTCCGGCTGTGTGCCGAGGACGGCGGTGCCATCTGTCTGAATGAGACAGAGTCGTGGCGCTGTAAACATCGACTGAGAGCAGCAAGCATCTGCTGTGAACGTTTGTTCCATCGCTGTTCCTCGGCTTCGGCCTCTTTGCCTTCTTCCCCTGGCTCTGTACCGTTGTCAACCTGTAAAACAAACACACTGGTGTTTATCTCGACCTGTTTACTGCTCCGCTGAGCAAACAACAATAAACTAATAATTCCGGTAATTTTGGAAACAGTCTCGCCAGTCCATCGCATACACATACACTGCTACTGATTACAAAAATCAGCAGCAACACTAAAAAAAACCTAAAATAACCAAGACAAACTACCTATGCAAACACACACAAGCAGCATAGTAATCAACAAAATATTCACACACGTCTTGTTACAGTTTTGATTCTGTTTGTGGCTGCCCTTGAGGCGAAATAAAGATATCTACATTTATAAGCTAATAATACAACACTAAAAACCTGGTTTAGATATCAATTTTATCAGGTAGCTGGAAAACAGATCAAACATATTCTATAGCTCAGGGGCCCGCACTGAACAAGCAACTGTAGTCTAGAACACCATGCGCTCGACAATAAACAGCAGCACTGAAAATTGTGTAAAATATAAAATGTGACAACAGATACAACCTGAGTTCCTGCCAAACACATATTCTAAAAATTGAGTACTTTTATTGGGCCGACCGCTAAACCGTATATCATCGACCTTGGATGACCTTCAAGGTCAGTGACAACCAGTACGGTCGGCCCAACCCTAGCAACAGCTGCGATTCTTGTCTCATAACATATCTTACCGGTTCTAACGTGACATCTTCGGCAGCCTCAGATGAAACATCGCCGTCATCATCGTAATCTCCCGCATCATCATTTTCATCGTCTGAGCCACCGTATGGAGCCAACATTGGAACGAACTGTTGGTCTGGTGATATGACGGGCGATGCATGCGGCAAATGTGATGGAGTCCGATGGACAGGCGATGCGTGACTCGGCCGTGAGTGTGGTGTCCCCGTGACTGTGTTATCAAACGATACTCGAGATGACATGTCGTTCTCGAATGGCTGGCCCATGGCCGAATCGTCAACAATGCATGGTGCAACTGACGCCGGCATTCCATAGGCTTCCTGCATAGCTGGTGCTAGCTCTGGCATATCATTCACTGCAACACAACGTTCAAACAACAGCATGCAAACTCAGTCTCCCAACAACGTGTACGCATTCAGCTAACTGCAACCTGTACTTACTGATTCATTAATGTCCCAGCATCCGCTGACCGCTACTTGCCTTCTTCAGAACTGTTTGCATCAGAGAAAAACTTTCCAAAGAATTGAAAAAGATGGCATGACAAATCCTCTCAATCCACTAAAAAAGCAGTAAATGAAGGCTGTAACTGACAAATTAATATAGTTCTTAATTCATATAGACTATCAGTTACTGTTTCAACCTGAGTTTATTTAAAGACCATGAGCTTACTAACATAAAATGTACTGTCAAAACACATAAAAGTAGCACAAAGAAAACAAAATATAGACACACAGATACAGGGTGGGCCATAAAAACGTGGCACATTACTTTTGTCCATATCTTCGTCAATTATTGACCAGATTTTAAAACTCTTTCACTGTCACACTCTGCGGTTGCAATAATGTAATTATTACACATCCCACCACAACGTAAATGCATCTCTACACTACCTAGTAAAATATCAATGAAACATGCATATATAACGATAATAACAAACAAACATTTTGGTAAAATTAAAAAAAAACACTTCAGACCAACATTACAGTGAATTTTCTATACGACACTAGACTAAGCAAGCAAACTAAAATGCGACAAACATACACTCAGCTGGGTCAAACATTTCTCTGTCTGTGACAGGCTGAACACGAGTATGCTCTACATCAGTAACACTGCTGCGATCAACATCCGTGCCGGCGCCATAATGTTCTGTACTCGACGAGCGTGTAACCAGATTGCTTGTAAACAGCTGATGCACACACAAATGCCAACACCAACATCATACATGAGTTAAAGGTTAAAGGTCGTGTTACAGCTCTTAATGGAAGCCATTCCAGAGCTACGGAGCATCACCTGTCATATGAAATCACACAGTGTCACCTGCCATCCAACACAGATGAACGTGCCCTGCCTTAACTCAAGCCAGACAGGCCGATACTCGATTTACCTACCCAGGAGAAATGGAAGGCTGAGTTGACCTAGGCAAATGGTTACATACCGACTACCAAGATGGTTTATCTGCCCGCAGGCAGTCACCCATCCAAGTACTAACCCGGCCCGACGTAGGTTAACTTCGCTGATTGGACACAATGCACTATCGCTATGCCACTCCACCAACCCAAATGTTATTAATGAAAATAATGTGTCCAGCATGTTGGCCCAGTGTTTAAACACTGTGGACCCATCCACCAAGAGCTGCACAACTCTAACCCAAACCTGCACTTTGACCACAAACCAAAAACTGGCACATCACCTACTCCTGCTCCGAGAAACGTTCACACCAATTTTCGCTTTTATAGTCTTTTAGTGTTCCAATTAAAAGCTTGTCCAAGGCAGACAGACAGACTGATGGATAGCCAAGACCTGCATTGTGGCTTATGAACACTGCTGACAATAATCTGCTGCAAAACTTTCGCACAACCGCAGATTCATTTGATTCACCCTTCGGGGTTTGACATGCTGTTGGATGAGAGATGGGAAAAATTTACTTCAACGATTCAAGAAACTTTTGGGAACTAATCCTAACAAGAATAACTCTGAAAAAATTACTGAGTTAACTAATAACCAAAAGTCACAAAGTAATTAATTATGCAGCTATATGGATGATAGTGTGAAAAAGGCCAAAACACGGCTAACACTGTATCTGAATGCACTAATCTACTCAATACCAAAACTTAAGTTTTCCTGGACAGATAAGATGCATTCTGACATTGCCTAGAGTAAACGTAAACACTCACTCAGCATATCACTGCAATCATAAACCTGTGATACATTTGCAACATATCAAGCTACACGAATGTGTTTTGACTGAATAACTGACTGATATACCCGCGACAGTTTCCTGGAGACGATCTGTCGGCCAGGGAATGCGAACAGTTTTTCAACGCCGCCGGTCTCCTTCCAGTGCATCAGCTTCTTGGTCGGAGGTGCGAGGTCGAGCGTACTGACAATCTCGGATGTGTCTGAGAGCTGCAGTTTCATCGTTTCGCTTGCAATTGACTTGAGCTCGTCAATCACCAGACGGCGCTTCCGGCGCACTTTCCGCTCAGAACCTAAACACCAACCAGCCATCGGTTACAGAAATTTTACTCTGGCACAATCACACAAAATTTTGCTTTCCAATCCGATCCATTTATAATTAGGTACATAATGCAACAAATACGCAACATTATGCAATAAGTAAAGTTCCTAAGTTTCAACAGAAGCTTCATCTGCATGAGGATTGACAAAATTTTACTATGCAGAGACAAAATTTTATGCACAGTGCCAAAGCAACTGCATAACTGCTTGCATAAGACTAAAATAACACTGCTCGATTGTTGTGCCACACCCCTTTCGTTTATACAGAACAAACGACATGATTGAAAAAGCCATGAAATAAATGTGCTAAGCAACTACACCATGTCTAAAAACCAGTGAAAATTGTTTTTGGCACAACTTTGTCAAATTTCCACCAACTCTGATAATTTTTGGCATAAAGATGGGCAAGACGATATAATTATGTACGGTGCACTTACTTACCACCTCACCTAATTTATGTCAATGCACTACTGTGTGAAACACAGATGCTCCAAATTGTTACATTACGCGGCGATTATTTGTATCAGATGGCTTACCTTTGCATCATCAATTCGACAGAGAATGCAACGTGCTTTAATAAGTTTGAGGTATCAAATAATTTGTGCCAAAAACAGCAGACAACAAAATAACTGGCTGATGAGCTTAAAACATGTCTAATCGATGAGTGAATGCATTTGATCAGTCGATCGTTGATTCTGCTATCAGCCACTGGCGTTGCACCTCAGCCACTGCATCTTTGTATGCAGAGCACACTATGGCACAAATTCTAATTTGCAAGTGAGTTGTTATACAAACTTATAATTCTGTCAAATATGTAACATTTTAATGTATTTTGTGCCTAACTAACTCGTTACAGTGTTTACTTGAGACAAAAAAACTCAGCATTATGCAACAATTTGAAGCATCTATGTTTCACAAGGTAGTGCACTGACATAAATTAGGTGAGGTAGAAAATGAGTGCACCTTACATAATTTCGCCGTCTTAGCCATCAACACACCGAAAATTATTAAAGTTAGTGAAAATTTGACAAAGTTATGACAAAAACAATTTTGACTGTTTTTTTTTCTGAGACACGGTGTTTTAGGAGTTAACAAGTATTATCTACAAGGTGGGCCACAAAAAAACGTGCCACTTTACTTTTGTCCATATCTTTGTCAATTAATGACCAATTTCAAAAATTATGTCACTGACACACTCTGCGAACAATTTGCAACAATGTGATTATTAGATATCCCACCACACCGTAAATGTGTCTCTACACTACCTTGTGAAACATAAATGTAAGAAAATCTAACCATAATAACAAAAATTTAGGTAAGTGAAAAAACACTTCAGACCAACATTGTGGTAAATGATCCATATGACACTAGACTGTGTTAGACCCACACAGTCTAGTGTTACACAATCATTCACCGCAATGTTGATCTGAGGTGTTTTTTTCCAATTTTACCAAAATGTTTCTTTGTTATTATCGTTATACATGCATATGTCATTCACATTTCACAAGGTAGTCTTAAGATGCACTTACGGTGTGGTGGGATATATAATAATCATGTTATTGCAAATTGTCCGCAGAGTGTGCCAATGAAAAAAATGTTAAAATCGGTCAATAATTGGTAAAGATATAGACAAAAGTAAAGTGGCACGTTTTTTATGGCCCACAGTGTATGTTTAACACTCACTTATTCCAGCCCAGATGACGATTTAGCAGACACATAACCAATTCTTTTACTGAAACAAAAATACTCACCAATAGCAGTGACATCAATTGGCTCGAGAGCAAATGCTTCAGTCTCGTCCACCAACACTGAGCTGTGATCGAAGCCTGTGGTAGCTGAATTTGTCAGCACCGGTGCAGTCATGTTCTGTTGCTGAGTGACATCACTCAGTGCATACCGTGGTGTCCGTGACGGTGACATGAACAGACCTACACATGCAATACATAAGAAACGTTAAAAAACGTAAAGTCCTTCCCAAGCCATAATGCCCATAGAGCATCGCTGATCTCCATTTCCATAGTTTTCAGACACCAGTTTACACTGCCCAATCATAGATATGGGGCTAGTGAATTGTGCGGTGTGCCTGTTTATGTCTCAGCTTTCGCCGCGACCGAGTGAAACTACTCAGATACAATAATAGCATATTCCGAACATACAGACTGTAATTAGCAACCGAGAGAAAAATGACACAGTTTGTACAACATGCTTGTTAAAGATACCAAGCTATACTAAGTACAACAGAAAGAACGTCATATGCTGGAATTTTGTTCAAAGCTTGGATACAGGTATACCGCAATTTTCACTGATCAACTGCATCGATTCAGTTGGCAACAAATATGCAAGAACTATTACCATTCTTCTGCTGTGCAACTGCCGTATCGACTGGAGCAACTGGGTCTGTAACTGCTGGCATCATGGCTGGTGGCTCTTCAAACAGTGCTCCAGGTTCATTCACAAAATTCTCTCCTGCAATGCATCCAATCAGCAGTTGCCTATCAGTCAGCCACCCCTAACATTAATTGGATGGTCATCATAACAGACTGCATTACGGGTCTTGCATTTATGTGCGCGTCAGGCTCTTAACTTGAAAAAAATGTACAATAAAATAATCTAAATTTTTCCTAGAGTAGAAGCACCAGTGTGAACATGCTCAGATCAAAGGTCAGACTGGGTTTGGGTTACAAGCCTCTAGGCACACGGCTGCATGACGTGAGCAGTAGCTAAACTGCAACATATTTTTCTAGCTCCACTCTCTCTAGCATGGTAAAATGACTTACCAGCCTTCAGACTGAGTACTGAGTATGGTAATTCTAAAATGTCAATGACAGATTGGCGGGTGTGAATAATTAATCACCATTTGCAGGTGAACTTGCTCTCCAAATCACTTGGTGTCATCATACATGATATAATCAATACATTACAAATGTCCAAAAAAGTCTATTAACAAAAAGCCCAGCTGTCACTAGAATAGCCAACCCGTACTGATTGTCAGTGACCTTCACGGTCATAAAGGTCGATGATTTTCACTTCATCCAAAAGGGTGTATGCCACTTCCTATTAGTGATCTACAGTAACCTTGGCCATATCTCACTCAGTTTCCAAGATATGGCCAGTTTTTCATTGAAAAACGCTCATTTTTCTTACCTCCGCCATTCAATCACCAACTTAAAACATTCCCCTTGCACTTGCAAGTCTTGTAGAACATGGCTGAAATTTTGCATGCTCAAGTTTAACACACATGGCTAATTATTCGCATAAAAAGTTTGCCCGTACGACCTACAGCTTAGCCACAATACATCCATTACTGACGGACAGAAAAACACACAGACAGATGACAACCATGCTAATAGCTCGACCGTTACTTATGTTTGCGCTGCTTGCAGCGTGAGGCGTGTTTGAGAAGTGCTGCATGTTTTAGCGTTTTGCTATAGCACAAGTGCGTTCTGCGACACGATACTTTGCAGTATTGAAGCGCTACATATGGCGGTCCATTTGGCTGTTCTGGTTTGCTGATTTGATGCCTTGTTTCGTCCATCGTTGACACTTCATGTTTCGCCATGTTACGATGTCTTGCTCTGTGCTGACACGTGCCGGCCGGCATGTTGGACGTGCACGTCTCTAGGCCAGGCTGCTGTGGCCATGCGTATGCTTGTCTGCGATTGTACGCATTCGACCGTGACGGCATGCCTTGCTGACCAGCGTGCACAAGACTTCTGTGTAACGATAAACCGTGGAAGCCAACCGACAACGTCATCTGCGAACGTCAGCTTTAACAGTCAACGGATTTACCATCTGATGTTTGAACAGTTTGCACAAGCACTGACATCACTGGACCTGTCGCAGTTTCATTTTCGTTTTTAGCGGACACTATGAACTTGCACTATTCATACTCAACCACCAAGCGCACTAGAGATTTCTTCAGTATGACAATGCGCTATATAAATGTTCACTTATTATTACAGTCGCCTAAAAAGTGAGCATGGTTACCTACTGCAAAACCATGAGACAGGCAAAAAAATCAGTGTGTCAATAGTTACCAAATAGTTCGTGTTCTCCAGTGAAGTTATCAGCCACTGAATCATCATCATCATCAGCACCTGGTGGACCTTCTGCATTTATAACAAACAAAACACAAACTGTTTGAAAGACAAACATCATTGACTACAGGCCAAGATGACAAATGACACGTGATTAACAAACACCGGCAATATTTCATATACAAAGCTAACAAGAAACGAGCTCCATCCACAACTAAGCAATTCATTTTTTCAGCGACTTCCTGTCAAATCCCAATCATCAACATAAAAAACATTGGTATGTCAGAAATGGTTTAGAAGACTGAATATGCACGGACCCCTAAAACAAACAAAAATAAATCACAAATTAAATGTGTTCTCTAGTCTACATGTTATAAACTTGTAACCGATAGCTAAGTAGCTCTACCCCAAACAATCCGAGCAGCATGCTTTCATTCCGTCTTTCACGTTCCCATGGTGTTACAATTCACAGCAAGCTCGCAACATATTCTTGAACATTCATAGACAACAAAACAGCAACGTTATGCACTGCTTTTAATGAAGTGATAGCCAAATGTAAATAAAAACGAAATTCAATTCTTAAAATATCACAAAAATCACAACACAAGTAATAATACTTGGCGGCTTTTCAGTGTGTCAAATGTCGCTGGGCAGTTTGATTATTCCTCGGGTTAGGCAATAATAACGTTATCTGATTGACGTCAAAACAATGTATGACAGTTACCAGCATTATGAAATTGTTTCAATGACTACAGATAAATGTAGCGTTGCCAAGTTCAAGTAATAAGCAAACCACTGACACTCAATGACAATGACACAATGAAATGACACCAGTATCACACCACATCAGCCACTAGTTCACCACATAGAGACCTAATGGCAACAGTTACATAGTACATACCGTAGTCATCACCGCCCGATGTAAAACCATCTTCATGTCGAGTTTCAGTGCCGCTGTCAAAACCGACCGCCATCGGCTGATCATCAACATGAGTTCCATCACTCTGAAAGCCAGCTCCACCGTCCATCAGGAAACATGATGCGCTGTCGGTATTCTTGTACAGCGAGTCATCAAGATTTGCATCCTGAATCATGCCAGTGCTGCCGTCAAATCCCATATCCCCTGAACAGCCAGAACAAACATACGATGCTTACACACACACACACGTTGCCTACAACCACTTTGTCAAAAAAAAGAAAGAAATCTCCACACATTACCTGCTCTTCAGTGACTAAAAACCATAAATCTTCAGGAAAGACAACCAAAAACTGTCTAGCAATTGCAATTTAGTATCCAAACAGTATTTTGGTGTTTGTTACGTTTCACTACATGTGTTTTTCTTGCCACTTGCTGTTGCTATCTTGATCAATTATGCCTAAAACAAATCTGCAAAATCAAGACTCGTGAACAAAAACTATAGTATATATCAGTTTTCAGGATACGGGTTGAAAAGTTTTTGCCTTAAAAATCCATAACAATTATGAAATAATGGCAAAACACAATATGAGGTCAATTTTTAAAAAGACACCCTCTAGACATGGTGAAAGTTACAATATTCACATAGATACATACCAAACCCATCATCGCCGACTAGCGTAATATTCCCGAGATCTTCTCTCATTGTGATTTCCTCCGGCCGACTTTGGTTGACAGCGAACTGAGCGTGCACGTCAATGTCACTGCAACAGCAACAGTCTCTACTAGATGCATAGTACAGAACATTAAAAAGGCATTCAACATAGCATGATAAAACTCCAATTATTCCTCGTCTAAAAATGTCATATATCCGCAAATCTTCGACCTGCCAGATCAAACATTTGTTTTACATTGCTATAACATTACAACTATGACATCAAACAATATAATTGGAGAAATAAACAAAAAATTTGAGCTAATGCTCATGAGACGCGCGAAAGCCTATAGCAGTTCCAGTTCAGTAGTTTCACTAAAAATTGGGGTGTTCACGCTAAGTTAATATACATATATCAAATTCTCTATCTGGATCGCATAACGATAGTTCCATGGTGCCACCTTGTGAATGATATAGACTTGTGTCGCAGCCCAAAATTGCCAAAAAAATCCATAAAACCCGATATTTTGGCATTCAAGATCATTCAAGGTCACTGAATTTGGCGCGAATCGAGAGCCAGTATACGACTTTCTATTAGTGATTAATAGTAACATAGGCCCTATCTTGCACCGTTACTGAGATTCAGCGACTTATTGGGCCAAAAATCGCAAATTTTGTCCACCCACTCTCATTTAGCACCCTCGTTTGGGGTGAACCCCTTTGAATTTATGGAAAATCTTTACGGTTCCTGAAACTAGAGTCTTCCGGGCAGCCAATGGCGAAGATTTGGTGATTCTAGATTGCACCGCTTTTGACTGATCCACCCGTGTGACAGACGGATAGACAGACGGACGGACGGACAGAATTGCAATGGCTAAGACGAGCTGAAAGCAGTAGCTGCTTTCGCACGTAAAAAAAGCATACTTCGTGGCAAAACTTCATGCCGCTGGGTGAAGGGGGTTCACAAAAATAGGGGGTTTTAGTAATTTTTGTTTGATTTTTGACTGCAGAGAAGTGAATTGCGATGAAATGGATGGACACAGACCAAGACAACCTGTGAACAGGAACTGCTATAAGCTCTCATGCATCTCATCAGCATTAGCTCAGATTTCTTGTATAACCAAGAAAACTAGAAATTTGGGGCAAGGCCCAACGTGAGTCCGCCTGGCTCACTAAGTCCGATTGGGGGGAGAAATTTAGAGGGGTGAAATTCCCCCGGTAGCAAAGTCACGTGGCCCTCACACAAATACATTAGCATACGCAAAACGCGCACTACTGAACTATTGACTTAGGGTGGGTAAACATTAGCTGCGTAATCTCTGGTGTTAGTGGACCAAAGTTCACCAATTTTTTTTTATTCAACGCAGTGTTAATTGTACTTGATAACGTTTTTTACCGCTTGTCGATAGCTCTATTCGTTTTAGAGATATTTGCAGTCAAACTCGAAAGTTGTCGTAAAACGTACTAAATTTTGGACGTTTTTTGCCCTCCCAAATTTTAAGGGGGCAGTGCCCCTTAAAAGTTGTACCCGCGTTATCGCCCCCATCTAGCAGCACGGCACGTGGCAAAGTTTCATGAAGCTACTCCCTTTGGCTCCAAAGTTCTTGCGGCTAATACGCTACATTTTAAGCCAATTTTTGACCCCCCTTTGAAAAAAGTTGTAAGGGGGGCCCCCGTCCCCGATGGGGGTACGCTAGTAAGACTTGGTCATTCTCTAGCGCGTTAAAAAAATTTGGGGGCGCAGCACCCCCTAGGGGCCGAAATATGGTTTTCCGAAAAATTTGATTTGGGTGGGTAAACATTAGCCGCGTAATCTCCGGTGTTAGTGGACTGAAGTTCACCAAATTTTTTTATTCAACGCGGAATTAACAGTATTTGATAACGCTGTTTACCGCTTGTCGATATCTCTATCCAGTTTAGAGATATTTGCGGTCAAACTCGAAAGTTGTCGTAAAACGTACTAAATTTTGGACGTTTTTTGCCCTCCCAAATTTTGAGGGGGCGGTGCCCCCTAAAAGTTGTACCCGTGTTATCACCCCCATCTAGTAAGACTTGGTGATTCTCTAGCGCGTGTAAAAATTTGGGGGTGTAGCACCCCGTAGGGGCCGAAATATGGTCTTCCCAAAAATGCACTTTGGGTGGGTACGATTCAACATCGAGATCTCCAAGGTCACTGGACCAAACTTCACCGGATTTGTTTCACCTAACGCAGGAGGAATCGCGGTAGACGGAATAAAAAATCGATTTTGAAAATCTTCATCCGTTTCGAAGATATTCGCCGCTGAACTTCGAAGTCGTCCGAAATCGGGCCAAATTTTGCGTGTTTTTCGCCCCCGAAATTTTTTTGGGGTGTGCCCCCCAAAATTTTGGACCGGCATTATAAAATAGGGCCTAGTACTGACCATCGTGCAAAATTTCATGCCGGTCAGCCCACGCATCTTGGAGATCTCGCGTTGGGAGAAAAAATAAATAAAAAAACATCTGGGATAAAACGGGCGGACTAATAAAATATAACCCTGTACTACTGCAATGCAGATGGGAGGTGATATTCAAATGCTTGCCTGAGGTCAGCCATTGATGTTTCAAACTCGTGGAAATCTTCTGGCAAAGTTATAGCAGCCATTGCAGCCTCGCGATTCTCCTCTGGTAAATCGACGGCACCTGGTCTAAATGCCATCTTGATCTTCACAAAAGCTTCATTGCAGTCAGCAAGAAGGTACTTGGCCTTGCGTGAGTATATACGCACGACGCCAAGCAGCAAGTGGCCTGAAGTGCGAAGGGCCAGCTTCATCTGTGCACACATCAGATCAGAAAATATTCAAACAAGCAATCTGCGCAATTAAATTTAACCACCAGTACTGCATGATCTCCACAAGAAATCAGCATCATCAAGCATACAGTAAGTAATCTGATGCACTACATCTAACAATATTAGCCCTAACCTGACATTTGTGTATAAATTCACTTTATTATTATTATTATTATTATTTGAGCTTTTAAACTAAAAAAATTAGCACACAGCTTACTGCCCTGAAGAACCAAAAATACCAACTTCTGCTTTTTCTGTGCCTTGAAATGTGAGCCTATCCTCACAAGACAGAGTACAGACAGACAGAGAGATGGACAATACAAAATAAAACACGATGCACACATAACACTGAAAGTGGTTTGCTTGCCATAGACTTTCCAAGACCTTTAAACGTGCATTTTTCAGGTCATTCAAGGACTATTTACGTCCACTTTTCATGCCTTTGTGGGATCATTTTATTAAGTGGATATCAAATAGTTCACATTTTCATATACACCAACTAAATCAACTACCTTGTGTAATGTGTATGTATGACTAATCCGATTAACATGTTTCAACTGATCACTGTAGACATACAGGATGCACAACTAATCTTGCAGAGGTGTGTACAGTAAGTTCCTTCAAATTCAATGAAGCGTTGTTAGTTGACATAAAAATTTCTGCTGGCAACAGAATCTATTGTTGCTTTACAAGAGTATTTTAGCCTGTGACATCTCAAACAAAGTCAAGCCAAACCTTGTAAGAATTAAAAAAACTGTCATTCCCTACAAGCTAAAATTCCACCTGGGAACTTCTGTTTACTTCTAAGAACGAAGTTCTAGTTACCACGTGAAAGGGCTGTGATTGCATGTGTAATGCATTTAAACATTTGGATCACAATGCCATCCAATTTCACAGTAAACTGTGAAATATAGTCCTCTGGGACAAGAAAAATAAAGGCCGAGCATATCATACCTTTGGCTGTATAATGGCTTCAACACTGCCCTCAATGTTGGTTTCAAACACATGGGCCTTGGTCAGCTTTTTATCCCAGTGAGCTGCAAGCCATATCCGTGCCAGAGGGCCCTTCTTGCTCAACACAAAGTGAGCATAAAACATGGTTGCTTCTTTCAATAAGTACCTCTGTCAACAAAAAATACATTAACACTATACATGGCACTTTGGATCACAGCATTCAATAACTTAACAAAAAAATAATAACTACAAAGGGTCTAAAACATGCCAAAGTGTTAAGTTCGTTCAGTAGAACTTTTGCTTCCCTGAGCGAAAATGACATAGTACTTTCACTCCCCTTGTCCAACAAGTAATTTGAGCAATGCTCACATGATGCACAACAGTGTCAGTGTTGCAAAGATCTTCAACGCTATCATCATCACCACTTTGTTGTACGCTTCTGATTGCTGGACGCTTTTGGCAACCGACTTCATGAAACTAGAGGTTTTCCATCTTCGCCGAATACTAGGGGTAACCCGACACGACCAGCTACGGAATGACACGATACACCACCGCTGCATAGAACAGCCCACTGTTGGGAAGCGGGTTCAGTGGAATCGTCTTCAATGGTTTGGATATGTATGCCGAATAGATGACTCCTGCCTGCCAAAACAGCTTCTATGGGTAGAACGTCCGGTTGGTTGGTGCTGCCCTCCTAATGTGCCAAGGAAGCAATGGAAGAATCAGGTCGCTGCCGACGTGACAACTCATCTTTCCAGGTGCCTTTACACCTTGATGGTGGCCACCGGCATGACAACTGGGCGTGGCGCATGTGGGGAGGGTTAGAATACAACATCACCAGCATAAATCGACATCGTGACCAATCAAGCGAGCGCACACATCCAGATGTCTTGAGCGTCGTTGGATGTGCCGATCCAATCCGATCCATCAGTCCCCTAGTACACCACCTGCCTAAAGGACCAACTGTCGGTCTCTAGACATGGCGATTACAAACCTGGTCTGCTTAAATATGCGTCGTCCACTGAGTACCCACCACTGGCTCGCAAGTTCGCAAATTACCTGTATCTGGCGTCACTCCACGCATGCTTTAGTGGTTACGATGATACTAAACCGGTTACTATATTGGTCTCTCAGAAGCAAATATACATTTTAACAAATATGCAAAAATAAAATTGTAATCATGCCACAGTAGTCTTCACAGACGAAGTACTTCAACAAGGTTTAGTCTGGGAATCAGTAAATAATTACCAACTAGCTGCACAAGGACCGAAATTACCAGGACCGAAACTTTTTGCATACCGGTAAACAGATATGAATTAATGAACCTGGAAAAATATCTGACACGAATAATCTAATCACATAACGACATACCAAAAATATAACGGTAATCCAAATAAAGGTACACTAAATACAAAACTGTTTACAAACAACATTCACCGTATTATTTACTCTTTACCACCATTGAAAGATGGCGTCACTACTGTTTATTCTAAACCAAACTATTATACGTCCGCAAAATAATATAGTTCCAAAATATCTTTGCTGCACGTAGCACTATGTTTCATTTAGTAGCAAAATTGTTAATTGCACTATGAATGTTCCCACAAATCCTTTTCGGTTAAGTATATTGTGTCATATCACAAAACGTTTTATCGTCCACAATCGACGGCGTCAGCTATGCAACGCCGGTATTGTCATTTGTCCAAAAGTAGTGCCGACTGATCGGGCACCTGCTGTATGCTAGCACGATCTGCGTCTGCGATTCATCAATCATTACAGAAAATAGAGTGGCATTTTGTATTTTATTGGAGTTCTATTTCACATGTAGTCATGGCTTTAATCTGTACTCACGAATGCACGGCAACGAGTTATTATGTGGCTTTGCGATATTGTGCCTGCTGACTTACAATGCTGAGGTTAAGGCCTACACGACGTAAAAAGACGCGGTCTCAGCTAGCAGACAAGTTTGACAAAGGACACGTTTTCGAGGATGCGACGCACAGGTTATATGTCGTGTATATGTATGTTGTAACTGGTAAGCCGAGACCATATGCTATTGTCCACAAAATAATTTTTGCTGTCGATGAGTTGAGTTGCTTCGACTTCAAAGACATTCCTGGAGGATCCCATAATATTTCCAGTCTTTGTTTTAAAAAACATAAAATCGTTCTACGTTTCATGTTTTTCAAACCAGCATACAGATAAGCCTACTGCGTTGCTGATTTGGCATGCAGTGGCATGCTGCAGTGAAATCGATGTTATTTTTTTCGTTCTTTCTCTTACTGCCTGGGTGTTTTCATTGCACTATTGTCATTGTGCTGGTTGTTTCATATATTAACAATATCGGCATCATATACCGACTCCCAAAACCGAACTTTAATTTGTAAACAATATTATTTCAAATTCGAAACATCAACCACTAAGAATGTGCATGAATTTACTTACTAACAGTTCGTTAGCGGTTGTTAGCGGTTTGTACAACGGCCCTTAACAGTATGACGCGGCTGTGTACGTCGATAGCCTACGTACGTCCTGACATAAGTGGTGACGACGTTGGTGGTCGTTCGTTGTTGGTGTTTACGTATATTATTACTCTGCTGCTGGACTGAATTTCTACTGTGCCAAACAAGGTATGTCACAGTTTTACGTACCGTGTCAACGCAGCCATATCGCGTTGCGATGTTGATTTCTAACAGTTACCGACCTCCCAGCTTGAGTCATCGTGATTACGTCATCTAGGTCACAAATAGCAGTGTGCGTGTGTGCATCCGTTGTTGTTTTGTGGCCGCCAGAGTGAATGTTCTGCGTTTTAACGCTATAGAGAACAGGCTGAACAGCGACTGTGAGTCTGTAATGATGGTTTGTCCTCCTTCTGCGTGCAGTTTTGCTTTTTAACTTTCCGTAAATTCTAGGATGAGATCGGCGATCTCGACGTAGTCATATTGCTAGTTTGAGATCGGCTGTTCCGTTAGTTGTCATCACCCCTCCAGCGTAAAAGCCTAGCGCTAGGGCGGATGCACAGTGGGCGACGGCTCTCAATAGTTTGCTGATAAAGGTCATTACTGCTGAATGTTTACAGCTCTAACTAACGTCGCGAGGCAGGCATTGCACAACCTATTATCTTATTCATTGCACTTTAGGAAGGCCTACAGAAAAAAAATTAGTGATCGAAGCATGATGATAGGCCTAGTCTATATATTGGCCTGATCTTAGGCTATTCTAGAGCTTTTAGCTGGCATGATATCTACACAAGGAATGTTAATCTATAAATATCCTGCAGTTCGTCAGCAATCTCATCAGCGTCATTTTCTGCAATGAGATGGCAATTTCATTGTAGAATTATTTCTACAATGAGATCGCTGATCTTAGGATGATGATAGGCTTAGCCTAAAGTATTCCGATCTTATTCCAGAATTCCCAGCTAGCACGAGACACAGTGATTGATCTGGTCCACCGTCCTACAAAGCTCAAATTCCATGACGATATCATCCGAGCATTATTTTCTAGAACAAGAACGGCAATTTTATACTGTAGAATAATTTATACAATTAGATTGTCGATCTCATTCTAGAACTGTTGTCTAGCATGAGACAGGCATCACACTGCATTGTCAGATTTTTATAGGACACAAGGCCAAGAAATATAGGACTTCACATGAAAATATAGGATTTATAGGACACATGTATGTTCTCATTTCTCATCTCATTGAGATCATACAGAGGGAGTGTCGTCCAGTGGCAGAACAGCCAAGCTGACCAATCACAGGTGATCTCATCCTAGCAATTCTGCTGGTGCTTACGGCGAGAGCGCCGATTTCATGCTGGCACAACCTTTCAATCTTATGATTTTTATCAGTTTTCTGTTAATAAATTAACACACATTTAAAAAATTAATGCACATATGTAAATTTGTGTTAATTTATTAAATTCTGTGAAGAAAAAGTTCCAATACTCCGTTAAACTGCAGTTATTTGACAATCAAATGAATTCAAGTAGCTAAACTGTTGTTGCCTTTCTATCGCTACAGTAAATAAATAATTATTCCGATGACAGGCTAATAGATTTCTGTGCCAGCTATGATGTCAGTTATTGTTGATAATACGTTTAAAATGTGTTTCTAACTTTTTATATTCTACAGGCAGGGCCCCCAAACGTCACGGGGCCTGGGCTAACTTACCCCTCTACTCTCCCTCTCAACAGGCTTGGGTGCCTTAATAACGCGTTAATTAATGCGCTAAAAAAATTAACGCAGTGCATTAATGCATTAAAAAACTAGAAAGCAGTCAGAGCCCACACACCTCCGCCAAGGCCATGTTGTTCGCCAGGTGACAGCACCATATTCGGTTTAGCAGCAGTTTCCCTTATGCCCCATTGAAAGCAATGTTAACGAAAATTTCAAAGTGATCCAGAATCCAGGATTCCTTTCGGATCACCCTCAAAATTGAATCACTGGTAATTTTTGCCACTCCCGACATTCCCTGAAAATTTCACAAAGATCCGTCCATAACTTTTTGAGTTATCTTGCTAACACACAGACAGACAAACAAATGGGGGGGCAGAAGGGTAGGGGTGGGATCTGAAAATTTTTTTAAATTTTTTAGTCAAAAACGATGCATTTTTTGTGCAAATTTTTCACCACTTTTAAGATGCATGCAGTCAATAGGGGGAGGGCGGCCGCCTCCCCTGCCCCCCTCCTTGAATCCGCCACTACATCTGACCTCATCAGTGTTGTTTTTCTGCAACATTAGATTGTTGTGTCAGTCTTGACTTCCTGAGGTCATAATGATTATCATGCTTTTGTCTGCATGATACACATCAATTAACCATAAATCCAACATTTTGCTTGTTCCTAATAGGCATTTGTAGTTGGCATGCATGTTGTCTCATATTCTGATATGGAGCATGAGTTTGTTCGACTTTGTATTTGTACATGCTTGAACTTTAGTATATTTTGGCAATTATTGTTACAGCTGCTGTGCATTGAATGTGAATAACGCTGATTGTCGCAACAGAAATGCATCAGAAGAAAGGTTTTTGGGATCTGCTGTAGCCTGTTTAGTAACAAAGTAGTGACCCTTTCTTTTCATGATAGGTTCAGTGAGAATCGGCATTAGCTGGGGCATACACAGGCACAAGCAGGCTGACCAGTTGATAGGGGGAGGGGAAAGGGGGAAGCGTTTTCCAGGCCTTGCACTGTTTGCGGGACACTGCGGTCACTTAAAAATATTAGACCAGAATGTGCCATTTTAAAAGCACAATTCAAAAGATTTCTCCCTAGATGGGCTCCCTAGATGTTTTCCCCAGGCCCCCCTGTGGCTCTTGACGTTCGTAGGCACACCACACAGTGCACTGGCTTTTGATATTGTGATATGTAAACTGGTGTCTGACTGGGGGCTAAGCAAACAGAGATATTGTCACCCTTTGTGCTTTGTGGCTCAGAAAGAACTTTGCAATGCATCTTTACTTTTTCATGATGATGTAGTGCAGTGCTGTCCAACCTTTTTGACACTGCGGGCCACTTAGTCAATTTTCCACCAGCTGGCGGGCCGCAATCAGTCTTCGAGACGGTAAAGTGGCGAAATCAATCGAAGTACGCAAAAATTA
>Ga0056128_1000542_pt1 | contig 34650 bp, 17 predicted proteins | sample WorMetLIZISLAND2_FD_71113 | JGI IMG/M metagenome (GOLD analysis project Ga0056128, IMG submission 71113) | Marine gutless worms symbiont microbial communities from Max Planck institute for Marine Microbiology, Germany - Olavius geniculatus... ...
CACTGTGACGTCATCGGCAGTAACGTGTAACCAGTTTTTAAAAATTAAATAGCATTTTTAGCATGAACATTTTTGAATGCCGAAAAATCGGTAGGCGGTCATGTTAAAAAGTCTATAACTCCGTCATTTTTTTAACAGAATCAAATTTTATTTGGCAGTTAGATGTAACGGGTTTCAGCAAATAAACGTGTAAAATTCCAAATTAAAATTCCAAGCGGTCGCGGAGAAAACAACGAAAAACTTTAGGGGGCTACTTTTTTGCCGCACCCTGTAGTTTCGCACGCTGCAGTATACGCTGTCAAGAAAGCATTGTTTGCGACGTCGTCATGCGGTTCGCAAAACATAATTTTATTAAAATTAATTTAAAGCGATGTTTTTATTTCAATTGATCAGCATATTATGAATTAGCATTACATTCTACACTTATTTATCCAATTTCGTTTTTTTGCGCGAGTTGGCCTTTAAACTTAATGAAACTCTTTTAAAGGTTTTAACAATATTAAAAATATAAATTTTAGTCGAAAAATCTATGAAAAGTTTTATTTACATTTGCTATAAACGAAAAATACGCGTGACTGTCCAGCGAAGCGATAGAAGTAACATAAAATCAGATCCGCGACATCAACCTCTAAAAGAATGTACGAAGCGACAAAACTGTACGCGCTGAACTCAAATAAAGAGGTAGTTCTGTTCTGTTCTGTTCGTCCGCTATAAACAAGGCTTAACAATTCTCAGCTACAGGTAACTGTCGAAGACGTCGTGAGTAAAAAAAGATTGGGGCAGAGAATTGCAATTTTCCGACACACAACTGCAAATTTTCTACTAAGGCGATGTGAGTATTCAAAATTTTAATTTTGCCTTAAATTTGTTGCAAAATTGGGAACTTTCAACCCCAAATGTTAATTTTTGGGAATGGGGAGAAAAGTTCACACAAATCTCCGACTAATTAAAATTAACGAAACAGAAAACAGCAGTTGCCCCACCTGTCCTTTGCCACCCCGCCGTTGGTAACTTTATGCATCTACAACAAGTAATTTGAGAAAAGCTCATGAGACACGCGACAGCCTAGCAGTTACTGTTCGCAGGTTGTCTTGGTCTATCTCCATCCATTTCGTCGCAATTCACTTTTGAAATCTGCGCCGCAGCCACAAATTGCAAAAAGCACTAAAAACCCCGAATTTGGGGGTTTAAGGTCATTCAAAGTCATTGATGTTGACACTACTAAAAAGCTTGTCACTATTGCTTGTTATGATAAGCAGCATATTTGTGCCTACCTGCAACCGTTTTCACGCTACACAAGCCAGGGGCCTAGCGGTAAAATAACCGCTTTTTAGTGGGGTAGCTGTTTTTGTCGCCCGCCTACGCAAACCTCCTTGAACGTAGGGGGTCGGGACTTAAACAGCTACAATCTACGTTTAATGCTGGAAATTTATACGCAGACTGTATTGGCCTATCTCCAGCCATTTTGTCGCAATTCATTGTTGAAATATGCGCTGCAGCTAAAAATTACGAAAAAATAACCAAAACCTCTTTTGGGGGAATTAAAGGTCGTTCAAGGTCATTGACGTTGTCAAATCTAAAAAGCCCGTCATCAGTGCTTGTTACGAATGATGTGCAGCAAGTCTTGCCTATCTGCAACAGTTTTCACAGTACAAGAGCCAACAGCGGCAAAATAACGTCTTTTAGAAAGGTACCCCTCTTGACGTTTTCGTTCGAGGGGAACCTCCGCACCCACGAACACGAAATTTTGTCACGATAAACTAGAGTCCTTGGGGCAGCCCACAGTAAAGATTTCGTGATCCTAGCTTGCGTCGTTATACACAATACCGCAGTGTGACGGACGGACAGACGGACGGACAGACGCCCAAACGATGGCTGAAACGCGCGAAGCATTACATGCTGTTACGCTAAAAAACCATTTACATTGTCTAGTAAAAACCACCACACAATGAAGTCTATGTTTTGAGCATCAAGTCCAATATCTTGGTTCGCAATGCAAAAGCCAAATTGCTGATATCAAAACGAAGAACTATTAACATGACTGGCAATAGGCAGAGTTAATTAACAGCATACGTTAGCAACTAGTCAACCGTCATGTAGAAGCAGCATTATGAGCTAAATTTGTCTTGTCGCTACGACGTGTACATAATTAAACTTTTGCGTGCGTTTGAGTTGCTATAAATGCATGGCGACGTATACTGACGCTGCCGCTGCAGCGTTTCGGCTCAATTATCACAAGCGCATACTCGTTTGAAGAAAATCAACCAGAGTTGTTATGATTCCTTCTGGCTATTTCTATCTTGGATATAATTACTTGATACTGTTCTGAGATTAGCAGTCTAAGTTTTATTAAAGTTTAACAGCAACAGTTAATCCAACATTTAGCCGCAATAGTGATCAATATAAAGCATTAAACTATTGTTTTCATTTTGAGAGCTGTCGAAGCGTTAATTTTTTTTAATGCATTAACGCACTGCGTTAATTTTTTAACGCATTAATTAACGCGTTATTAACGCACGCAAGCCCGTCGAAAGGGAGAGTAGGGGGTAAGTTGCCCCGATTCCCGCGACATTTAAGGGGCTCTGCCTGTAGAATATAGAAAGTTAAAAAACACATTTTAAACGTATAATCAACAATAACTGCCGTCATAGCCATCTCCGGCATAATCGATTGTAACGTGAAGAAAGTCGACCAGATTTTAATAGTATTTAGTACGAATATTCCAGTCACACATGGCCACCAGATGACCGTTCAAGTTCTTTTTAATTCAGTGTCGCTAAGAATTCTTGCACATTTCTGCTGTTGATTAATAATTTAATGAAATAGGTCTAAGGTTGCTTTGGGGTGGAAAAGTGCGGCTAGGTCATGGATGCGATAGTCAGATGAGATAACAAAGCAAGTCAAAACGTTATACCCCGTTTACACGATCAAGCCGGCTCGACGAGCTGATTCGACGAGCTGCTATATGTTAGCTGGACGAGCCAGCTCGATGTTTGCTCGATGTTTGTTCGATCGTGTAAACGGGGTATTACAGACTGCATTGTGCAAGGATGCTGTTGAGTGGAGCGAGCGTCCAGCTGGATGGTGGTAAATACGTTATCGCCATAGTAACTGTATGCGGCTGGTCGCCATCACCGCCCTGTCCTGACGGAGGCGTGCGTCGCGCCATACAGCGCGTTAAGTCCGACGACGCAATGTGCCACGTGCCAATTTTTCCAGACGCGTCTCCCGCCCGGCCGGCCGGCCGGCCGCCCGCCGGGCTGTATATGCGATACGCTTTGGACAGCCGTCGCATTTGATGCAGGATTACTTAACCGCGATGTCAGACGAGCGGAGCACTGTACGCAAGATGCCGCCACTAACACAGAACGACACCTTGTATTGATCGCGACGTATACGCGCCGGTAACGCTCCTGTGACGCATGCGTCGCCGCGACGACTTTGCACGCGCTGCCGTGGTGCTACTCTGGTGAATGACCAGCTGCCGCAGCTGTCTGCAAATTGCTCAATATGAGCACTTTATGACAGCTACACCGCTAGCATCATAGCATGTGACTGATAACACGTCACGTATAAGCTTAGCCTACGACGTGGTGTTTCCCACTGTAAGCACAAAACAAGAAAGCCTAGCTGTCGCTAAGAAAGACGCGCTACAGCCTACACAGTCACTGTTGTAGTACTGACCTTCGAAGTCATCCAAGGTTGATGATTTTTATTTCATCTGAAAGGGCGTATGCCACTTCCTTTTAGTGATTAATAGTAACCTTGGCCCTATCTCTCACCGTTTCCGATATATGACCAGTTTTCCGTTGAACAACGCACACTTTTCCTATTTCGTCCATTCATCACCAAATTCGAAAATGTTCCCCCTGGCACTGCGTCCCCAAATTTTGTGTGCTGAGAGCTTCGATACAGGGCTAATTACTAATGCAAAAAGTTCCCCTCTAAGGCCTACCGCCTATCTCTTACCTACAGACGGACAAACAGACGACAACTCGTACCATAGACGTCTACAGCATAGCTGTGGCGCGTCAATATAGCGAGTAATCTGCGTTCGCTCCAGACTGCTTTCAGTTTCACAAAGAACATTGCGTTGACAGTGAGTGAGACTCGTGGAAACTGGAAATCGAAATATAAATAAACATGTAACCGCAGAAACTAAGAAGCAATAAACATGTTATTCAACTTGCTGTCAGCTCTTGTGACTGCAAATTAAGCGTTTCGTTTTCGACAGTTCTACACGAATTTTTCTTTAGTTATATTTCATTTATTTATAAAAATTTCAACGAGATGCGACCAATAATATTTTACGCCAGTTTTCGACGTTTTAGGTTCGGGATATACGTGCATATTCTTAGTCAAAAGTAAAACAACTACGCAGTTTTGTATAATAACTTTGGCAAACATAAACCATCTAGTAATCACTTCGATGTTTAATTCTGAAAAACAGGCCTAAACTACAAAAAGGCACTATAATCCGTTATTTTGTTTAAAACCTGTTGTCGCACTTGCGATATCATTTTGAAAATACACTGTGCCTCAAAAAAGTATCCCCGACATTTTCAACTGCAGCTTGAAAACCAATTATCGGATTTTGATAATTTTTGAGATAAATATTCCAGACACAACTTGCCATCAAATGACCATTCAGTTTCCCACCTCAACCAACGTTAGTTTTTGCACTACCTGGGGAGAGCACAACTGGTGAAATATCACTTTTTTATCCAATGCGATGTGATTGCTTAATTAACATAAAGCCTAAAAACACATTTTGTTTACATTTCTGAGCCTGTAGCTAACATTTCATTCAGTTGTCTATTTTTTAACTGCCTGCACTAAAGTTGCTTGAAGTGTTGGCCACCTACGCGAACAAAGGCAAGGAGACGCTTTTTCCATTCATTGATAACGGTATCGATAATGTTCTGCTCCAGACCAATCCAGGCTGTACCAGTCGCTTCCCTACTTTGCAAACATTCTTAAACTTTATCTGGTAGATAACTGTTGCAAGACCTGCTGTTGGGGCCGACAAATTAGGATAGATGGAATTCATTGATGTTTTTTATTCATTCAACACGTATTACGCTTGCTCTGCTTTCCCCAGGTAGAGCAAAAGCAGACGTTTGGTGAGGTGGAAACTAAAACATTTATTTAATAGCCAGCTGTGTCGGAAATATTTCTGCCAAATATTGTTAAAATCTGCTAATTTTTATTCAAGGCGCGATCGATAATGTCAGGGATGTTTTTTTCAGTTTTTTTTTACATTTTAACACGCATTTCGCTTGATCTGTTTCCCTAGGTAGCGCAAAAGCATACATTAGGTAAGATAGGAAACTAAACGGTTATTTGATGGCAAGTTGTGTCAGGAATATTCTTACCAAAAATTATTAAAATTTGATAATTAATTTTCAAGCTACAGTCGAAAATATTGGGGATACTTTTTTGAGACACAGTGTATAACAGAACAACTTCACTCGATAATCATTCTGCTTAAAGGTGATGCAAAATCGTGTGTTTACAGTATATCTACGCTGCTTCGGTATTTTAAGGGCAGTTACGTAGCATTCGTCGTTTGCTGTCTCACTCGGTCTTTCAGTCTCTAGTTGCTGCGTCGGTGCTGACGAAGCTCGACTTTGGAAATGCTACACTGGCCGGCATACCGTCGTTCCAGTTACAGATCGTTCTGCAAGCGGTCACGTATGCGGCGACTCGACTTGTCTTCCAGTCCAGTAGATACAGACGTCATTTTTCGACCTTTTCTGTGCTGATTAATTTACTATTGGACATGGCACACGAACTGGCATTTGTGCTGAAGATATCCGCCATCAGCACGTATAGCTGATCTGAGGCGTGCACGCCACTTGTCAGCAGGTGCGTCGTTGATGAATGCTACGCCAAATAGTGCGGGCCAACATGTCTAAAATAGCTCCCGAACAACTTCGCTGTTAAAAATGATTTAACAAGAAATGCAATAAAATCTAATTTGTCAAACAAGTAATATGGAAATACAGGTGAACCTGCGCTAAAACGTTTATCAGGTGCTGTCGCAATAAACTGTGCCGACATGTTGTAAAATGGCATTCAACGGCAATAAGAAAAAGCAATTAAAGTAAAATAATTTCATTTAAATTTTTTTGTGTCAGTTTATGATTTTAAATTTAGCCTAATTATTATATCACGTCGTATTAGCTTTTTACAGGGTGTCAGCGTAGTTTGCTACGTAGATGCTCGGTATTGCTACGAGTAGAGCGTCTGTCTGTCTCTCCTGCTGTTACACGCTGACTGTCTCCCTGTGTTGAAACGACGCAAGCTACGATCTGCAAATCATCTGTATAAAAAAACTCTGGCACCAAAATTTTAAAAATTTTCTAGAGGGTTATTTTGATCAAAGGCGTTAAGTGAGAGAAGAGTAAAAACATTTGCGATTTTCAATCATTAAGTCAAACAACTTAGATGTTCCCATTATAGGCCTATCTGGAAATTCTTTCATGTATCAATTCTGCAGTTGCGGAGAATTGTGTGTCTGACCTTTCGGTCGTTCCGCTAACTGGATTTTTAAATTTCGGTTTTAATCAGTTCTATCAAATTAAAGTTTTCTGTGATATTTCATTCTCGAATCTTGAATACACAAAAAAACACTGCAAATCCTAATGGTAAATAGAATAGTCTGGTCCCATAACAGTAACAGCAGTACACGGAACGACTAAGATCATAATTATGATAAAAGTCGTTTACAGTGTGAGCTGGTATTGATCCAATTTTTTGGCGATTTCCTGACTGACAGCAGACTTCAACCTATCTGACGGCATCAAGTAAGTAATCTTAATAAAAGATTACTTACTTACTTACTTATCAAAAAGTATCGCAGATTCAGTCGAAAAAAACGAACACAAACAACGCCGTTGCGACAACAGTCGTAGGCTTAGTTATTTCCGAGACATCTGGGGCATATGAGCATAAACGAGCAGCGTATATATACGTTCGCAATTGCATACGAAGGTTCAATTCGATTTTATTACGAAACACACAGGAATTGCACCTTCTTTGACCTAGTACTCACACGTCTGCCAGTGTCGTAAAATGATCAATCAATCCAGCGTATTATTGCACTATAGGACATATTAAATGCCGATGCTGGACAGTATGTGATGGTAGTGTATGACTCACACACCGGTACATTGCTAATAACATTGCTAATAATAATAATAATAATATTAATAATTATTATTATGTTACCGGCACAATTATGACATAAAAAACTTCGTGTCAAAAGCAAAGAATTTTCGGACTTCATTTTAATAGATCAGCTTTGGCTATCTTTTAGCCGATTAATTGTTACAATGTTTTTGCGATTCTCGTTCGTATTGTTTTAATAACATACGAATATGGAACGGCTTTCGCCAAATTAATCAATCAATCGAACACATAAAATAGAGACTTCGTGTATGGAAAGACCGCTCGCAGCGACTACATAAATCACTTTGTCCTTATAATCCGTTATAAAAAAAAGCTAAACAATGGAATAACTCAGCATGAAAATTACTTATCGTAGCCTACTGGTTTTAAACAACTGTATTCCTGATCCATCGACAAACAATTACAAACCTTTCTTTGCCGTTTATCTGGTTGCCACATGACTAAACATAATGTGCGCGCCTCAAGTTAGCCATTATTATTTCTCCATTAAGAGTTCCTATAGTGCACATCAGTTCGGCGACAGAGTCAACTTTCTGCTTCACAATTCCGAGTGTGCAGCTGTCTGAGACTTGGGCATTTATCTGGACTCTGATGTGAGCATGCGATTTCAAGACTTACTGTTTCACACTGCTTCGATACTCTGCGGCAATTACGTCGTTCGCTGTCTCACTCGGTCTTTCAGTCTCTCGTGGCTGCATTGGTTCTGACAAAGCTCGACTTCGAAAATGCTACACTGGCCAGTATAGCGTCATTCCAGCTAGATCGTCTCCAGGCGGTCATGAATGCTGCGGCTCGACTCGTGTTTCAGTCCAGTCGATATGACCACATCACACCGCTGCTTCAGCGTCTTCATTGGCTGCGTGCGACAGAGCGAATATCATACAAACTGGCCGTACTAGTCTACCAGTGTCTCCATGGACTTGCGCCGGCCTACCTGGCTGACGCTCTACAGCCTGTTGCTGAACTACCTGGTCGACAATGCCTGCGCTCGTCATCGACCTCGGCATTGGCTGTACCACTGACACGGCTCTCTACGAACGACGACCAAGCGTTTCCTGTCTCTGCAGCAAGAACTTAGAACAGTCTGCCATAAGAAGTGAGGTCAGAAAAGTGTATCCAATGTTTCAAGACTAAACGTATAGGACCTATATGTTTTTCGCTTCTTTTTCATAGGTGACTTGAAGTGACAAAAGTGCTAAACATTTGGCACTTTAATGTATGATGTAATGCAACGTGCGCAGTAGCCTACGCAATGCAAGAAGTTGATGGCATAGTCCACTTTTCCTCATCAGAAAGTACAACATATATATCTTTGCTGCTCTGCCCACATTTAGCAACTTATAGTCAATTCACACCTACTACGCCGACGCGACGCGTCGATTTGTCAACAGTTGGGTTGCGTTAAGTGGCGTCGGCATCGTAGGTGTGAACTGGCTATTAAGCATGCCTGTAATCCAAACTCCGCTCAGTACGATTTGTTGTAAATTTGCTGTACAGCAAGCGGCACAACAAGTTGTACAACAAACAAGTCGACGGCACATCGATGTAACGAAGTTGGCGCGCATATAAAGCGGCAGTGAAAGGCTCCTACCGGCGAGGTGGATAAGCGCCGGTCGACGTCGTTGTAGCCGAGCAGCGGAACTCCGAGGTGGCGCGCGACCACGAGCACGGTGTTGATGACGTTCTGGTCGCCGACGACGATCATCGCGGAAACATTTCGCCGTTCCACCGCGGCGCAGACATGATCGACAAGCGTCTTCACGCCAGCTGCCGCTGATAGCGCTTCACCGGGCGCCCTCACAGCCGACCCGTCCTGTTCCGCTGCCATCGACACGCCGTCCTGGAACGCGGCCGTCCAGTCGGAGAAGTTGATCGCAGGCAGGACGGCGATGAGGTGGAACGGCCCTGCAGCGGCCACAGCGCCGACTGCAGTGCTGGCTGCATTGACAGACGACAACGTAGAAACAGCAACAACAACGAGGACTGGGGTATAGAAAACTCTGAGCAGCTGTCTGGAACAGAACGTCAGCTGGCGTCGACTGACTGGCGACATTCGCCTCGTCATCGCAACGAAAACACGCACACGCTAGGACCGTTTAGCGTCATCGCAAACATCGACACACATCTCGACTGCCATGCCGACTGCAGGCGGACAGACAGACATCATTGACAAGTACAGCGACAAACTTGCCGGCGATGAATATTTACAGAGCGCGCGCACGCGTTGCATATTCATGAGAAAGAGAAAACTGCGCGCGTCATTTACCGCAATAACGACGACGACGGCGACACGGACGAAAAACGACGGTTTAATAATTGACGAGAGAAACAGCAGCAGCGTCGGCGCGTTGCTGCTGGTGACATCTGGTCGACCGCACGCCGTCGCACATTTGCGGCCGAACTGTACCGCGCCGCGCAATAACCGTGGAAAATTATTCCGAAAAAAGACAACGCCGAAACTTTGCGACGACGCAGCGACGAGACTGCTTTTTTCAAGCGAGCGACAAGTCGACAGGGGGCGAGTGTCGTAATCGCCAGTTGACGACGAACAATTTGCGTCAGAGCGGACGACGACGATACCGCGGCCAGCGCCTGTCACGTTGTTCGGCCGCCACAGCCTCCGCCACTGCCGAGGCTGCCATTGACGTGCCTGGCATGCTGTGCGCTGATGCGTCTCGGAAACGAAGACCGGAGCCAGCGAGCGCGCTCACAGCAACGGACGCGTGCGTCGCGCGCGCGCACACACACACACACACCAGCATCACTGGTCGACGACTGCGCAGACCGCACCAGCAGCAGCAGCAGCAGCGCATCCAAGCGGCAGTCCAGCGAGCGTCGTCGCTGTGCTTCGTTCGTCCAAGAGGCTCGTGTACTGTACGTATGCGGGTGCTGAGAATGATCGGTGGATATTCAAAAGGTAAAAAAAGGTAACGGTGGTGTATAGCTCTTAAGAAGATTAAACCCCTCACAGAGCTACGGAGCGTCCCCAGCCATATGGGATTACACAGTGTTACCTGCCACCCCACACAGGTGAACTCGCTCCGCCTTATCCCAAGCCAGATAAGTCGGTAGCCTGTGTCAAACGTGTGGCCGAAGGGTCGTCATGCTAAGCCTCTCTAGTCTATTGATTAAAAGCTGTCAACCTTGCCGATGACTAGCTTTCCAACAGCCTATTTTATTCGCAACGCCGAATATACAGCAGGTTCGTACGTCTGTCTATATACGTCTGTGTGGCGCACTTGTCGAAATCCTGAGCACTGCACGTAGACACATGTATACCAGCGACCAACCGACCGACCGTCAATCGGTCTTCACTGGTCCCTGATCACTAAGCTGATGCATGAACATCCGGTCTGTAATCTCGTTCGTCGTCGGCGCTGCGAAAATCGATGTTGCATAAATTCACGTCTGAGGGCGTCGGTAATCTGCGTAATTGAACTCGCCCGCAATTCGATGCTGCATATATACACGACTTCTGTGCGCGTTCGTAATAGGGCGTTTACACGATCCAGCAAACGTCCAGCAAATGTCCAGCATTAGCACGTGTATTTTGAATACATTTGCTGGAAGTTTGCTGGACGTTTGCTGGATCGTGTAAACACCACAACGCTGCTTGTCAGCCACAATGTGTGACAAACAAGACTTGGACTATTTACATGTTGCACATTTCATCAAGTTGCATCAATAAACGAACACAGGAGCGCACAACAAGAAAGTATGTACGCACTGTGCCGACGATATACATACGTCTTTGTCTCGGGTATTAACAGTAATACCCCGTTTACACGATCAAGCAATCATCAAGCAAACTTCGAGCAAACGTAGAGCAATTAGAGCACACGTCGTGCACGTGTATTTTAAATGCATTTGCTGGATATTTGCTCGATCATTGCTCGATGTTTGCTTGATCGTGTAAACGGGGTATAAATTATATCTAATAGTGATTATGAGTTAGGACTACAGTTTGCGTTTGCATTTCGCATTTTAGCCGACCTACTCACGATCCGCCACCCATGAGGCTTTTAGCGTCCGATGACTTTGACCTTTTGACCATCAAATTAAAAATTGGTCCACTGGTTACTTTTTTTAGCACGTTCAACATACACACACGCAAATCGAATTTTTTTCTACTTTTTTGTCTTTTGAGTTAGAAGCCAGCGCGGGACAAACAGACGGGCAGACGGACGGACGAACAAGACGCATAACGCGGCCCATAGGACGGCCGCATAAAAATCTGCAGTATGACGTAGAAATGCACGTGGAACTAATATCCCGTTTACACGAGGAAGCATACATGAAGCACACATGAAGCACACTTAGAGCAACCTTAGAGCAAACTTGAAGCAAACTTAGAGCACACGTCGTCCACACTTAGCGCTGGCTTGATAACGCTGTGTACTTCATGTATGCTTCATGTATGCTACCTCGTGTAAACGGGGTATAATTCATCGTTGGATGCGCAGTATTTATGGCAGGGTAGCGGAGCGTGGCGGTATCGTCGAAGCGTGGCCGGCAGCTCACACTGTTGTTGTTGTCTGTTCTCGCTGCGATAAGTATTGTCTGTCGTCCGATCGTCGCCATAGGATCCCACTGAAATTGACAGCATCTCATCTCACGTACGCTAAGGGACAAAATACAGTAGTTCCGTGTGTTGTTTCACGCGCAGGTACTTACTGTATACGCGCGCCGTGTTACCATATCACATGGTCAACCGCTTCGCCGGCTTTTTGTGGTTACTCTGCGCAATCGCATTTCTAAACGCATGCCGCTGTCATGACAGGACCACTTTTTTTATTAAAATGAGTGGAATCAAAAATATTAAAAGTCAAAAATGAAAATACCTGTTTTGAATAAGCGGGATAAAAATACAGCAACAATCAGTCATCATTCGGCTGCATTGGGATAAAAAATAAATGGCGATTATCTCCTTCCTTCGCAGTCGACTATATCTGGCGTTGCATGCGTCGGAAGCTTTTTCAGCGCGACCATAAGCAGATTTCAAACGAAAACGAATTCAGTGCATTTTAAGTGTCACAGAAAAATTGTAACTAAGTAAGTAAACAAAGATTTTATTGCATAATCATCCTTTTGCATTGCGTCTTCAAAGCGCGGTCAAATTCGATACGATTTCTCTAAACTAGCTGACCTTCTTGCTGCTGCTGTAGGAATTGATCGCATACGGTAGACAGAAGTTATCGCTGGTTTGCGTTAAACACTGTGATTGATACAACAGTAGTAATTTCATTCGTGTCTCACTCAGTGGTATTCCATTCGCGGTTTAGCGCACAAACCCCAAGCTGATAGCGTAGACTATTATGATAGAACAACTGCAATATCTTAACAACTGTCGTCGCAATTTGCAGTCGAAAATGCTGGGGGAGGATCCGCGAAAACAAGACAACGTCGCAAGACGCTTATTAAGTCGGGAACGATTATCGGAGAACGGCAAGCAATGTCCGACCGACAATGTCGTAACTCAATTAGACTGCACCGAGCAATGCCAATTCGGAATACCTTCAACCGTCCGTCAACTCAAACTACAGCTTTTCTCCGTCTTTGTCTATCTGTGGCTGACTTGGTGTGATTCTATCTGCATGGCTTGATGTGCTATTGTCGTTTAATTGATTTGTTTCTGTTTAAATAAACGTGGACGTCTTCATGCCAACTGGGCTTCGCTGAATATTGTCAGCTTCGTATTATACCCACACAACTAAAACTTTTTCCGAAGTCACCAATAACTGGTTCTTACAAGAACCGTGCACATTTTTTTCTAAAAATAGTATAACTGTCCATCTAGGCGATTATTGTCGAGTAATGCCAGAATTCATGGTACCAAATCGAGTTGTACGCACTACGCATTACGAACCACTTATCCAAATTTTTGATCCTCATAGATAAGCATGATGATCATGATGATGGTGTAATGCAGAGGAGCAACAGTGTGCCTAATACTTACGCGACAGAGCGGGCTCGGCCAGCGCACGATGTGCGCTCGTCGTGCACTCGTCGAGCTAGCTTCGTCATGTAAACGGGGTATAAAAAAATCTAAATCAATGCATATTTATGCAAGTTAGCCTAAAAATAAAAGTGGCATTATTTACGGTCCATGGCATATATATACAGCGACAGTGCAATCTCCTGCACGGTGAGTACAATGCTCCCTGACTGAGTTATTCCAAGAGCCAGAGCGAGACGAGAAGAATTGCGTTTGTAAGATTCGTTTGAGCGTGACGTCAAAAATTCCCAGCGGTCTTCTGGCACGGCACAAACGTTCGGCGGCAGCACGCTTGGCGGCCATTACCGGCCGGCGTCACATTAAAACGTTTCCCTCATGAAAATTCCGCTCTGCGAAAGATAATCACGGATTTGACATGCCTCCCTTCATTAAAATATCGCCGGCTCAATAAAAAGTCTACCCATCGTAGAATCGCCCCCCAGAAAAGTCTTCCCCGGCCGACAATTTACCGGTAAAAATCCGTCCCGCTAGGGCGGCCGCCGGTCAAGGCGGATTTTGCCGATAAATTGTCGGTCGAGGGGAGACTTTTCTGGGGGGAAAGGGCGATTTTATAATGAAACACCGGCGGCGCGAGCAGTCGCAATCCTATAATGCGTTTAAGGCAGCGAGCAGACCGAAGACGACGACCACAAGGACGACGTGTTCTCATCTCATCTCATCGCCAGCCGGCCGGCGACTGTCTGGAAGCATGCACGCAGGATTGATTTGATGGCCGGACGGAGAAATCGCGTCGTCGTCGCGTCGCGTCGTAGTCGTCTCTGGACGCTAGCAGCTTAGACACATTCAACCACGGCCAGCTTGCCCGGCCCGCCGAGGACTCATTACCACCGACGAGCGGCCCCCACCCGCCCGGGCTGCGACTGGGAGAAGACTCACGCAGGCGACCGTCGGCGATGATCCATGACAACCAAGCGACAACGATGAAAACGACGACAACGACGCCTTGGCCGCAGGCTGGCGGGTTGGTTGGCTTGTTGTTGGTGCCGATTGGACGACAAATGGTGTTCGATTAGCAACGAACGGTATAGCCTAGCGATAATACTTGTTTTGCGTCTGCAGTCTATTCTCGTGACGGTTGACGTAAAGCACCACGCTACAGGGGCTAGACCTATATCATATGGTCGTCGACCTCAGATGCTCTAGATACTATAATAGTTCTTGCTCACTTATATAGACTTATTTTCTACCCCTAGTACAGGAAGTTGTGTTATCACTTTTAAAGTCTCGAATGTCTTTCTTCCAAGTTTACGTTAAGCGGTGTCTACATTTGTGATTTTGTTTTAGTTTCGTTTTAGATTCACGTACAGTTGGAAACATTACCCTCAAAACACAGTATTTATTGTAGTTTAGGCCCTACATGCGTATTATACTTTAAATGTTGCCTGAAATACAAAAACTGCTGATTGCTTGTAGAAGTTGTGGTATCATTTTGTCTATGAGATAATTCTGTGGTCTATTTCAATGTTTAATTATGTTTCTATAATAACGTGTAAAACTCGCAGTTTTTCGGTGACCATTGGTCGTCGCTGTTTTTTTGCCCGTTGCACCAATGTCAACAGCATCTACACCTTGATCCATAAAAACGTGATGCCACTTTTATTTTTTTAAACAACTCCGTGTAACATTAGCCAATTTTAATAATGCTTGGTATGCGACATTAAAAAAACATGACGCAAATGACTACAGTTTTGGCCACCTCACATTAATACTGTTGCTACACTACCTTGTGAAATACAGAAGTTGTAGTTTGGCCGTTTACAGCAATGAATTCATACGGGGTAGCAGGGTCAGAAGTGATTAACTGAATAGCGACAAACACGACTGGCGATTATTGTGTATCAACAAGTCACAAGTGTCATATCACATCATCTTTATCACAGCATTTGCTCAAAATGTCTTCATGCAGCATGAACGCAAGCGCGTAAACGTCGACGCAACTCGCCAACAGCACGTTCAATTACTTCATTAATTTTCACAAGATAGTGCATCGACAGTATTAAAGTGAGGTAAGCAAAACTAAAGTCATTCGTGCTAAGTTTCTTTGCGATGTTGCATGCCAAAAATTAATTAAATTGGCCAATGTCTTATGGGGTGTTTACACGATCCAGCAAACGTCTAGCAGACTTCCAGCAAATGTATTCAAAATACATGTGCTAATGCTGGACGTTTGCTGGATCGTGTAAACACCATATTACGGAGCTATTCAAAAAATAAAAGTGGCACGTTTTTTATGGGCCACAGTACGTATCCTAGTTCTCGCGACGAAGACACGCCGTGGACAGCCGAAATGTGTTAGTGTCGTTATTTTCTTTACTGAACGCGGTAGCAGCTGCAGCAGCGGCAGCAGCTACAGCGGCTATTTTCACTGCGGCGTGAAGGTCGCTGACGGCAGGCGCGAATTGACGACGACGCGTCTGTCTGTCTGTCTGTAGCGTGATGACAATGACGTCGCTGTCCCTGTAACATGTCTCTGTCCCGGTGCCTCTATGCCTCTCTGTTTCTCTCAGTTTCTGCCTCTGTCTGCGTCCCATTGACCTGCCTCACGGGGTCAGCTTCAGCCGGATTCCGAATGGAAACAGTGAAATGACCGGCTGTGATGGGAGCGGTCGGTCGGTCGGTCGGTCGGTCGACTAGTCGGCTGGCCATGTTCACAAACAAACCGATCTAAATCTGTCGCCAGAGCACGTTCGTCAGTCGGTCGGCCATACAGTGCCCCGCCTGTGACACCACACTGTGGTACTGTGGTACTGGTCTAGTGGTCGACCGCTGTCACATTAAAATGTCTCCCCCCCCAAAAAAAAATCCGCTCGGAGAGAGATAGTCGCGGATTTGACATGTCTCACTTTTATTTAAATATCGCCTGCCCCTTAAAAAAGTCTTCCCATTTTAGAATCGCTCTTCAGAAAAGTCTCCCCCGGCCGACAATTTACAGGTAAAAATCCGCCCCGCCCTGCGGCCGCCGGACGGGCGGATCTTTGCCGGTAAATTGTCGGCCAGTGGTAGATTTTTCTGGAGGGGCGATCCTATAATGGAACACTGGCCGAGCTCGCAGGGTGGTGGCTGCGTGGCGGATCGATCAATTTCTCGTCTTGTTGTTGTCGAGGAGGAGAAACCGAATTCGTCGTCGTCGGGTCTGACCAACCGAGCGACCGACCGCTTCGAGGTCATTGATTTCTGCGGCCACGGCACGGGTGCACACGGACAGGCATGCCCGGCCGCCCGATCCGGCCGACAACGCTTTCGCTCACTCCCGCCGGGACGGTCCGCAACTTACGGATCCGGCGGCACACGCTGGTATAATCGTCCTGCTTATCATGCCCAGTGCCATGTCTTATTTCGGCATAGGCCTAACTGGCTGCTGACGACGTTGAGCTGAGCTGTATTGAGTGCTGTGAATGCATATGCGGCAATACGCTCTGTGCGTCTTTCAACTAAGTTGCGCAGACTGGATGCGCGATGCTGCTGCAAAGCATGATATAAGCTTATGCCATAGCAATTCTGTCGGTCGGTCTGTCAGTCTGTCACACTTGTTTGCCCGCCGTGTTGAAAACGCTAGCGCAACGCCATCGGTATAGTTTGGTATGTACTAGATATACTGCACTGCCTGAGTGGGTAAGCCAGTGCGTAGTACGAGCTTATACCGCTCCAGACAGTGGGGTATCGTATTTTAACCACGCTCAGATAGTATAGACTACACTACACCGTCGTTTGCTTTAAGGCGCTCGACTGCATCCGAAAGTAGTGAAAACAGTCAATCGCGAGCGTGGTTTAATTGCAGTGAACGCGATGGATGCCGCTCAGAATTCTAACGGTGAAGATTCGAGACCATCCAACGCCACGTGTCTATTTCGGGCGTTTGGACATTGGAAATTAAATAAAATACAACTACATAAACGACAATAACACAACTCAGCGAATGTTCGAGCTGTCCCAGCGCTTCTAGTCTGAAAAGTACCACTGAGAAGTCCGCAGAGCAACCGCTTCATTTGTTCAGTAAGCTTACTAAATACGCCATTGGAGCAGCCAAAAATAGCTCCTGGAAGCGATATGGAAGTGACATGAAAAAAATTGGAACTGCGTAGATATTAAGATGGTCCGAAAAATAAGACCCTAAAAAATTTTATCATGAAACTTCCTTAATGTTAGGCTAACAGAATTTAAAACGGGTGCACAGTACACTATAGCAGTAAAATCAGCAATAGTGATTAGATCACACCTCAGCCACTTTTTTTACAAATTTTCTAAATTTCGGTTCTCGAAAATATTTCACTTCGGGATGTGATTTTCGTTTTCAGTTTTTACTTAGTTCAAAGCATTCTTTTCATCTGTCTAAGTAAATGTATACAACGGTTTATTAAAGCCATCACACACGCACAAGCTTACAATAAAACGCATTATAAAAATACAAAAGAAGAATCTATAGGCCTACTGTAGTTCTCAGTTTGTTCTAGTTTGCAAAATTACCTTAGTTTAAAAATTCTAATTTTGGCGCACGAAAGGCGAGTCATTATATTTCTCGTTTAGACCTATATTGTTCGCAAAAATAGCACTAAATATACAAGCTTCTGTCAGTCAGACACTTATAGGGTGTTTACACGATCCAGCAAACGTCCAGCAGACTTCCAGCAAATGTAGTCAAAATACACGTGAATTGCTGGACGTTTGCTGGACGTCTGCTGGAAGTTTGCTGGATCGTGTAAACACCCAATTACAATACATACTGACATACTGTACAAGGTTTTAACAACTTTATGTTTGTATGACCTCTTTATAATCACGGCTCTCGCTTTTCATCTGTAGTCGTCTCGATTTGTTAGTGACTGCATGGTTCCAGGTTACCAATTACTAATTACAAAAGTCGACGAAAATCACGCCCATCTCTCATTAGGTCTATTTGGAGTAAACTTCCGACATTTTTCGTCAGACCAATGCTAATCGATCCTTATCACGGCGTTGATGAAGCATCAGCGGTGTTACCGTGGTGTGGTCCGTCCGTCTGTCTGTTCGTCTGTCACACTCTCACACTCGTGCACTCTGTTAAAGCCTTTAATCGCAATGAGATGCCATTTTGGCAGATTGGCAGAAACATTAGTGTTGTCTCGAGTAACCTCATTGAAGGTCCCCACAGGCAAAGAAAATTTGAGATTTGTAGCGAAAACAGTTTATGGGACTCAGCAACGCCTTTACAATATTATTATTTTACGAAATTTAGTACCAATACTCATAAGGTCTACTTATACGTACTGGTTACTTATCGGAGGCCAGCTTATTACAAAATTTACGACAAGTTGTATGGTCGAAACAGAGTCGCTGTCGACGTCGTCGGCGTCGTGAAGTTATCACCGACAGAACCGAAAGTGACGTCATGATCAGGCGATGACGTCACAGTTGGCAGTTGCGTGTAGTTGATCGCATTGAAGTGTTCGGCGTCCTCGTGGCCGACAGTTAGTCGTGGACTGGGACTATATGCAACGGCGGATGACGATGAGGCGACGCGGTAAAGTTGCCAGCTGGCGGCGCGATAGTGCAGCGGTGCAGGAATGGTGTGGATGGCCATGGATGCCCAGGCCGCGGCGGCGTGCAATGGTAGCGCTGCCGCCGCCCACGACATCACCAGCTTCTGTCGCTTGTCCTTCATGCGTCGGTTCTGAAACCAAATCTGTACAACAGCATCGCATGCACGCAAACACTGATACATATCTTAGATTTTGTCATGAAGGGGCGAGGGCAAAATTTCGTGTAGGTGTCCAAGTAGAGAGAGGGTCGTACTTACGAGCAAAACTCCCAGACGGGTCGCTGTAAAATTTTAGGCTTACTACTTGGATGGGTGACGGTTTATACGCAGCAAACCATTCGGTGTATAACCAAAACCCAGGTCAACTCAGCCTTCTGTCCCTTCGGGGTAGGTAAATGTAGTACCAGCCTGCCTCGCCGGGGGTCAAGCCAGAATATGTTCCCCGGTCGGGTAGCAGGTGACTATCATCGTACGATAATGTTTATCGTCACATCATGGTACATAGCGCTCAGCACTACAGGACTACGTTCAATACGTGATTCGTTAATACCGATATAGATGTTTATCGATTGTCGACGAAATGACGATGCGAAGACACTGAAGTGACGAACTCGTGCAGAGCGTTTCATGCCCGAGCGCCGAGCAGCAGCGACTGAGATCGCACGACTGCCGACTGTCACACGACGTGTTGTTGGGATGATCAGCACAGGCGAGGAAGCTGAGCGTAGACGTTGAAGTGACTGGACGTCTGCCTCTTGCTGTAGACAGTCGACAAGATAGCCCGAACCACCGCCATTGAAACGCTCATACAGTAGGGTGCAGAACTTGAACTCGAATTCGATCCTCTCGGGTAGCGTAGGCCTATTCTAAGCCAGAAAATCTCTGACAGCAGAGACGTGACGTGATCACCCGGTAGATCAGCTGAGCTGCTGCGCTGGTGACACACTGAAGCCGGTCCAGCATGGGCTTAGTTGGTATGATGGTAATCCAGACGGGATAACGTTGCAGAGAGGTAAGTGACGCCATGCGGCTCTGAGATGAGCTATACAGAGCGATAAACACTGTGAGCTATTTAACCGTTTAATTCCTTATATCATTCCTTCTTTCTCCTCACTTCCTATTTCTTTTACTTACTTACTTACTTACTTACTTACTTACTTTTCTTACCCATCTGGAAAATTTTTCCAAAGTTTATTCATCATCATCATCGGCAACAGCAGCAACAACAACTCATACGAAATGCAGCATAAACGAGTCAAAAACTCATACAGGGTGCGTCAGAAAAAGTAATCCCCTAAAATTATGTCATTTTCTCAGCAACAGCGTAGAATTTTAACGCAAAATTTTGCACACGTGTTAGTTATTCAAAGTCATGTAAAAATACCAAAAGGTATTTCATGATCTTCAACTGCGACAACGTTATTGGATTTTTCCTGAAACTACATAATCATTTTATACGTTCACATTCAGCAGAATGTGTGTAGAACGAAAGGCGAAGAAATTTCGTGTTAAAATTCTAAGCGATTGCCCAAAATATTACAAACAACTTTTTAGAAGATTACTTTTTGGCGCACGCTGTATTTTGATAGTAGGCCTAACTTACACTATCATTCGTCCCTAAGTTGGTATTGTAAGGCCTGTACAATTACACAAGTAGGCCTTAGATTTTCTCACCCGAACTTTAATACTACAGTGCAAAGTTCAATTCAAATCGATCCACAATTGCTCGCAAACACGGAGTATTATTCGCAACTTCGCATGCATGTAGCGCGTCGCTCAGTGTCGCTGCTACTATAACGTCCCGCCACCTGGCGAATGCGTATACATCACTATGTCGTAGCACTCTAATGACGTGACTACAAGCGCCGATTTCCTCGTCCCAGGTGTTGTACGACGTCGCCGAGCCTTACGAGGTTTAAAAACTTCGTCCCAGGAAATCGGACGGAATGTGTAAGCTGATTTTTTTTCGATTTCCTCAGACGAGGTTTTTTGCCTGTGAGCCGAAAAACGCCCAACAGAACCTCGGACGAGGAAGTCGGACGCGTCGTCGGACGTGTCCGATTTCCTCGACCGAAAAGCTCGGACAACACCTCGATCGGACGAGAAAATCGGTGCATGTAGCCACGGCATAGGACGCTGTAGCTTACCTAGTAGACATCTTTGATCTACCCAAATAATGCAAAACCCGATGCCCTGACGTCTAGGCCTACTAGTCATACTAAACTCACTTCAAGAGTATTTTGCAGGTTTTAAATTCCATCAGAAAGTCCACATATTGCGCTATTGACTATAGCGAAAATCAAACTCTGAATTTGATGCTGCACCACTTTGCCAAATAATAACTAAATGAAGCAAAATGAAACAATGACATTTGGTGTAAAAATATTCATGCATTATACAGATAGGCCTATCGTGATTTCGTTTTAAGGCATTTTAATTTGGCTCCCCCTGCAGGGTCCCTATAAGCTGAAATGTAGATACTGAGACGCCGATACCTTGACGGTGGTCTCGGGTAGATTGAGTGCAGCGGCGAGCTGAGATCTCCTAGGTCGAGACACGTAGTTCTCGAGACCGAACTCTCGTTCAAGTCTCGTCAGCTGATCGCGAGAGAACGCCGTCCTGTAACGCCGACACTGTAGCTGATCCTCGCCAGTGACGTCATCGCGATCTGCTGCCAAGCCAAGAAGTTTTATTTAGGTTAGGCCGACCACCAGTGGCTGTTTTAGGCCCAGACCGGGGGCACAGGTCCCCAGTTTTGCTCCAGCCCCTTCCCCCAGTTTTGTGGCCACCCATCAGCTTTTGTAAAAATAACACAAATATCTGATTTATTTACGTTTGCAAATTTCAAATAAGTAGGCAAATTTGCGGCTTTCATTGAACGTACAAAAACCAAAAGTGCTTTAGCTTCAGGAAGGGCCTTGCCTCCCTGAGCCCCGGACCAGGGGCTATGCTCCGCTGGAGGCTCTGCTCCCAGACCCCCGTTATAGGCTCGCGCTACCGCGCTCTCCATGGGGCTATGCCCCGAGATATTGCGGGCTAGAACCGCCACAGCCTACCACACGAGCACGCAAAGGCCCTAGAACAAAAAAGGGAAGGAGAAACGATAACAGGAAAAAAGAGAGGAAGATAAAAGAAAAGAGAGCGGAGAGGGATAGACAAAAAACGGGGAAACTTGCAAGGTTCAAGGAGGGATAGACGTCTTTGGCCCACCACTCCTCCCGTTGCCTTACCTATAGCACACACTCTCCGACAAATTTGCAATAAAGTAATCATAATCATTAAAGATTTCACCGAGCTCGAAAGGCGTCGCTATACACTACCACTAATCTTGTCTTCGCGTGTTGTAAAATTGTGCTGAGAAAATGCGGACATTTTGAACACCAAAATTGTTAATAATGTGATATCATATAGCAATGACTCAGAATATTTGAAAAGTTGGCCCAATTTTATTTCCTAACTGTTGATGTTTTTTTTTGCAAATAACGATGTAATAAATTGCGAAAATTAATCACTTAGCTACTTGCTTTCTGACTTTACATTTTGTAGACAATATAGTTTGCATGCAGTAGCAAAATTCACCACAGAAATATCAAATGTACAATTTCTGCCGTGAATTTTTCGTCGTCGAGTCTCGAGTCGATTACTTATCTCATACATACAAACCTAAGGCCATATATTCACATATCTATTTCCATCATCTCTCATCTGAGCATACTGAGTAAGTAATTAGACGGTTCAGGCCATTGCTAGGCAATTCATGGCCCTCGGAATGTCACCCACGGGCGCAATATATTCCGGCTTTCACTAGAGCGCTGGTTTTTAGACATCTATGGTCATGAGTGCATTGATTTACGTGTCAGATGCATTACTGAGGGTCGTGTGAAGTTGCTGTTACAACGGTCGTGCAACAGTTTGCAAAGACTCGCCGATGTGTGGGTTTGCCTTGATGTCGCTCGCGACCAGATAACAACACGCGCGAGACTAACCGATCGCAAGCAGATTCTCTCAGACGTCAGAGCACTGCACTATATTTCGGTTAGTTACGAATTTGTTTTGCAAAAATCGTTGTATAACGAATTCGCAACAACAAAATCAAAATAAGCGGAGTTTGGGCTTAGGGATTATTTCAGCGAAACGCTGCCTTGTTGCACGGAGTCATAAACGATGACAATGATGGCCGACGTCCCAGACAATCGTGGCTCAGAGCAGTGGAGATGACTCAAATGTGCCCGCTGAATTTTGGCCTGGCGACAGCAAAGCGAAGCGCAGAACAGAACGACAAGCTTCTGAAAAAAAAACAAAAAACCTATCTGTCGCTAGGGAAGGCCGACCGTATAGCCTACGTCGGTGTCCAAGGCCAGCAAATGTAAATGGGGGAGGGTCAGTTCAGTACCTCTGTTTTGAGAAAATAGAAGGATCGACAATGGAGGAATGGAGGCATTAAGGTTAGGATTAGGATTAAAGCTGACGTATTTCACGAAGAGGAATCACGTGACGATAGGCGAACACATAAACTACACTGTGTCAAAAGTCAAAATTGTTTTGTCATAACGGTCAAATTTTTTACCAACTTTGATAATTTTTGGCACAACGAGGGCCAAGACAGCAGAATTATGTCAGGTGCACTCAAATTCGACGTCACCTAATCTATGTAAATACACTGCCGTGTGAAACATATATAATTCTATCGTCTTGGCCATTTGTGTGACAAAAATTACTAAAGTTGATGAAAATTTAACAAAGTTATGATGAAAACAATTTTGACCTTTTTTTATTGAGACACGGTGTAAAAGTGTAACATTGGTCATGAACTGCAGTGGACTGGGCGCAACCTGTGATACCCTGCTAGGATTGAGGTTGTCAGTTGGCCGGCTGCCGTGAGGGCGTCTCTGCGACGGTATACGAGGAGCACTCGTAGTCTCGTACCGCTGTAGATACACGGCCTTAGCTGATACAGGTCGTCCATAATGGCTGCCGGATAAATAGCCGGCCCGGGTAGGACCTGATATTTATCCGACAACCGTATGAATAGCTGCTAGGCTATTGATTCGGCTGCCGTATAAATATTTTGTGCCTAAAAACAGCATAAACAAAAACTTTCGAAGTAACGCGAAAGCGTTTTTTTTGGGAAATCGAAAAGGAAACTCAAAAGAGAGTGTCCCCGGTGGCGCCCATGTGTCTTCTGATGCTTAACGGTTGAAATAATAATTTCTGATAAGTAATGTGGCACTTTTGCGGCGTAATATTGTAGTTTCAAAATGCTTCAACTGTTAAGTGCAAACCATATGACATCTTTAAGACGCGGAACTCACTAAGGAGATACCTATTTTATGTCACGTGACACGCGACAGCATCTGTGTTCACACCTGGGGAATCAACGTATATATACAGCGTGCAATAAAATGATAACGCGTTTTGAAAGAGTACGCCAACCCAAATTTGAGGCCTCTATACGGAAAACTTTTGGAAACCAGAAAATCTAGTCTAAGACGGTTGAAATCTACGTTTTATGCCAAAAAAAATTTTGCATGTAAGTTGTTTGGTCCACCTCCAGTAATTTCAGTGTAATTTACTATTGTTATATGCGTCGCATACTAAAATCGCAAAAAATAACTAAAACCCGTTTGTTTAGATTTCAAGGTCATTTAAGGTCGCCAGCAGTGCTTGTTACGATAAACAGCAAAACGGTGTCTATTTGCAAACGTTTTCGAGTCAATGAATAAAAGCAAAATTGCGCTTTTTGACTGGGTATCCAAAACTGACGCCCCCGTACGGAGGACTCCCTGAACATAGAAGACTGCTAAAATCTACGTTAAATGCTGAAAATTTTATACGTAGCTTGTCTTGGTCTATAATCTATCTCCAGTTATTTCGGCACATTTGACTCTTTAAACGTACGCTATAGAGAACAATTGCAAACAAATTATTAAAACTTTGTAGTTTGGGGTTCTAGGTCGTTCGAGCCTCGAAATCATCGATGTTAATACCCCCGAAAAGCTCGTCACCAGTGCTGGTTATGATAAGCAGCAAGTCTGTGCCTCATCTAACGTAAAAAGGATTGCAGGTATACCTGCAACCCTTTTTACATTAGACGAGCCAATAGCGGTACAATAACGAGTTCTTAAAAGGGTATCTCTCTTTGGCGCTTCCGTTCGAGGGATTGAAATCTCCTCACCCGGCAGCACGAAATTGTCACACAGAACTAGAGTCCTTGTGGCAGCCCAAAGTAAAGTTTTCGTGATTTTAGCGTGCATCGTTTTGACAGGGCTGCAGTGTGCGACGGACAGACAGAAGGACGGACGGACAGACGTCTCGAGTGACTTGAGGCGTCCATCCCTCCGTCCTTCAGTTTGTCCGCATAGGGCCTACATGCTGTCGCGCGCAAAAACTAGAACAGAACCAAAACTTGCAATGCAATTATTTTTTTAGGCAGTTTTGAGTAGGCCTGAAACTGCCCACAACCGCTCAGAATTTGTCCATAAATGTCAGAGCAAAATCTGTCAGTCTTACATGGAGATACCGCCTAAGTAACGCTGACGTATGTACATACTTGCAGAGGCAGGTGGTTGCGCTAGATGATGGTTAACAGTTGTCTGAATGGCGGCATGTTTTGCGTCTTTAACTCCGCGCAGTTCCATCAGCGATGCTGTGTTAGAACACGACGGACGTTCCAAGAGTAATGACCAATAGACCCAGGACCTACGATACGCTACGCTCAGCACCTTGGTTGGTGACACATCTAATATAGCGAGCACCTGGCGGCATGACGTCATCGTCCACCCCAGCGTGCGCAACCGCTTCGCGCTCCTAGAGATGCACAAAATACGGGATTTCCAAACGTTTAAAAGCTTACATCTGAAACGGCCAGATGTTCACCGAACGTTAACGCTTACACACGTTATGGGCATGTCACAAGAATTATATTCAGCATCATGACACCAAGCGAAACTACGACTATTTTGATTGTTATTGCATTATGTTATTCGCACTGACTATTTGACTGACAGCCGGTCGCACAGCCTGTATACTATATGACCAACACAATGACCAACACAGATCAACATAATGACAGCTTGATAAAATACTTGCGTGTAGGCTAAATTTCATTTGTCCGTTTAGATATTACTAAAACGTTTTAGCCTATTGTTTCGCTAAATCATTTGGCATTGCGCGGTCTCTAGGGGCATTAGTACTATAGAGCTGAGTCATTTGATAGTTACGTGCAGTGGTGACGACGTGATAATGTTCTCACTGCAGCGTGCAATCATGCTTTTGCCATTAAGTGATCTTGTTGACACAATAGCATTATAAGCCAATACGGTAGGCTATCACGTTACTGATCTGGCTGCGGTGAACGGAGTCGGAGGTTGACAACAGCCAATTAATTACAGCGCCACACGGACTCAGCTTCCGCAGCCCGCAACCGTGCAAGCACGTGTTTATTGTTTAATGCAACGACAAGCGACGATCGTCACCTTTAGGCCCTAGACCTTTGCACCTTCCCGCTCGTTCTCAACCTTAGAGTCGCCTCTTAATCGCTGGCGGCTTTGGATGGAACTGTCAGCCTTGTACTAGTCCTCGTAGGCTCGTTGGTTGTTAGACCATACTTCTGTCTGCACTCTGCAGTGCAACTACAAATAGGTCTAAGCTTAATTTATCAGCTGTAGGCCTAAATATAACACACAATTGTATTTTGCACAATGTTTTCATGTCGTTTCAGTCATATTGTTGCGATAGTATGTGTTGCACAGTTTTTATTAACAAGTCATCTGCCATGAAACTTGTAACTGATCATTGTGAGTGTTATGTTAATTCGTAGGCTGTTTTTATGATGGACGATTTTATTAAATAGGCGTTGCTTTTATCTGTACATATTTGTCTTTTCTTGCTGTCCGTTTTTGCTTTTATGACGAATAAACGTGTTCGTAAGGCCTAATGAACACACAAAATTTTACAACCATTCTAAAAATTTCTGCATAATTTTATGGTCGTGGAAAACAGCAGCATCAGCTATCAGTCATTGATAAGCCCACCTTAGAGTCGCCACTGTTCCGATCTACAGCTGACTCTACAGACGCTATCGATCAGCTCAGCTGCGAAAGTGCAAAACAATGTGCCTATTAATCATATGCGATCAGCATTGCAGTGTTGCAGTTAGGCTAAGTACGTTGTCAATTCACATAGGCTAATGCTCACAGTTACAGGCCTTCTAATGCGAAATTGTACACCTACACCAGCGCTAGTGTCGGTAAAAGTCGGCTTTTTATTACACCATACAAGAAATTGTGAGCTTAATATATCTTGTTAAGTAAGTAAATTTAATTTATAAAGCGCACAATGTCAGCGAGAAACTCACTGAATCTGAGGCGTTGTTAAAGTTAAGATACACAAATACATAAATATCTTACATTTTGTTGGTTACTATTGCGACGTACTACGTATAATGAAGATTTTGTTTTCGAGTAAATGTATCTGATCGATTATCAATAGTGACATATCCGAAGTTCCGAACTACCCAACTCTACGTGAGAAAATATGCCATACTGCCATCTGGTGAATAATAGTGAGTAATATTGTTGAAAACTGCAACTTGGACGAAAGTGATTATGAGTTTGAGTTATAAAATTAACGACAGTAATCACTAGTAGCACTGAAATATAAATGACCATATTTTTGGATAATCTAATTATATTTAAATCAAAATCGGTTTTCGTTTTCTTTTTAATAAAAATGGAAATATTTCACGTTCTTTCAATAGCAGTCGTGGCCGAGTGGTTAAGGCGATGGACTAGAAATCCATTGGGCTCTGCCCGCACAGGTTCGAATCCTGTCGACTGCGTTCAATTTTGATTTTTGCTGATTTCGCAGACAAGTAAAATACTTCAGTTTGAAACATTCTAGTATACATCTTCCGCGACATATTTTATATCACGCCGCAAAGCGTTGTTTTTTTACACGGATAGGCATAGAATGTCAGTTAATCGTTTGATATTCAGAAAGCACTTCAAAATTTATTATTCTGACTTACACAAAACATGTCTATATAGCAAGTACTCGACTACTCGTAGACTCGTATAGTCTCATACTTTCCGAAGAATCCACCTCGGCCAAGTTTTCAGTGACCCAGATAAAATATAGGTCACTGGTGTCAACATGGCTGCAGAAGCTGCGATACATCCGATGGCAAGATCTAATCGTTGTGTTGATCCACAGAAGATAATGGTGACAAAACCCGATGAAGAGATTGGATTTTCGCACAGGGTACGACACAGAGTGCTAGTGTGTGTGTTGACACTGGGTAAGGTCAATTTTTGCTAAAGTCTTGACTTTGGTCTAAGCCCGGTGGGCTTTCTAAGCCCAGTCTAAGCCCAAAGTCAAGTCTAAAGTCAAGACCAAAGTCAAAACCAAAATCAAAATTAAATCAGCTGGCAATTTTTAATGTCAAAATAATACAATTAGGGCTTAGCTTGTCCCAACAGACGTCCCAGTTTGTTATTTGAGCGAAATATTTACTTTTTGACCAGTAAAATATCGTGCGTTGTCTGGTAGGCATTTTGTTACTTAGGCCTACTATCTACCGGCGTTAACTATGCAGACGAAACTAGCGTAAGTAATGACGTCATCGTGGCACAAATTTTGCACAAAATTTCTTTTATATCCATAAAATGGCCATGTAGGCAAACAAAGTAATATTTACATCATGGTTTCTATAATGTTGATTTAACTAATCGTATTATTGCAGTAATTCAACGGTTGCATAAAAAAGATGGATGACCGCAAACGAAAATCAAGTCTAAAGTCAAGTCAGAAGTCAAGCCCAGCTCGTGGATAAGCCCAAAGTCAAGACCAAAGTCAGTGAAACTTGACCTCACCCACTGTCTTTCACAGTAATGTATGTCAAATGTATTCCGTAGAGTTCAGTCACGGCACGAACTGTCAGAGGAATAATCTTGCAGTTTGGCTTGTATTATGAATTTGGTACATTTAGTGCATTCATTGATATCAAGTCAGCATTTGACTGCGTTGATCAAGACGTCTTGTGGAAGACACTGGCAGCAAAGAAGGCTTCCCCTTTCCTCATCTGACTCTTTCAAGATCTTCACAGTTTTACAGCTGTTCGGGTGAGGATTGGCGGGAAGCTGTCAGACCCCTTCCACATTTCATCCGGCGTTCGACAGGGATGTATTTTCGCTCCCATGCTTTGCCATCGATTGGATAATGCCACAGTGCTCTTCAGCATTTGGCATTGACATTGGTCGATGGAAGCTCACTAACCAAGTTTATGCCGCCGACGCAGCATTGTTCACATCGGATGCCGCAAACTGGCTACCTGCTCTCATGGCGTTCGACTCAGCAGCTGCCACAATATGACTGCACACTTTGTGGATAAAAACAAAGGTACAGAACCTGGGCTCTGGACCACCAGCATCTTCGGTTGATGTAGCCAACGAGCGAGTCGAGTCTGGCACATGTTTTACCAATCTCGGCAGCGACCTGGACTCCAGCGGCTATTGCACACCAGAAATTTTGCGCCGCATCGGCATTGCATCAACTGTATTTGGGAGACTTGACAGTGTCTGGAAATGATCAAATGCATTCTCGGCACAGGAGAACCCAGAAAATGGCTATAACTTCTTTTTCTTCTTCCGAATCTGCGCCAACTTCAAAATGTTGAAGGCTCTGGCACGGAAGGGTGAAAAGATACTCGTTACTCTCGACTTGGTATTTTTATTAGGGGGATCAGCCCTTGCCTTCCCATTCTCTTGGGATCAATGCTACAGTGCTGTATACATGTGCTTTGTTGTGCTGTGTTTGCACTGCAGGACCACCTTCTGCAGTGGATGAACATCAGCGTCAGTGAGCCGGAGAAGAGAACCGGCAACTCCTCAGTTAAACAGGACACATACGTTGTATACCTCATAGAGTGCAAGTATGCATATAGCTTCTTCTCATTGTTAATGCTTCTGTAGGCTTAGTTGTCAGATTGCCATGCATAGTCATATCTGCTTCTGTTGAAAATCTTATTATCATGTATATTCCAGCATGTCAAACTGACTTTAAACTTATTGCATTAAAGTATATGTATTGGAGAAAAAAAAGAAAAAAACTACACTGTATCAACGAGGGTGATATTGATAGGACTACAGTTAGGTGTGCAGAAGTCCATTGTTTTACTGTGACCATTTGTTTTGAAGCAGAAAGTCTGGTTGGCACCTTTATTCACGAGCAGACGTCACTTTGGCAGAGCGGAAGTTCATTCATATGATTAATGAAGAATAGCCCAACTGTTGCTAGGATTAGCTGATCATACTCCTACTTATTTTCGTCACTTTTGATGTAATATAATTTTTGAGACCTCCTTAAAATTGAAATTTATGGCCAAACCACTGCAGATGTATAGCAATGCTAGGTTATTGTTGACAGCCTATAGGAACTCACCAATGTCCTGTCCAATGGTACCATCACCGATGTACCTTTTAGCTCCAGTATGTAGTGATCCAGACAGACAACGGACAGACAGACAACAGAGTGTAGCAACAGCCTGGTCGTATGTACTATGTACAGTCATCTAAAGTCAGTTTTAGGACAGGACCAAGTGTTCAGTTTCTCTCTTTGTTTATCTGATGACTTTGACACATGCTCATCCAACAGAAAAGTATTGTCTGTGAAATTTTGCTTTGCAGGGTGTCAGATCCTGAAATGCCATTTTATGGCGAGCCACCGACTGGCGTATGGAGACGATATTCAGAGTTTGAATTGTTACGTAGCTACCTCGAGATTACGTACCCAGCAATTGTGGTTCCACCTCTTCCTGAGAAACGGGTTAGTGTGTCAGTAATTTGCTTTGCTTGTGCTGTATGACAGGAATGTAAAATGTGAGTGTTATAGTTCAAATGAGGATTCTGCACCTTGTTTAAAAAACTAGATGTGAACACGCATTTTTAATGGCCATTATCCAACTAAACTTTGGAAGTTGCTACTTTTCTTTTGATTGATCTTTTATTATGATTAAACCACACATTCACCTAAGTTTACATATTTGATATCTGTCAATATTATATCTATTTTGTGGAGAATACATTACTGTGTTATATCTTTGTGTTATGTATCTCTGCAGGTAACGCATGCGTGGCAGAAATTGCCAACAGATCGGCTGGATATCGACTTCATTGAACGGCGACGTGTCGGACTTGAAGTATGCTACTATTATGCTATTATTATTTCTTTTCATTCAAGCTCAAGTGTGACAGTTATGGCGTTGGTGATCATTATTATGTGCAGTTTTTATAGCTGAGTGCCAAACGAATGTGAGTCGTCAGATATTGCTCTAGGATCATGGCCATTGAGCAGTGACTTCTAGGCTGTTACAAACCAAAAATTAGCACTAACTCTGTTGTAATGCGTTTTTGTAAAGAAAGGAATGAAAAGGTCAGCAGAAGTGTAAAAAAATCAATGGTACAGTCAGTCTGTCAGTCACATCGACACGTTGACTGTTATAAATAACCGAACATCTTGACATCTGATGCCCAGATTATCCGATGCCCAGTATTTCATTTTTACACGTGAGAGCTAGCATAGCTATAGCGCGTATTAGCTATGGTAATTCTGTCTTGGTGTCTGTCACAACCCGGTACTGATCGGAGCCCAGGTGAGATAGAGGCTTCTGGTTTTTACTATATGATAGCTTAGAGTCTCCAGTATTTTGTGACAAACTTTCATGTCACTGGGAGAAGGGGGTCCCCACGAATGAGGGGGAGAAATAGGGGCACCCCCTTAAAAAGCGTTATTCTACCATTATTGGCTCTTCTAACGTGAAAATGGTTGCAGATAGGCACAGACATGCTGCTTATCATAACAAACACTGGCAACGAGCTTCTTAGAAATGTCAACATCGATGACCTTGAATGACCTTGAACCCCCAAAATAGAGGTTTCAGTGAATTTTTTGCAATTTCGGGCTGTGACACGCACTTCAAGAGTGAATTGCACCAAAATGGCTGGATATAGACCAAGACAACCTGCGTATGAAATTTTCAGCATTAAATGTAGGTTTCAGCAATTTCAGTCCCGACCCTCTATGTTCAAGGAGGCCTGCGCATGTGGGTGTCAAATAGGGGTTCCCCTCTTAAAAAGTGGTCATTTGTCCGCCGCTGGCTTGTCTAACATGAAAATGGTTGCAGATAGGCACAGACATGCTGCTTAACATAGCAAGCACTGGCAATGGGCTTCTTAGGATTGCCAACATTGATGACCTTGAGTGACCTTGAACTCTAAAAATAAGAGGTTTTAGTGATTTTTGGCTGCAAAAGAGTGAATTGTGACGAAATGGATGGAGACAGACCAAGATTACCTGCGAACAGGTACTGCCATGGGCTCTCGCGTGTTTCATGAGCATTAGCTCAGATTTCTTGTTTTGTTGGTTATTTTTTCTTTTGTTTTCTTTTTATTTTCGTTAACAAAAATGCTTTTTATCTTTTAGTTATATACATTTTGTTATTTTATGTTAGTAAAAAGTATATGTAACTTACCAAATAGACTCTAAATGTTTTTAGTCACTGTGGAGTGCACATTTGTACCTGGTACAGTAGTTCTTGTGGAACTATTTTGCGTGTTCTTTGATGGATAAGCACTGTTACATAGTTTCAAATATCTGGGCTGCAAAGTACTGTATTTACAAAATATAAATATCTGGAATGTTATTATAGTTGACATTTTTTGGCTAATTTTTACGTGTGTTTCAGAACTTTTTACTTCGGGTTGCATCGCACAGTATCTTATCGAGAGATTCTATATTCCGAGGTTTTCTGAAAGATGTAAGTGTGACTGTTGTACATTATTTAGATGTGTTCTAACTGAGAAAACGAGAATTATTGAGATGGAAAGTAATTTCTCGATCACTTGAGGAAGTGTTGTAGGCAAATTTAGACTTTTCATATTGTTTTGTCTTAGTTAGTTTTAGAGCAGCACTAACTCCGTGGACATTGTGCTGACGTTGCATCTGCTGGGGTGGCTTGATTTTAACATACCTGGCTTATGCATCTGTGATTACCATGAGGACATTTATGTATCATTAGTTTAATTTTATATGTTTATCGAAAAGTTTGACTGAGGCTTACATGAGTCTTTAAACGAACGACAGACTTTTTGTGCAGCTGGTGCTTGACTGTGCGTGGCACTGATGTTTTAATCTACATTCAGTTAACTGTGTCAAAGTCAACACAAACACGAATTATGCAGAGTTTATTCGGCTGCTGATGTTATTTGTGCATACTCTGGACGTTGCAGGACAGTGCTGTGTGGAGAGATGCATTATTTGCTACTGACTTTCAGAGCAAAGTACGTTTCATTTCTTAAATCATTTTTCATTGTGTGTTCTGTTTTTTTCTTATTTTTTTCTTTTAAATGTTGATAGTCATTTTTGTAATTTTTGTTAGTTCAATTTTAGTGTAATGCTCTTTGTATTTTATTACTGTTTATTGTTGGAATAAATATATTTATTTGTGTATATATACAACAGCACCTGAACTGTGGCAGCCTTCTGTTGTTTGTTCTCTTGTTGTGCACTTATGCATACAGTGTAATAGTGTAGCGCTGAGAAAGTGAGAATTGCTTATATTGTCAATGAACTATTCTGTCATGTCATATTGGTTGTGTTAACTCTTTGTTTTCACTACAGGCAAGCACCACAGCAGCAGCTTTTCTGTTGTTTTCTAGTTTCAGAGGGAAGATCTCATGCTTATTTGTTCAGTCACAGTCTTACTATGCAGCCATCCAAACAGCTGAAATTGATGCCAACATTTCCCGGCATAGGAGTAACCAGTGTGACAGTTTTAAGTTATGAAAATCAAAGGACCAAGTCACCAGATGTCAGAATAGCTTTAGGAATTGCTTCCAATCTTGTCTATATGATCACATATAGGTGACTGATTTCAGGTGCCCGTAGCTTAGGTGCTGACTGTAAACTAGACCCACCTGTCACCAGCATTTAACCTAATTCACTGTTGAGGCCTGGGTGGCACTGATGTCTGATCTGTTGTTTGCAGTGTGAATGGAAGCTGGTGGCGCTGAGTGCTCCGTACCGGCTGAAGCGACCTGACCGACGCTTTGAAGAACTGAAGATCTACTCATCCGAACTTCAGACTCACATCAATAACATCATTAAAATACGCACTGTTAGCACTTGTTGCTGCCATTGTACTAGTAACTATTGGTCATTATTACAGGGATTACCTTATATGAAATAAATGAACTTGACCTTGACTTTTATTCATGCCTATCCATGTGGACACATTGGGTCACACTCTGATGCCATTCATGTTTGTCAAGAGCCGGCTAACAGTACTGGAATGCTATCGAATGTGTTGCGTAACTTTATGAAATCTACTTATTTCCGAAATTCTGAACTGCAAGCACATGATTGTTAATTGTATGTCTTGTATGTAGCATGCACATCTAGCATAAGTAAGTAGGTTAGATAAACGGAAGCTAAACAGTGAAAGAATGTATTGCTATGTGCATTGTGCAGCATTGTGACTGTTGCTGACTAGCGACTAGTGACTCTATGAGAAGCTGTAAATACAAGCTGCATGGCCAACTACTGTGGCTGAATTTTTGTGACTAGGACCCACGTCAGACCAGCGATGAAGTTGCTGCACTTTGCAATACAGGTATATCGCAAGAGACATTGCCAAAAAATACAGACGGCTTGTGTTCGGAAAACTAGTTGCAGAACTTGCCATAAGTTGGGCAGCTTTAAGTTAGGCAGCTTTTAAATTAGACAGGCAATTTTATCATGCAACAAAGTTTTGCATGATAAAGTTTCTTGACTTTGTTGCATGTCTGATGCAGGGGCTTAGGTTTGTCTGTAATTATTGATAAAGGGTCATCCATAAAGGACGTCTGCATGAAGGGGGTAGGGGGAGGAG
>Ga0056128_1000543_pt1 | contig 34594 bp, 19 predicted proteins | sample WorMetLIZISLAND2_FD_71113 | JGI IMG/M metagenome (GOLD analysis project Ga0056128, IMG submission 71113) | Marine gutless worms symbiont microbial communities from Max Planck institute for Marine Microbiology, Germany - Olavius geniculatus... ...
AATTCAAAATAAAAATAAAATCCAAAAATAAAACAAAATAACAAAATATTAAATTGACATTTTATGTCAAACTAAATATGATTTTAAATAAAAGGTTATTTAATTTTTTATTTAAATTTTTATTTTTTATATTTAGATTTTTTTTTAAATTTAGAATTTATTTATTTTATTTTAGTAAGAATTTTTTTATTATGAATTTCAACTAGGGTTGTTAAACGAAGTTCGGATTTGCGAACTTCAAATTTCAAGTTTGAATTCGTAGTCATTTTTCAGCCCTTCGATATTCAAATCCAAGCATCACTAATTAGACGCAGATGGTTTTGCCTTGAAAGTGGAGCGCTGTTACTTCAGCGGTGCACTGCGTGATGATTTCTTTGTTCTCTGCCGGCCGTCAATTCAAGCGACACCCGCTGCCCGCGTGTTTGCTTACCCCCCCCTTCCCTCCATGCATACCGCCACAGCATTCAATTAATCTCCGTCTTGCACTGCGGACCTGGCACGTTGTATATTGATGCAAGCTATCAAAGTGACAAATCTTGGTGGCCCAGACACAGAGCAGACATCATTCGACGGCAATAGAGCAGAATAGACATGGCTTGACATCCTGGCTGATTGCACTGCTGATAGACTGCTTCCCGGCATGTGGCATGCGTGCTGTGACCTTAGTCTCGTCCCACTGTGCAGACATCAAAAGCAAATTGCTTAAGCTTCTCCACAAATATATAAACAAAGTTCGAATTTAATCCGAATTTTAGCAGTCGAAATTCGAATTTGAAAAAAACGAATTTAACATCCCTAATTTCAACCACATTTCATTTTACTTTGAACATAATTTTTAACATTATTTTGAATTTATTTTATGTTATTTTATTTTATTTATAAATTTTATTTTCATTTTGAATTTAATTTATTTTATCTTAAATTATATTTCATTTTTATTTAATTTTAATCTTTATTTTATTTCAGATTTTGCTTATTTTGAATTTTATTTAATTTTGAATTTTTTAAAATGTTAATTTTGCTTTATTTTGAATTTTGACCCCATGTTATGTTGCTTTTGGAATTTATTTTATTTCAAATTTTATTTTACTTTGAATTTAATTTATTTTAAATTTTGTCTTTATTTATAATTTCAAACTGTATTTTCTTTAATTTTTTGTTATTTTATTTTATTTTTTAATTTTATTTTGAGCTATATTTTTCTTAGATCTTTACATGTTTTTCTTTCATTTTATTTTTGAATTTTATTTTTATTTCAAGTCTATTTTCTTTCTATTAGAATTTTTTTGAATTCTATTTTGAATTGTATTGGATTTTATTCTTGATTTTATTTTCCAATAAGATTATTGAGCAAGCAAAGTTACGTTACGTTAATACAGCCTAGAATAGTTATAACTGGGTCGCGTCACAGAAATATTCTACGTTGTTTACATTGTTGTGTACTTTGTTGAAGACGGATACTTCAGCTGTTTATGACAGAAAAAAGAGGTCAGTATTTTAAACATTCGCAAAATGAATTGACATGCGTGGTATTTTTTTCTGAAATGTACTCGTGACGTACTACACGGGTAGTACCATTTCACGTGGAAACTTTATACTGCACTAGTACCAACATGTTAGGCTTCAAAAACGCAGCTAAAGTGCTGCGCCTGATGTCCGCGAAGGAGATGAGTGAGGCGACTGTTTCCTGTGGCGTGGATTACCGCCTATTGTAACTGCATGTTGTAAATGACTTCAATGGTCCTAAAGCTAACTACGGTTAAATGCACGCTCTGCTTACATGCAAGGCAGCTTGTGGTCCCAAAGCCATGCATAAAAGCGGAGTCAACTGTACTATCACTAGGGGCCATCGACCCCACCCACTAAAAGGGATAAGTGCCGCACTTAAAATTTTCTTCAAATAAAACTCAAACAAACATGGGGCTCATAGTCATACACTATCGCACCTAACAGTGATAGACTATTGCAGTAACTTCCTAGGGTTATTAGGGCTAGGTTTAGGTTTAGTGTTAGTGTTAACCCTAACCCTAACACTGTTAGGTGCGATAGTGTATGAGCCCCAACAAACATAAAGTAGTAAACTGCACAAAACATGTGCAATAGCGAATAAGACTAATTAAAACACAGTTTGATTACAGTTTTGCGTCCAGCACCGGAAGCCATTTTCGTTGCTGACAACTACACATAGAATATCTAACGACTAAAAATAAAAATAAAGCTGTGCTCGGTACTCGATTACCAGTACTCGATTACTCGAGAAAAGTACTCGAGTCGAGTCCATTTTTAACTCAAGTAATATTTTCAGACTCGAGTACTTGCGTAAAATATCAGCCTTAAAATTATTTTATACAAGATAATGTTCATATGAACACGGAGTCTGTCCAATGCATTTCGATAGTTTACATTATATGTCCGTATAAATATTATCAGTGAGCTGTTTAGACTGGTAAAAAAATCAAAGAGTTTAATTTTAAATTGCACAGCAGCAATGTTACTGTCATCCATCGCTATTATTATAACTGAACCATTAACGTTGTCAGTCACGAGACCATTCGACTCGTCACCAGCGCTTTACTATAAATGGTCTATCGTCACCATGCATCTATCTTGCACAGTTATGGACATATAGCGCCTCAAAGATAATGGTGTTGCGACCTTGACCTTTTGGGGTCACGTGACGTCATCGGCCACGTGACCATTCGATTCCCGGGGGTCGACTTCCTATGGTTGGTCCATAGTGACCATGCAACTATCTGGCACAGTTATGGAGATATGGCGCCTCAAGTATTGGACGCACTGACGTGGACACTGGACACGGAAAGAAAGATGAAAGAAGGGAAAAAGAAAAAAGGAGGGGAAGGGAAGGGAAAAAAGGAAAAGGGAAAGGAGAAAAGGAATTGGAAGGTAAAGGGAAAGGAAATGGAAAGGGTAAAAGAGGAAGTAGAAGGAAAAGGGCAAGGGATAGGGGAAGGAAAAAAAGGAAAAGAAAAAGGGAGGAAAAGGTGAAGGGAAAGGGGGAAGTGAATGTGTCAAAGTTACTAAGTTTCTGCTTTCTGACTATTAATTACTTGATTGAAACTAATAAGACGTTGGACTTACAATGAGAAGGTTGTGAGTTCAAATCGGTCGGTAAATCAAGAACTGGCCTGTTTGGTTGGGGATAGACCTAAGACATTCACCTGCGTTGCGTGACAGGTTAACACTTTGTGATTCCATATGGCAGGCGATGCTCTGTAGGCTTTAGCTACAATAGGCTTCATACAAAAAGCCATACACTGCTTTAAGCTTTTTAACCCCTTTGAGTTTTGTATGCAAAGTACATGATTTCCAGAAGCTTCCAAAAGACGAAGAGGTCTAATACACTGCTGGCACCAAACTCGTGGGTTTTGTCTCTCCCAATCAGAAATTCCTCATCTCCACATTACTTCTGTCGATGCAGGGCTATATTAAAGTAGGACGATCATAATTAAGGGGTCCAACCATCACCTACCTCCCCCAATGACAAATCAACAAAACACTTCAATTTGCACCAGGCATAAAAAACTGAAAATGTTGCTAAAATGCTTGTCAAACGCCCAAAAAGTGAAAGAAAATGTATAAACATGCGTTTGCTGCTGGGGCCCCACTGGGGGCGCTTGCAGTGCTCCGCACCCCTTAGCAGGATTTAGGGGAAAGGACAGAAAGGGAAAGGTCAAGCCTCCCCCTCCAGCAAAAAATGTCTTACGCTTAAGGCTGCAAGCTGATAAAAAGTGATCAATAAAATAAATGCTTTTCAGCACACATTTAGGCAATCGCATTATAATTCACAAACAATTTACAGCAGAATTTAAACAAACGTTTCAACTTCACTGCTATACTACATTAATTAAACTGCAACACTTCTACTCCACATTTTCAGCCTGGCCAGCAGACGACCATTTATGTACAACGCCACTCACTACTACAGGGTGACAAACAAAAAAGTGGAAACAAATTGTTCTACGTAGATCGAGAAATTGTACATTTTCCGAAATGATTAGCATATATCATCGCAGTAATGTAAGGTCATGTTGACATTTTTTCGATGAGCTGTACAAGTACTGTGGATAATGTCACATTAGTTTTCCACATGAATAATGATGCATAAAGAATGAAAATGAAATGCTCCACTAATATTTTTTGCCACCCTGAAAAGCTGCACTGTCAAGATCAACATTGTCAGTACGCAACAACAACAACTACAACAACAATAAACTCATTACTACTCAACATTTCCGCAGATTTTGTCAGATTTCATGTACCAATGGCAGCTAAAGTTTTGGCCAAATTAATAAAAAAAACAGTCCGAAAAAGGGTCTTAAATCCTAGCCTGTCTGAAGTTTTTCTCGGTGAAAAATTATCCTTCAACGTAATATAATTTGGAGCCAGAAATCTCTTTTGAAGGAAATTTCTCACCAAAATTAAAATTCTGAGCACTCATAATCCCTTCTGCTGTCGAAAATTTGCAGCATCATCCCCCTCAACACCGAAAAGTATTAAATTCAGGTTTACTGTAGTCTGAGATATCGCCCGGTGAAAAAAAAATCATTAACTACAATCATTCACCCACCTTCCCAAATAGTTCAGTCGGACACCAACAGCCTGCTGCACTGAAAAGAAAAACCAACAATATAGACTTTCAAGTGTTGTAAAAGACAAAATACCACAATGCAGAACAAGAAATTTGAGCTAATGCTCACGAGACGCGTGAAAGCCTATAGCAGTTCCGGTTCAGTAGTTTAGCTGAAAATTGAGGTGTTAACGTTACGTTAATATACAAATACCAAATTCTCTATCTGGATCGCATAACGATAGTTCCATTGCGCCACCTTGTGAATGATATAGACTTGTGTTGCAGCCCGAAATCGCCAAAAAAATCCATAAAAACGCCTATTTTGGTGTTCAAGGTCATTGAATTGGGCGCCAATCGAGAGCCAGTGTATGACTACCTATTAATGATTAATAGTAACCTAGGCCCTATCTCGCACCGTTACTGAGATACAGTGACTTATTGGCAAAAAATCGCAAATTTTGCCCACCCATTTAGCGCCCTCGTTCGGGGTGACCACCTTCAGATTTATGGGAAAGCTTTACGGTTCCTGAAACTAGAGTCTTCCAGACAGCCGACGGTGAAGATATGGTGATCCTATATTGCACCGTTTTCGACTGATCCACCTGTGTAACTGACAGAGAGACAGACAGAATTGCGATGGCTCAGATGCGCTGAAAGCAGTAGCTGCTTTCGTGCGTAAAAAACAGCATGCTGAATTGTCTCACACATGCATTGCCTACAATGGCATTGTACACTGTCTCAATAAACATCCCCGGCATGTTCGATTGTAACTTCAAGAAAAGTTATAAGATTCTAATAATTTCTGGTGTGAATATTCCCGACACAACTTGCCATCAAATGACCGTTCAGCTTCCCACCTCACCCAATGTTTGCTTCTGCACTACCAAGGGAATGCAGACCAAGCAAAGTATGCGTTGAAATACGCAAAAAATTGTGAAAAAACATGACATTATTGATCATAACTTGAAGAAACATCATCAGGATTTTAATAATTTTTGGTCTAAATATTTCTGACACCACTGGCTATTGAATGATTGTTTAAGTTCCCACTTCACCTAACTTCTGCTTTTGCACTACCTGGGGAAAACCGATGAAGCAAATCATGTGTTGAAATGAATGAAAAAACTTCAATAAAATCTATCTATCCAGATCCCTGGCCCCCATCAGCCAGTTGATTACAAGGTTTGACTGTCATGCAGCAGTGTGTCTACCAGATAACGTTCAGGAATCTTTATGAATTCAAGAAGTGACTGGTAAAGTCTGGATTAATCTGAAGCAGAACATTACCGAGAATGCTGTCAATAAATGGAGAAAACGTCTGCTTGCATGTGTTCGCACAATGCGAACATATTTCAAGCAATATTACTGTATGCAGTTGAAAAATGAAACAATTGGATGAAATGTCAGCCAAAATGTCAAGATAGTTAACAAAATATGTTTTGTGCATTATTACATTAAGCAATAATACTGCATTGGGTAAAAAAACAATATTTCGTTTTCCCCAGGTAGTGCACAAACAGACTTTGGGTGAGGTGGGAAATTGAACATTTATTTAATGGCAAGTTGTCTAAAAAATATTAAGACCAAAAATTATTAAAATCTGATAATCCTACTTCAAGTTACAATCAAAAATGTTCCGAATTTTTTTGCGACACAGTGTATAAATTGCACTAGGCCCATATAATACAACAATCAGAATCTCAGTGTTCTATCCCGGCATTATCCACTCTGAAGCTTTGGCAAGAGAGCAGAACAGTGAAAACAAGAAGCCCAGCTGTTGCTAAGATAGCTGACCGTATTGGTTGTCAGTGACCTTCAATGTCATCCAAGGTCAATGATTTCCATCTCATCTGACAGGCCGTATGACACTTCCTATTAGTGAATAATAGTAACCTTGGCTGTATCTCTCACAATTTCCGAGATATGGCCAGTTTTCCATGGAAAATGCACATTTTTCCTACCCCCTTTCATTCAACTCCGAATTTGCACTATATCGCTAAAATTTTGCATGCCTGGGTTTATGACAGAGCGCTAATTATTCCTGCAAAAAGTTTACCCCTACGACATACCGTTTAGCCAGGGCACATCTGAAGACAGGCGTTACTTAAGTACGGTCGACTAAAACCAAACACCAACAAATGCAGCATCTAATTAGTAAAAATATAACACCTCGAGACATATATGTACATACACTGGTGGGAATGCTGTCAAGCCTTGAAGTCATTCATCAAATACACTACAAACAATTACTATTTATACATTTATCATCATGATATATATTTATCATTCATAATACACTAATGTATAAACCATTAACATGCACCAGCGATGGACCGTGTTAAAAATAGAAAATAGAACTGGCTTGGACATACATTGAGAAGAAACGATGACGACAGTGACAAACAAGCATTACAAAAACACCTCATACAAAAAGAAAACAACAAATCTGAGCTAATGCTCATGAGACGAGCGAAAGCTTACAGCAGTTCCTGTTCGCAAGTTGTCTTGGTCTATCTCCATCCATTTTGTTGCAATCTTCGACGCAATTTCATTCTTAAAGTGAAGTGCAAAAATATAATGTGTCCTGAAAAAACATCCCAAACCTTTTTGATTGTAACTTAAGGATTATCAGATTTCAATAATTTATGACAGCAATATTTCTGACACAACTGGCGATCAACTGACTGTCCAATTTTCCACTGCACCCACTGTTTGTTTTTGCACTACCTGGAAAAACAAAAAAACAAAACCAACGAAATATTGCATTTTTTCTATTTTGCCTGTTAGGGTTTTCCCAGGTAGTGCAGAAGCAGACAATGGGTCAGGTGTAATATTGAACGTTCATTTGATGGCCAATTGTGCCAGAAATAATCGTACGAAAAATTATTGAAACTGAATATCCCTTCTTCAAGTGACAATCGAGAATGTTCAGGATGTTTTTCCGAACACGGCGTAAAGACATTCCACCTTAAAAACTGCTGATAACCAGGACTGTTAAAAAACATTTGATCCATGAGACTGTAAAGTAAAAAAAAATATTTTTAAACGGGTGTCTAAAAACCCTGGACGAAAACACGGCCTATGACTTGGGAGCCTGCCAGAAGTCTCTCCGTCCGGACACCCTGGACTTCAGACGATCACCGTCTGGCTAAACAGGTGGACACCTAAACACGCGAAATGACGAACATGCAGAACGACCAATCTCTTAATCTCCTCCAATGTTCACTACATTTACACTTGGCGGAGATAAAAATGAAAAATCTAAGCTGACATTACTCGAGAAAAACGCAAACACAAAACAGACAATGGGGACAAACTACTACCAGTTAACAATCATTCAAAAAAAATGGTAACTAACTCAGCACGACCTCATTAACTCACAATATAGAAATTATTCACTTAACACTGCCAACTGTACAAAAATATACAAATATACTAAGCAAAATACAAACAATATCAAATAGACTAACAAAACTGTTAATAACACATAAGAAAATCCAAGCAATAATGTGGCATATACAATGATAATAGTTAACATCAATAGGAAAACATCAATGCGAGATAATGGTATGAGAAGTCGAATAACAGAGGTAAGTAGCATCACATCAGAATGAACAAAAAAAAGCCCAGCTGTCACTAGGGAAGACGAGCTGCAGCCTATACAATTCTTGTTCATTAATGACCTTTAAAATCAACAAAAGTCAAAGATTTTTATGTCATTCAATATGAGATTTCCTATAAGTGTTCAATAGCAACTGAGGCCGTGTCTCTCACCATTTCCAAGTGATGGCCAGTTTTCCGTTGAAAATGCACATTTTTCCTAGCCCCCTCTATTCAACCCCAAATTTGAAAACGTTCCCCTGCACTGTATCAGCAAAATCTTGCATGCAAAGAGCCCTGACACAGGGCTAATTACTTGTGCAAAAAGTTTTTCCCTAAGACCTAACGCTTAGCAACAATACATCCGTTACCTACAGACAGATGACAGACCGATGGCAACCGTGCCACAGACGCCTACAACATAGCGGTAGCGCATCTAATACAAAGGGCCTGATTCAGAAAACTTCTTAAAAATTTTCCTAAAAGTCCTAAGTCCTTCCTAAGTCAAACAGAGCCTATTCAACAAGGCCTCCACAGTGGCGAGTGAGGCTTTGATGGCAATGCCTCGTCTGCATAGTTGGACACGACCCTAGTTCATCACTCGTTGATCAACCAAAAAACTTTTTATGACTCAACGTGCAATAGTTGAACCCAAACTGTCAGCGGCAAAAATGTTTCGACTAATACACAAGATAGTTTTTTCTAAGGACTAACAATGTGCTTGCTACCCACGTGCTGCTATAGGTGAAAATTAAACAGGACAGAATACAACCTCCGAGCACTCACTATCTGTGCACAAAAACCTATCACATTTTAGTAGGAATACACCGTGTTCCATAAAAATGCCACCTATTTTAAACTTCAAACATTTGTTCTTATAATATAAACAATCATTTACATATTACTGCTGACATTACTTGATGGCTAGCTGATGTGACTTGTTGTACTTTTATGCGAAGAATTCATATTTGACGCTTCACTCTTTTGCCGTAGAAATTGCTGCTAGTTTTTACATAGTTACAGTAAGAACATTTCGAACAAGTTGCGGTGGGCTGTGCACACGTTTGTTTCAAATTCCTTTGGGTATGTTCCAGCCAAAAATTAGCAAAATCGGATGAAATCCGACAATTGTATCACAAAAAAACAAATACGACGACATTTTACACAACACGGTGTAACCCGCAGAAATAAATATTACTTATTAAACATTCCGAGAGTCAGTCAGATACCTTCAACACAGCATAGATTCAGCATAAAAAAAGAAAGATTTTTTAGGAATTTTTATAACAAATAAACAGCAACATATAAACAGAAACGGACAAGCATACACTAGTGGGGTGGATGTAAACAACAGTCTATTAGTACTGAAAACGTGATATCAGTGTTTTTGCATTGTTTTATCCACCGGTGGATTTTCCAGAGCATTCCAACTTGCTGCCAACCGGCATTTTAAAATGTCAAATAACTCCAATTTGAAACATCAAAAAAACTTCGCTGTAAAATTTTTAGATCAGCAGTTTGGCTATAATCTTCAAATTCAGCAATAACTTTTCTAGTATGGCAGCAACACTAAACTTAAATACAAGTTTTGCAAATATTTGACAGTAATGAATAATTTTTACAGTAGACGGTACAGTTGGTACTCTTAATAATTTGGCATTTTTGTCAATGAAATACATTACATTTGGTACTTTTGGACAAACAGAGTTAGCAACTTTACGTAGCAGCAGTTGAATTCAAATTCACCACTGAATAAAACAACGCAAGGTGTTTTTGTACCCGATGCAAATGGTACAGAGCTGAAATCAATGCAATGGCATAATGATGAACACACTGGATTGGAATGATGAACTTCTTAATATGTCAGCAGCAACTGCAAAAAAACAAAAGTTAACCATACACACTTTTACTGACAATAAAACTCTAAGAATATTCCAAGACTTTCCAGGACCATCAAAACTTTTTCCAGGATATTCTTGGAGACCACCAATATTTAAATACAAAGAAAAACAGTAGTTATTGATGGTAAACACAGAGCGTAATAAAATGCATGGAATGCCAACTGTCTGCTGTCCAAGATTTTCATTTTGCAAAGCTTTCCAGGCCCTTACGCCTTAATTTCCACGATTTGGCAGGACCACCAAAACTTTCCAGAGACTGAAAAAAAAATTCAGGACTTTCCAGGAGGCATGGAAACCCTGCATTACACTTCGCCATCAATGTTACATTGCAGACTGTTAAAAATACCCGAACGTCCTGACATCAGCTACAAATATGGTAATTTCATTGCCAATTTTTGCCCTTTATTATCACTTTTCGTTTTCGTTAACAAAAACTATACTGGATGATCAACGATGACAACTACTAACGCAATGCAATTCCAAAATTTCTAACCTGCTGACTAATAGTTGCATCCAATTCAATCATTATATACTACTATTACTATCACCACAATGACTACTATTACTACAACTGCTACCACCACTACTAACCTAGGCAGTTGCGTTGGCTGACTCATTCTGTTGTTTCTGGCGCAGTAAGATCGTCTCGTCAAATATCATCTGCTTCAATCTCTCTTTCGGCAAATCATCCAATTCCGTCTCAAATGTAAACGGCTCGTCTGCAACCGGCTACAACAACAACAGCGACTACTGCTACAACTATTACTATAACAGCAACTACTATAAATCATCCAGTTCTGTCTCAAATGTGAACAGCCTGTCAGCAACAAACTGTCAGTCATAAAAACACAAGTTAACAACTAAATACTAACAAAAACAAGCAATGATGACAGCCCAGTGGCGACATGACATGCAGCCATCCACCTAGCTATACACATACTGAACATCATTACTCTAATCGTGGAATTTTGAGCTCAAAATTAGCACACCGATTACTCCTGTCCCAGGAAATGTTCACCACAATTTTTGTTTTTCCATGTCATCTTATTTTCCAGTTGGGAATCTGTATGTGACAGACAGAGACACAAAAAAACAAGCAAAACTGTATACTGTTAAGATACCATATGATAATTTCAGTATCATCTATAACATTTAAAACTAAAAGGTGGTTACGACTCCGTCGACTATTATGCCTCCAACGTGTGACAACTCTAAGGCCAAAAAGTGGATTTTGGGGCATATTTAACCCCACGGTGACCTTGACCTTTGACCTTTTGACTCCAAAATTTGACACATTCATCCTTGCCCCAAAGTCCATTAGTGGTGAACGTTTGTTCAGTGAGTGAGTGAGTAGGGTTTAACGTCCCACCCGACACAGTATAGGTCATTTCGGGGACGGCCTTTCCAGGCAAATGCACAGACACATAATAACAGAACAGTAACTTAAACCTTTACAACAATGGAACACAAAGTTTAACCTTTAAAGAAAAACCGAATATGGAACACAGATCACAGAAACGACCTAAACCTAAAATTGTAAGAACTTGGCATTAGTATTTTGCATATTAAACTGTAATGGCAGTTCTAATAATCTTTTCTGTTATCCTCCAGACAGTCATCAATCTCATAATGCTGTCTATTTGAGGACAAGGGGACGAACGTTTGGTCAAATTCCGTCAACACCCAAAATATCCTGCATTAATTACGTTTGTTAGGGACTCCTGCACGAATGCACAGACACATGAACACTCTGGAAACATAATGCCTCTGGCCACTATGATCTCAAGCTCTCAAGTTAAAAGTTCAAATAATAAAGAAATTGACAAAAAGATAAGTGCTACTTTATTACTACGACTACTACTATGACTGCAACAACTATTACAGACCTCATCCGTTGGATCATAGTACTGTTCCAAGTACGGATGTGCCAGCGCCTGTTCGACGGTGATTCGTTTGTGAGGGTTAAACGTCAACATCTTGTTCAGCAAATCCAGCGCTGCATGCAACAGTACAATGACTGCGTGTCTCAATTATCCAAAGGTTAAATAGTCCAAAGGTGTATACTATTGCTACATGCATTTTCGCTAACTGTAACCCTCACCCACACTCTAACCCTAACCTTAGTTGAGAGGAAATGCGAAGATTGAGTCAACATCCGTAGAAGTGTACAGGAAAGAACCGCAAAACTTTCAGAATATCAAACATTCGGCCTGTTGATTAAACCTTCAGATTATCGAGCCATCCTCTGACGGAAGACACAAAATCATTCCAGAAACATTGAAGCATACTGAAAATCATTCTGACATGAAATTAGATGTTAAACAGAGTAAATCATAGCCCTTCATCAGAACTAATCTCAGAGCTACAGAGTGTCACCAGCCATATGGGATCACAGCATTACCTGCCACCCAACACAGGTGAATATGCCCTAACTTAACCCTAGCCAGATGGACTGTCACTCAATTCACTTACCTCGGAGAAATGGAAGGCGGAGTTGACATTGGTGCTGGTTATTATATACCAAGATGGTTTACCAGCCAGTTGACATCACCAATCCAAGTAGTAAGCATTTGATAGCAACATGACTGCGATTAATGTCAAGTCAAACTCATGATCTTTTGATGTTAAGTCTAACATCTTAACCACTACAACACAATAGCCCTGGCTAGGCAGGCCATTACTTGATTCACATACCCCGGATGGATGCAAGGCTGAGCTGACCTGGATGGTTGTGATGTGCACATGACTAATTGGTATATAACCACGCAGCCAAAAGCAATCATCACAAAAATTCATAAACCACAGAAACGAACCCTTTATATCGGCTGACACAAACAGTTTGCTCCAAGCTATCGTTGGCTTGTAAGGCAGAGACATCAGGTATCCTCTCGCCTGTGACACAATAAGAAAACAAGTAGTAGTAACCGTAAAAAGATGCTAAGTAAATTAGCCACAATGCACTAAAACAGCTACAGCAGATTTCTTTAAAAAACTTTATTCACCACACAAATGTAACAAAAGAACAGTCATAAAACAATATTAGAGTAATGAATGAAGGGGTAAGAATTTAAACGAAAAAATCATATGGGGTCAGTATGACACCACTGAGAAAGGCGTTGCTGAGTTCCTATATGCTGTGGAATTGTTATCTACGGTAACCACTCTGCTATCTAAAAGGTTAAATAGGTTAAAGAACGTGATATAGCTCTTAATGGGAAGATCATCTCAGAGCTATGAAGCACGCCGTATGGAATCACACAGTGTTACCTGCCACCCGACACAGGTGAACGCGCCCCGCCTGAACCCCAGCCAGATAGGCCGGTACTCAATTTACCTATCCCTGAGAGATGAAAGGCTGAGTTGACCTAGGCGGCTGGTTACATACCAAGATGGTTTACCTGCCCGCAGGCAGTCACCCATCGCAGTACTAACCCGGCTCGGCGTAGAGTAACTTTGTTGATCAGATCAGATGCATTACCACTACACCATGGGAGACCAACCCAATCTCTATCTCTAATGGTTTGGCAAATTTTGGCCAAGGGTTTAGCTCCCAAATCTTTATACCTCATGGCAGAATTGGAACCTGTCTAACACAATTCTACCCTGGGCCACAAAGGAATGGCCAAGCAAAGTTTGCCCGTTAGTTGTTTAGTCAAAAATCCTGCACAAATGAATCATACAGGGTGGCCGCAAAGTAGGAGAAAAAATCCCGAGTCTTCCAGAGCCATAAACTTACTTTTCCATAGGTCATTGCAACAAAAGTAACTGCAATAATCAATAATATTAATAAGCAATGCCTCAACAGTGGAGTACAGGGGCAGAGCCCGCACCACAAACATGTTTTAGAGCATTTTTGCACCCCAGAAACAGCATCTGGTGACACTGTTTCGTTTGCTATAATTTTCCCTGAGGTTGCCCCGATAATTTCTCGAGTTTTCCATGTTCAGAGAATTCCCCAAGTACTCCGAGTTTTCCAGGTTTGTGGCCACCATGTCAAACTTTGGCGCAGATCTAATGAACTAAGTGAGAGACTGCAACAATTAATAATAACAATAAAAAGGCACTTGTAGTGCATCATTTACAAAATGTCCCACTTGGCACAAACAAGATGTAGCCTATGCATGCATACAATAATTACACATGCCAACAGACAAAATACAAATTATAACTAAATGGTCGCTACGGCTCCATAAACTATTATGCCAATATGTGACAAAGCCAAAAAGTGCACTTGGGGGCATATTTGACCTCACAGTGACCTTGACCGATGACCTTTTGACCCCAAAATTTGAAGCATTCATCCTTGATGCAAAGTCCATTAATGTCGCAAGTTTGGTCAAATTCTGTTAACAAATACCCAAGATATTGTAGTGTAGCAATGTTTGTTTCGTACTCACTCAAGCATGAACACTCCGGAAACATAATGTTACTGGTCACTACACTGGCGGAGGAATAAAAACAGCTAAAATGATAAAAATTACCAAAATTATCTAAAAACGCTGTGTACCTACCTTATCGTTGATGATACAGTTGAGATCTTCCTGAGATGGAGAGCCGAGAATGCCAAGGATATGATTCAGTTGATCCAGGTCTAGTACAGCATTGCAGTTAATCAAATTATCCATTTAACACTGCGTATTAATGGACCAATTATCTGGAGTAACTCTCTTTTTGAGATTATTATCTAAAAGTTAATTCCTGCAAATTTTCGGGGTGTTATTATCGTACAGGCAAGACAGCCTTCCAGTAACAGCAGTCAAATTAACACGTTAACAAATGAACTGTGATTAAAACATTATTGCCATTAGAAATTTCAACCAAGTGGCCGAAAAATTACTTTGCATGGCTATCTTGCTGTGCTCAAACCTAAGTGGGATTGAGACACCAAAGCACATGTACCCAGAATATCCAGTGGCTTTTATTGGACAAACTCCTTCCCCTGTCCCCTCGCTAAGAAAAAAACTAAAAACCTATCCCAAGCAACTTCATCAGATGTTAGTTTTTTGTTCGACTAACAATGGAACATTTTATTACAGTTAAGTTATAAATCTTTTAAATCTACTAATGTGCAAATTTCTGAATATGTACTGATGTCAACAATATCTAACAGTGCTCATTTTAACAATTAAAAACCACTGAAACCCTAAAATCTATCAAATTTGGCCTCTTTTCTCAGATAACAGAAGGCTTCATGTAGGCCAGGTTGTTATGTGTAACAAAAAAACTCATATCGAAAAACCACACCAACCTGATAAAGCTCCATAAAAATGACCATAAAACAAAGGAAACAATATCACTGTGTACACAGACTAGTGTATAAAGCTGAGGAAAGGATACAGTGCTTGCCGGGGAACAGCGGCCTGTTAGACAACAACTCGGCCAGAATGCAGCCGACCGACCAGACGTCGACTGATTGACAGATCTCAGTTAAGAATGACACGCAGTATGGTAACAACATTTTAGCAGACTCACACAACTCAAAACTAACTGAAATAAAAACAAGACTAGAATCAATCGGAAATCTCAAATTTCTGCCAAAGATGGTGCTGTCATCTGGCAAACACAAACACAACAATGATTAAAAAACAAGGTTTCTCGGTTACATTTACAGCGTAACTGTATTCACATCACAAGGAATGTGCCTATATCTCCAGCATGCAGATATGCCTTCGTTTATCAACTTCATCGGTTAAGGGTTTAACAGAGCGTCACAAAAACATGAAGGACATTGAGACACAATTAGTGAATGTCGCTTCATTCAGTCTTGCAAAGAGACTAAAGCTTCATATCCTCTGAAAAAAATTGCAGTTCTCATCACTAGTGACATTTTTCAAAACAGATACCGTGAAGTGACCTTAATCCAAAATTTGAGAGTTAAAATTGTATTAACTGTCAAAGTTTTAACTACTGATCAAATGACTCAAGTCTCGTCATTTTCCAGCAGCCCTGCCATTCAGGTCAGCAACTTGCCTGCAACTGGCAACATAGTGCTTTAGAAAAACAATCGAATGCTATTCTAACAAATTACGTAAATTCATTGAAAAAATACCTTTTTAATTGGATAATTGTTGACGCTTCGGCAACCGCTGCTGTCTTCTTCAGAACGATTGTCCACCAGGTGTCGCTGCAGCTTAGAGTAAGTAATCATAGTAAGTAATTCGCCGCAGCAATACCTGGTGGATGTTCGTTCCGAAAAAGGCAGCAGCGGTTGCCGAAACATCAACAATTATCCACTTAAAATGGTTGTTTTTTTGATGAACTTACGTAACTTATAGAGTTATAGATTTAACCTATTAATCTACTCAAAGACAATCGAATGCTATTATTTGACAATATAAACATGAGCACCAACTACTACTACTAAGACACTATTACTGCTGAGCCTACTACTGTAACTACATGGTGTTTCATAAGAAGGCACCGTCAACCTTTTTCTTTCTTTCGAAATTCAGTCAAATGGCAATAATTTTTTACAAAATGTTTAGCAGCTGCAGCTGAAACAATATTAATTAAAATATTTAAACAAAATTAGATTGTTAGTTAAATATTTTTTGCTAGCCGTGACAAGGATACTGGCTTTGCTGTAGCCCTTTGAGTTGAGCATAATCTCCGGGGCACGGTACCATCTTGTGGCGACGTACTCCGTCAGAAAGCCGGTGTGGTCGTGGTTTGGGTCAGCAATGCGCGCCAAGCCAAAATCACAGATCTGCCAAACAAGTCACAAACAAACACATCGGCTCTCACATTATACAGTACAGCGATACAACAAGTCCACTGAAGTAATTTGGTAAGAGGCGCAATCACTCTAGCCAATCCACACAACTCCTTGTTTCTATTTCGTAGACGTAAGCAGCAGTTTGCAAGTGCAAGATCTGGCTGCAATAAGAGTGCCTACATCCTGAAAAGTTTACCCCCCCTTGGGGATCAGGAATGGAAGAACCCCCATCTAACACAACATGTCACTGGACCGCACAGATGTCCCTGCCAAATGGCATCTAAAAACATCGAACAGTTTAAGCTGAATGTGGCAGATGACAGGCACACAGATAGATTACAGACGGACAAAATTACAAAGTAGCTATAAATGTGATACAGCATTCTGACTAACAATAACTAACAACTGTGTCCCACAAATTCAAGCTTTCAACTTTCATCACAAAGCAGAGCAGCAAAATACTTCAACTAAGAAAAAAAATACTGTACGAGTTTTGTTGAAAACGAAGTTGTCGTCCTGCTAATAAAAAATCCATTGAAAACTGACAAAGTTCTCGATAGGAGCTTAATGTACTACATTTCTGAAACACAGTATCATACTACGTTGCACTAAAAAAAGAAAATGTTTTTAATGCACTATAGCATCAAAGATTAACACATAACTGGCCAAAATTGTAGACACACTATTTAAAATTGTTAATCCATTACAAGTGTAACTGAATAAGTAAAACACGATTCAAGTGTCACTTCTGTGATAAATCAGTATTAAAACATACTCAGTTGCATTGAAAAAAACTTGGAAAAAAAACAACAAAATTGGCATACAGTAAAAAAGCCGTAGCTGTAAATTACATTTTTGCATTTTGAAAGCCCTGTAGAAATACCCACCTTGAGGTCGCAGGTAGTATTAAGCAGTAGGTTGCTTGGCTTCAGGTCGCGATGTAGAACGTTTGCTGAATGAATGTACTTGAGACCGCGGAGAATCTGGTAGAGGAAGTAACAGATGTGATCATTGCTTAGTTTCTGAGTCTTGAGTAGCTTGTACAAATCAGTCTCCATCAACGACTGAACTATGTACCTACACAGCAGAGTGATAACCCGTTTACACGATCAAGCAAACATCAAGCAAACATCGAGCCAGTTCATCCAGCCAGCTTGACTGTGTAAATGAGGTATAACTGGTAACTTGCCTGAATCTCGGCAAATTCCAGTCCGTCATAACCAGGGGCCACAATAACCAAGGTCCATCACAACCAAAGATGCAATTTATCTTCATTCTAGCCCTATCACTAACCCTAGTAACCCTTGCACTGTATGGGCTAGTGCAACTTTGGACTAGTAAACTGTCCCCACGCAGTAGAAGTAGCAGTAGTAGTAGTAGAGTGTAATTAGTAGTAACAATTTATAGTACTTTGCACAGATCCAATTCTATCAATGACTGAACGATGTGCCTGCGTCAACGCAACAAGAAGCCATCAAATATCTCAAACATCTGCCAGGAACAGTGCTGATAAGTGATACCTAGTGAGCATAAGGGCCGAGAAAAGTATCCTTATTTCTGGATACGGGCTGCATCCCGATAATTCAGCTAGGTGATCCAGGGATCGCTGTAAGCTCCGTCAATGGCTTACGGGGCAAAGACCCACCCTGTAAGCGCAACTGTGTGCATTCCAAGCTCAAAAAGGCCACCTGGTGGTCATATTTTGGCCATTTTTATGAAACATTTTGGGGATCTGGATCATAGTGGGTGCAAGTTTAATTTAACCCATCAAATGTCTAGACACTCCTCCTCCCAGCTGCGGGCCTGTATTGCTATAGCACTTCTACACATCTGTCTCCATCAAGCACCACACTATGTACTTGTGTCCAAACAACAAGCAGTCAATCACACACTACCAAATCTCAAACCTTGGCCGAGAAAAGAGGTAACAGTGGACTAATTATGTGTGCCAGTGTCATCTAAAAAGCAACATAAGTACTTCTTCTCTGCCGTATCAAATCCTTTCCATTTCAGTGACGCGAGAATACAGTCAAATAATTGTGTTACAAGAGCAGAGCAATGATAATGTGCAGTCAGTAATGAACTTACACATCCTTCATATCTTCCACAGAACTGGCACAAAGGATATCCTGGATATTGATAATCTGCAACCAGAACACAATACCACCATCAAACGACACCAGTTCACCACCAAATACCAGTACATACGAATAACACAGAACGTTACCACGTTAAACTGCGCAGCAGAAAAAAATTTCAGAGACATCATGATCATAAAAATGCAAACCACCACAATAATAACAAATGGTGTTTTGACACATCCAGTCATACTGTGAAATGTTAACAGTTAATCAATTAATCAAAAAACAATTAATTAGTACCATATGTTGCAAACAAATCAATGGCACACCTTCTATGAAATAACTCACTGTATTTAAGTATATTTAGGCTAATAAACTCGAAGACCAAATGTAAATATAAATCAGCTGCTTACATTCTCGTGATTGAAGCGTGTCAGAATTTTTATCTCTCGGAGTGTCCGCTGGCAATACGTCTGATGCTCAAATGGTGAAATCTTCTTGATCGCAACCTTGGTGTGGGTTACCTGATCGGACGCAGATCTGTTGCACATTTCCACAGCAGTACAGCAAATCATTAACAGCATAAAACATTACATGTATCCAGTGACATTTTTATGCAGCAATAACTTGCCTACTGAGGTTTCTATCAGATTTTAACAGATGCTTCAACCAGCTTCGTCATTTCAGTAAATCATTGGGTTCTTAAGTCTCATCTTCTCTCTTCTTCGAAATATGTGCCAACTTCAGTATGTTGAAGGCCACGGCACATATTTTTCTTGCAGCAGTGGCACTGCTTCCTCTAAACAGACAGCTAGGGTTAGGGATAGTGTGAGTGAGTGAGTAGGGTCTAACGTCCCGCCCGACACAGTACAGTCATTTAGGGGATGGCCTTTGCAAGCAAAATTGCACACACACACACAATAAAAAACAAAAAGTTTAACCTTTACAGAAAGTTTAACCTTTATGAAACACAAGACACAAAAAATGACCTAAACCTAGAAATGTAAGAACTGCCGATTATAATTGTGCATAGGTAACGATAATGGCAATTCTAATAATCTTCCCTGTTATCCTCCAAATAGTCATCAATCTCACTGTCTATTGGAAGACAGGGGGAGGGTTAGAGATAGGTTAGATAGGTCATGGTTAGGGTTAGTGGAAGTATAATTACGCCACTCAATTTTGTGCGACTGAATGTTCAGATCACATCAGTGTTTACAAAACAGTTGACAAAAATTCAGTATCAATTAAAATGCAAAAACAGTGATAAAGTTATTAACCTGCTGTTGAAGATATAGGCCTAGTCAACTCTACTTGGACAGGCAACAAATAACTTCAACTAAAAAAACAGCTAAGGACAAACTTAAGTAATGCTTTCTAATAAACACTGGTCTGTCTATTGTAAGTTCTGGGAGAATAGGGTGTGGGTAAAAGAATTATGGAACTTTTGTTCCCATGTACTTTCTCTCCCAGGAACGAAAGTTCCATATATGGAACTTTCGCTCCCGAGAACTTTTGTTCCCGGGGAGCGAAAGTGACGTAGAACTTTCACTCCCAGGAACTTTCGCTCCCACAGCCAAGTAACGTGGTTTCGCTCCTGAACACAAATTAGGATTACTTAATTGATAAACTAATGGTATTAAGGCACTATGACTTGTTCATATCTTAGTACTTCATTGTAGTAAAAGAAGGCAGCTTCTCGCAAATTTATGTATTAATTTTAGGCCTATTTTATCTTAATATTAAGTTTCCTAAATTCTTTCTCAGATTACATTTCTCTATAAATTTTTCCTTAAATTTTAATTTTCATCAAGTTCTTACCATTATTTTAAACTCTTGTCTCTTCCGTAAACCCTAAACCCACTTTTAGTCTTTCGGAAAACCTTCATAGCCTAGCTGTAGCACGTCTTCCCTAGCGACAGCTGGGCTTTCTTGTTTTGAACGTTGAGCATTTACACCGCATGATAGAGTCCTTTGATTTCAGCTGCTTCTATTGAACATTAAGTGTGCAGGCCTATAATGTTAAATCTTAGTGAGGAGCGAAAGTTCCAACTCATTTTCACCCAGGAGAGCCGAAGCGAAAGTATGTGGGAACGAAAGTTACAGTTACCTGGGTAAAATGCGTCTTGTGCGTCTAGTGCAATTATAATTTGGATAAACGTTAAAGACAGGATCAGGGATGGCGTTACATTCAAGATCAGCGTCAAAGCTAAGATTTTGGCTGGTGAGGATTACGGTCAGTAGGCCTAACGTTTTTTTGCATAAAAATAACAGCCGCACCGCAGACGTGTTTGTTACGTTTGTGGCAGGTATTGTTGGGGGTAGCACTAATTGCTGAATCGGCACCTTATCTGTCTATTTTCAAACAAGCAAATTGTAGGAAAATTACATTTAGCATTCACAGAACAAGTCATTATCCCAACATAACCCTCTTAACTTTGGATGATGTATTTTCTGCCCGTTTTTGCTTGCATTGATGTGGCTTCTTTCCACCACCTGGGGTGTCAGGCACAGTAATACCACCATCGGACGCAGTTGCTTTGCAGACAGCAAGCGCCACACATCAACAGTTAATCTATGTTTGACAAATGAGCCTCGTAAAACAAAATCGCCAACACCGCACATTGCCCTGTCGGCTTCTGTGTACTGAGATTCCACTAACTGGCGCAGGGTGTCAATGAGAACGGGAACCTGTTGCGAGCGCCAATCAACAGCATGCTTTTTTGATTTATGCTTTCACAGTTGTTATTTGTCCAGCAACTGTTGCCAGACGTTACGTTTTGTCGCATTAGTGGAAAAATTCTGTGTAGAACATAGTCAGAGAAAGCAGTAGGCACATTTAATAACTCTTTTTATTTGCTCCATCGGCGCCGATTCAGCAATTAGTGCTACCGATTGTTGGAGTAAGCGAAAAATGATATCAATAGGGTTAGAGGTAGGGACAGAGTATAAACTAATGTTAAGAGTTTGATTTGGTAAGAGTTACACACGTTACTAGACGTTGACGCAGTAGACACACCAGACGCATTTTACCCACACCCGGGAGCATAATATTTCGATAATTTCATCAATGAGGAAATGGCAAAGAAACTAGGTCAACTAGATATCCACATTACGGTGTTGCAACTATTGCAAAATCAAGACAAAAAATCTACGCACACGACCATTCCATAAGCTCCTTCGCCGATATACGATAGATTCGTATATCGCGGTCCGACTTCAAAAGCATGCTCTCTGACATATTCAACTTTGCTACCAGAAACACTGGTATCCATCATGTCCATTTTTATTTCTTGACCTATATTACCTGACGCCGATTGGTCAATCGACGTGACTAGACTAACAGTCCGATAGTTGGACTTTTGTAAAAAAAAATATACAATGACTCCGGGCCCGAAAGTCTATTCTACAACAGCAATAATTGATTCGATTATGTCATTCATGAACTTAGTAGTTGATTATTTATTTCTGTTAATAGATAAAGATGATAATGTTGACGGGTGATATCAAGTTTCGCTAAAATTATATAAATTGCACACCAAACAAAAACCCTTAAAACCTAGCAAATTGATGCATAACAGAGTTTACCATAAATATCTAAAGGTTATTCAAGGTCACATACTTTAAATAGCGTGATTAGAAAGCAGATAACATATTTTACGTCATTGTATACTAATATTCCTCTTCGCTCTAAAGGTTCTTATTTGCTTACTTGCACGCCAAATTGCCAGTGATATTATAAAGGACTTTTTGTGTTCAAGTCCAAGGCCAAGGCTTTGACATTCAAGGAAAAGGCCAAGGCCAAAAACTTACAATAAAAGCGTGGCCAAGGCCAAGAAAAAACGATAATTTTGGACCATGGCCAAGGCCAAAACCAAGAACACCCAAAAGCTGTAACCACAGCGATAATTTTTAGCATCACCGACTTTAGTAATGCCAAAAACTAAGTTCAAAACCTTTTCAGTTTTGTGCTCAAACTAGAATATTGGTAATAATATACAGAATATATTTTAGTCCTCGGTATTATGGCTAAGGACTATCTCAAGGCTAATACAGAGGCCAAGAACTCCGGACCAAAGAGAAAGCCAAATACACTCCTCTTCACCTCGAAACACAACTGCAAACTGCATCAGTATAGGCCTATACATCCCCCAGACAAGACATAAGCACACTACACTACATTTTGTCAGCAATTCCCAGGAAAATAATCAAATTTGTTGCCACGTTGCCACCAAAGCCATGATGCACCAAATTCAATTTCGACTGGGACTATGCCCAAGATCCTGCTAGGGGAGCTCTCAGTGCCCCCAGACGTCCTAGCTGGATTTTAGGGGGTCTTACTTTTAAGGCGAGGGAAAAAAGAACGGGAGGAAAGAAAAAGGGAGGAGGGCAAGCCCCCTCCTCCAATTCACATTAACGGCTAGGTTACTGCCCTACGAGGATAAACTGCAGTTATTACAATTTACAAGTTCTGAAGCAAGCAATCTTGAAGCATAAAAAGTCCAAGTCAAGATCATGAGATAAGATCACAAATAGCCTACTTCAGTCGGTTTAACGGTTTTATTGTACAACGAACATAATCTAGCAAAGAGAGTGAATAAACAAAAACACTCCACAAGAACAACGTCATATCAGCATTTTAACAGCAGCAACAACTAACTCACGTCAATATCAATATTTTTCATAGTAATAATAATAACATAAGCAACTATTTTAATAACATTTCGGTTAATGTATACACAAAAGTGCCATTGCTGCCAAGTGTGCGTACAACGTGCCTAACGCCAACAGTCGTCAAACACAATATTTAATAACAATAACATTAATAGTATAGCAACAATAATATGCATATTATTCCACAGTCTCATACATAAATCAAAACTTCGGAGTTTGAGTGAGTCAAGTTTTGCATCCTGCTCGAAAGCGGACATATAGTAGATTATTTATATTTCACGCAACTACTACTTGGTACTTCTACTAAGCACAAAATAAACTGGGGAAAACGCTCAAAAAATGCAAAAGCCGGCCACACAGCAAACTGGGATTGGGTTAGAAAAAGACACGAAAAATGCACGCCAAAAAACCAAAACAAAATCTAAATCATAGTCCTTAAGATTGAGGTGCACAAATAAACAGTTGCGATAATATTTCACCTTACTGTAAAAAAACATCAACTCAGATGACGTTTTCTGCAGTGGTAAAAGCATAAATTCATAGTGCTTACATAATGTGTCTTAATTAACAGTATACTTGCTTTTAAACATAAAACTCAGCAATTAATAACAGGCACATTTACAAGACATGGACGTTGTTAGTGCTTCAAAATCAACAATAAAGCTATAATATCAACATGATAAAGAAACTAGTAGCGTGGTATCCTCATATTATTTATATACTGCTGCAATTATTTCATAAACAGTTACATCACTAAAACAAGCTAAGACTACAGTAAAATCAATCGACAAACAAAACAAATAAACTCTCAAGTCATTATATACCAAGCAAATCACCACAGAGGGTAGAAGCAATATTTAACTGAGAAGTACAGAACTGTTGTGTGCTTTATAAATTAAATTAAATTAAAACAGCAGATTATCAAATAAAATTAATCTAAAAAGTATATAATAAATTCATGGAGTTTCGAATAATTAATAAGTTAATAATATTGACAGCTAACAAATTGCCAAGGAAAGATAAAACGAAAACAACTTCTAGTATGTTTTATCCGAGAAAAAACTGTCAGCGGAAAGCAAAATGAAATTCGGTGAAAACCAACAACAATCAGTAGAATCTGACACTTCATATGATGCGCTGTGTTTAACATATTAAAACGCAAATAAGTAAGACGAGCGATTGATGATTATTATCATAAATACAGGCATCAACAGTTATCAGTCATGTTTCAGTGCTTTCAAATCAACAACAAAGCTGCGTTATCACAGGCCCGTAGAAATGTTGCATAAAACTAACCCAAAAACGTGCCGGTTGGATGCAATTTTCGACCAAAAAATGTACACAGATGCATTTGTGGCCAGGGGCTTTGCTCCGGACCCCATTGGGGAGCTTTCGTTGCACCCCAAGCCCAGCAACTAGATCGTATCCCCTGTTGAAAAAGTCTGGCTACAAGCCTGAATCAACAGCATGTATGAGTATTCTTCCATATAACAAAGTTTCAACAAACCCAAAATGATATTAAATGAAGTAATTTTCAAATAATTAATCAGTCGCTTAACACACAGCAACAAAAAAGAAGCAGAAATATGAGTATTGGAGACTGGGATGGTAGGGGGAAGCGGAGTTTACAATCTGAAGAAAATCAGAAAAGAATGAAGTTGACGAAAAGCCACATCTAATAATTAAGGCTGTCAATATTTTCTGCAGCAAAAATTCCGGTACAACTTGTTGTACATAGCTAATTTTCTCCCCTAATGGTACTTCTGTAGTCTCTTAATTCGTCAGAACTCAGAATTTACTAAAAAGAAACCAAAATTGGCAAAATTGTGGCCAATCATGGCACGGTTCAAGAACTTGTGGCATATGCACAAATTTCTGGAATTTGCGATTGCTGCAAAAAATTACATCATTACTCATAATGGCAAATACACACAGTACACACATAACCGCTGGCAATATATACAGGGTGCAGCAAAAAAAGTGGACCCCTAAAGTTTTTTTCTGTTTTCTCAGCAACCATTTAGAATTTTAATTTGAAATTTCACAGATATATTTAATAAAACCTTCTACATCTAACTGCCAAGTAAAATTTGATTCTGTTGAAAAATGACGAAGTTACAGATTTTTTAACATGACCGCCTACCGACTTTTTTCTGCTGCACCCTAACCCATATGGTGACCCAGAAAAACTAAGCCAATAAGTTTCATACCATCATAATTCATTAAATGTTAACTGATTTTAAACAAAAAAATCTTTCTCTAGCCAATTAAGTGGCAAACTTAACACACTAACAGTCACATCCTAAAACTATACAGTGAGCTTCAAAATTTACTGAAAGCTACCTTGCAAATTACTTACTCTAAAAATATAAAAACATATTTCACAAGGTAAGGTAGCAACATATTTGACCTAATTGCAGATTTAGTGTGAAGTACACTGGCGAAAAAGATTTGAAAATAGGTCAATATTTGATGCAGTTACAACAAAAATATTGCGGCTTGCTTTAAAACTGCACACAAGATTGCCTCTCACACAAACGTATTCTCAAATCAGTAGCTAACAAAAAATAAATGTATGTAAAACTTAAGGTTATATATTAATATAACAGTTACATATGTATAACTAACTCTTCAAGTAACAGAAAAACAAACAGAATTGAATGAGTACATTAAAATGCAGATTTTGGCAGTCACCGACAGTCATGCTGATGACACACAATGATCAAACTGGAAAAACGTTTACAAGAAACTCAAAGCAAGAACAAAGCCAAAAATCAAACATTCCAGTTTTTAGTCACACCCCTGATAATTCATTGCAGAAAACAAAGCTAAGCTGTGTTCTATTCAGTGCAAGAAATTTGTATGCAAAAAGCCAAAACCATGGATGACAACGGACATGTAATTTTCTCAAGCAACTCAACCTGCACGGGATTCATTTTCATGACAGTCACCAGCATAATGTTGTGCTCATTCGTGATCACAATATTACATACATGATACATTATTACGTAATACATACACAATAATATTACATATATGTAATACAGCTTCTTCACAATAATTTTTGCTACTTAAGACAGATTTTAGTAACAATTAGTAAAAATGTTGCAGAGGGCATATTACACAGCATATTACACAGACTAAAACTAACTACAAAACATACGGTACTATTCGTGTAAAATAAAAATGTTGCAAAATGTCGTATCTCAATGTAACTGCGATAAATCCTTCAAACATATGCCATGGCAACTTTTGCAAGACTTCCGCAATATTTATAACTTACATCCAACCTGATCGGCGGCGACAACACTCTATTTTTTCAACTACACTACAACAATAATATCAACGAAACCTGATGAAAACAACACTCAGAACACGCAATGTACATGTTAGCTGCACTGTACAGATGAACAAACAATAAGAATTTTTACACAAAAGAAAATGTAATTCTACGATATTCACAAAGTGTACCACACACGATGAGTTTCACAAATCAAAGTGAGCCAGCCTCCTCTTCCCTTCCATCTTTTCTTCACCTTTCACTTCATTTCACATTTTCTTCACCACCTTTCCCTTTTCTTAGTTATCATTAACTTTCTCCTTACTCCTTCCCCGTTCCTCCCTCCCAGCCTCACACCCCAAAATCCCAGTGGGCTACAAAAGCTCTAAAAAAGCGGGATGGAGATACATGTCAAGGGGAAAAATTTAGGAAGGGAAAACTTGGGAACGGGACAAAATTTACCCTCCCATAAACTATGTGGGGGCATTTTCTGATCTCCCCACAAGCTTTAAGCCATGCACGCGATTACCCCATTGCCACATAAAAGCCGTACTGAGGTGTACATAAAGACACTCTAAATATAGATTGCGTAATGGAGAAAAAACAACAGATAGCAGTCCCGCGACAAAAAGTTGTTTCCATAGTGTGTTCTATAAAGATCGAACAAACTCAAGCATACTGCATCATCCTGCACAGCAGATGCAGGCAGGAAGTGAGGCGCATGCTAGACTACAAGCTTTCTAATACAAAACTCAACATACCATGACAGACAGGCACATTAATCCAATATTACCACTAGTGATAGGCTGTTTTCACTGCATACATAATAATGTTTATCTTGGATTACAGTTACTGCAGGCATGGTGCAGGCCAGCTTGTTATCTAAGATAAGCTCATTAACAGGGAATTATGAATACCTGACACAGTGACAATGCTACATGATAGCAAGGTGTGCAATTACAAGCACTGTGAAATTCCCCGACATGAAGAAATAATGCAGCAGTATAACAGAACACAACAATAATGAAACAGAAAGCTAAACCTACAATAGAGTGCTACTACTATGTTACTATTTTGCACCAAATATGAAGTCAACAATTGTTTTCCCTGGCAGAATTTTGAGATTTTTTCCCATGAAGTTCTCTGAATTTTCAGTTATTTCTTCACAAGTGCTAAATTTTCTGACATTTCAACTCCGCTAAGCCACAAACAAAACATATGCTTATAACACACAAGCTGGTAGTGTACATGGTGTGCAGAAAAATACCGACGCATATTAACAACCAACATGTAGCTACATGGTGTTCGGTATCAGTCAAAAACACTCCTCCACTCACACATGTGGCAAAGCAAACGACAACTACGGGGCGGGCCAAGAAGTGTGATGCCCTTTTGGCGTTTGCATTTCCTCTCATTAAGTGCATTATATTTGCAACTTTGCTTACTTGCATATCATTTTCATCAAATGACATCGTTCTTCATCTGCCAAAGTAAACAAGTTCTGTTTTCATTGGAATAAATTGTAATTTTGTCATGACAGTTAAACACTGTTTGATTCACAATATCTGTATGGAGAACCACTGGGCTTCCTAAAGAATTGCGAAAACATTTTCAAATAAATGGGCACATTTGAACTATGAACACTTGATTGCGTACATGCGGAAATTGTTCAAACAGTATAAATATCCAATGTTTTACAGTATATTATGTCATCGTATTGATTATTGATGCATTTAAAAAAGGCGTCACTTTTTTGGCCCACCCGTTATACAACAGCAGTTACGTTGGCTTAGTGACAACAAGAACAATAGTTAACAACTATACTAACATTCTACAACGACAACACTACCTGTACGGTACGACAATGTAACATATATGTACAAAATATACAGCATATACATCATACATGCTTGGTTTTGTGATGGCGAAAACAGAACAGCTTGAGTTCACTTGTGCATCTGACATGCAGATACTATAATCTCCAGTCTCCACAGTCTGCAGCCTAATTTACAAGTTTTAACAATAAATTACCACAGTTCAATCATAAATTTCCACAGTTCAGTCATAACTCAAGAATTAGAAAGATATCACACTTATGGACACCTTGAGAAAAAAGTAAATTTAAGAAAAAATGTACAAAACTTACAAAAAAGTTATGAAATCCAGTTGCTGGCTTACAATTAATGCAGAAGAATGTCAGAAAATGTTTCATGATGTTCTGTAAATTAGGCTACGGCTCATGTGACAGGCTGCAACCAATAATTCAACGATCTGGTTGGTCTTCAGCCAAACTGTCTAATCAGGTCAGCAAGATTAGCTCTATTGTACAAATACACATGTCGCAGTGCACTCTGTTGCGATATATGCAGTGGTATCATAACAAAAGTGAAAGGAAAGGCAAAGAAACAATTGTTCCCCTCCAAAAAAAATTTTTTTAGCCTGTCTGGAAATTTTGATCTGAACCAAAAGTTTTATTCCAAAAATACAAAATTTTGGGCTGGAAATCTATCAGATAAAACTGAAATTCTGAGCACCCATAATCTCCTATTGGAGATCTACAAAGTCTACCTGTCAGAGAGTGGCAAATTGCTGCTCGCAACTTTTTTACCCATGATGCCACTGGACCTACCGAAACAAGTGCAGCTTTTGCTGCCATTCGAAATAGTTGTTGCTAACATCCAGTCTCCAGGCAATATGCGGGTTTAATAGATCGGTGATATGATGAATACTCCATATCGAGCCATACAGTTATTAATATTATGTCAACTTCCACCTGCAGCTGGGTGTTTTTTTGCAAGGAAGGCCACAGTGTGATTTCCTTTTCGATTTGCTAAGACATCTACTGCTTTAGTTTTAGAAATGCTTTTCAGCTTTATTTTTGTTTTCAGTTTTTGTTATATTTTCCACTTCAGTATTAGCACACTGCAGCGATGGCAGCTGTTAACGAATATGCTACCTTTCACTGTTCCCAATTTCGTTTCTGTCATCTTTAACAAAAACCACACCATGTGGAAGGAAAATGGGTCAGGGCTAGTACGACTGTCAGTGCGTCTTATTATTAGCAACAGTCTTGATAACGGACACTTCATCAGTCTAAACATATATGGTGCTCTGTAGCTCTACGATAGGTTTCCATGAAGAGCTACACAGTACACATCTTTAACATCTTCCGTAGCTCTGTGACATTTCCCACGAAGAGCTATAGACACGTTTAACCATTTTTAACATTTAGTCATTAGTATCATCGTCGTGGTCATCATGACCATCTGCAGCTTTGCGATGGGTTGCAGCAAAGAGTTGTAACCTTTTCATCATGCTATCCTTCTACGTAGGTCTCAAACGGTTTCAGCCATACACATCTTCAACTCTTTTAACTTTCAATTATCGCATCATCATGATCATCGCCTCATCACGCTGTTGATGTCGACATTAAATGGCTGAAGCCCGCCACCATTCAGGTAGCTGTAAGCTGCGGCGGCTGCGGCCGAATACATTGCTGAGTTAGCTGCCTGCCCGGCCGGCATTGGCTGTCCCGCAAAGTTAGCTGCGGCCGCCACTGCCATCTGTGCCATCTGGGCATGGTGCAGTCCCATTGGTAGGGCCGCAGCAGCACCCTGATGCGGGAAGTAGCCGATTGGTGGCTGCTGAATGCCTCGGCATGCGGAGAACATGTCGGCGTAGGGGGCAGCACTAAGTGCCGAGGGCGGCACCGACTGATTAGTCACCGATGACGTTGCCGACGGCTTGTGGGCGTGGGCCTTGTGCTGCTGCCGGGAGGAGGAGCCACCGCTGTGATGGGCGGAGCTAGTGCCATGGTGGGAGGAGCCACCGCCATGGTGACGTGTTGGCTGCTGGCACGGACGAGCAAACTCAGCCGACGGGGCTCCGTACTGGAACTCCTCTGGATTAACCAAATGCTGGAGGTGAGACAAGGAGACGTGATGCTGGTGGGCCGGTAAGGGCGTCCCCGGCCACATATGACTCAGCCTGTGGGCATCCACACCCGGGGGCCCTCCTGGAGGCAGTCTATGGGCAGCCTCTACCCCGCCCGCCAGCGGAGGCGGCCTCACGCTGGCTGATCTCTGGGGCTGGGGTGGAACAACTGCACTGTTGGCTGCTGCCACGTCATAGGTCGGGCCTCGAGAGTAGGCGTCGTGGACGCTACGTCGACCACTGCTGCTGGCACCACTATCGTATCTGAAACCACCAGACCCAGCCGAGAGTTCCACCAGCGGCTTGTTGTAGTGGTAAGCCGCCTGGAGTGGATTGGAGACCACCGGTGGCGGTGGGGTGGAATGAGGAAAGGTGTGAGAATAGGACTGTGATGACGAGGACGTCGCAGTTGACAAGGTGTCTATATTTCGATGCTCCAAAGTCTCCCAGTCTAACCTCGCAGTCCCCGACATTCCCATTCCTGCTCCCTTCCGGTCACTTCTCTCGTCGGGTTTTCCTGCTGGTTTCCCCACTGCAGCAGACCTCCCGCCAAGCGTTTCCGCAGCGGCGGCCGACATGCTGGTAGTTTCCGGCTGCCGAAAATCCGACGGGAAAAGACTGTCCCGCCACATGGCACCCCGACGTACGTCGGTGGGAGTGTGGGTTGGTCCAGTGGTGGACGTGGTAGATACTACCAACTGTGGACTGATGCTGAGATCACTGGACTCGCCCGGTGGCTGACTTGATCCGGATAGATTCGTCACGTTGTTCGTATCATCGTTGTTATTCTTTCGGTTGGAGTCACCAGTCACTTCTGTTGTCCCTGATGATGTGTTCTTGCTGACTGCAGTCTGGCGCACAAATTGCTCTACATCCTGCAGTTCAATCAACAAAACAATTAGAGCGGCCACCAATTTACAAATTATTCATCAACTACTTTCCATTACTGAAATGAAACGTTTCATTTCGATTAATTTTTGCACTCAAAATAGACCGCAAACACTGCAAAATATGACTATTGGTTGTTATCATCGTTTGCAAATTAAAGCAAAATGGAAAAAATTGATGACGATGATGCAGTAACCTAAACAAACTGTGTAGTCAATGTTCACGAAGTGCAGACTGTTAAACTAACGCTACACAAGTTAACCCGATAATGAAAAAGAAAAAACGACTTAAAGGTAGATGTAAACCAAAATTAACATATACATTTTATCCATTTTCCTAAAATCGCATAACGTTCTGATAATTTTGACAGTAACATCAGCGCCCAGCGTTTTGTCAACACGGAGAAACTTACGCTTAAAGTGGACGATTTACAAACATGATCTGAAAAACGTAACGCCATATTGGCTAGGCTGCACAACTGGTGACGTCATCAGCGCGGCCCATCAACATCATAAATAATTAATGACCTAGTCTATCTAATGACGACACTAGCTGGGCTATTAATATTCACGATGTTGATGGGCCGCGGTTGTTCTCATGCCTTGAATATTTTGGCATAACATAACGTAAGGCTATATTTTCGTCACAATCAGGCATTAATTTTGCATATTTATAAAGTTTAAATCAACATATTAAGGTGAAATGTCTAATTAAGAGTTGCATAAATGGCGCAAGTGAGTTTGACCGAGGCCATGGACCTTTAAGTGCACTATTCAGCTGTGTTTCATTGGTGTCGGCAGTATGGCATGCAAACAACACCTTTCATTGGTACTCACTGTGCCTACCCATGGAGGGATGGCCAGGCTGAGTTAACCTGCCAATAGCTAATGGTACACATCATTGCCGAATGCAGTGCTCTAATGCTTCTTCGGAAGCAAATCCTTGGTGTATTTTCGTTAGACACCTTGAGTGACATCCACTGGTTTTTTCTCTTGCTACCAAGAGCTACCAAGAGGTTCTGTTGACCTTGAGGTCTGTCGGGGTTGCGCAATGGGCCTATGAAGTGGCCTCAGCGCTGGGTGGCCGCTTATGTGGTCACCCACCCTCTGGGTAAGGTAAGGCTAATAATAAAAAGAATGACTTACAGAATTCAGCTGCGTGTCGCCGGCGTCAGTCGAAGCCAGCATCAGCGTGGGTGAAGAATCATCACCAACCGGCAGATCAGCAGCCGCCCCCCTCTCATCCACAACATCCACACTGTCTGCCTCCGACGACATAGAATGTGGCGCGTCGTCTTCGAACAGCATAGAATTGTGAGACACGTCCCCTGCGTCATCACCACTGCACAGCCAATCAGGCGCTGCCGAATCCGACTGCGTCACCTCCACGGGCCAATCAGAGTGGGCCGTGATGTCGACCGACGGTGGCCAATTGGCTACTGTGGCTGTTGCTCGATCGTAGGGAGGACTGGCGGACAGGCTGCGGGTCGTTGAATCGTCATCATCTTTGCCGTTATCCATGGTGTGGTGGTCGTCGTTTTCAACCTCATCGAACGCTTCTTCTTCTGCTGCCCCCTTGCCGTCAGAATCAGCATCGTGATTGTCGTTTTCATCATCAGTCATGTCTGGGGTTGACTTTCTCTGTTGCACACACATCACACCACATTATTAGCAGGGCCCACAGTTTTCCGCGGGTCACAAAATTTCGAGCCAAGCCGCGGAATTTCCCGTTTTCCGCAGAATTTTGATATTGCCACAGAATTTTGCGGAATTTTGCAAAAGTCAAGAAATGGCCGATGATTAGTACGATCATTAGCTTGAAAGTGTAATTAGACTAACTATATCACGGAAAAATCAAACTAAAGTGCCTAAAAATGCATCCCTACTAATAGTTACCATCGTATACGGCACAATCGTAAATAAACACAATACGACTAATTGACAAACTGCACTTTAAAAAAAAAGATTGTTAATTTTCTTTGTATGTTGCTAGCATAACTGAGCGCTAAGCCAGCATCCAAAAACTGAAGTTTTTTTAACAGAATAAAGCTTAGTTTACGCACAAACGGAAAACCATGGTAAGCCAAGGAATTTGGACAATTTTGCCGTGGTGAGTTTTGCCGCAGTGAGCCACAGAATTTTGCAAACTGGCCCATGGAATTTGGCAAAATTTTCCACGGAAAACTGTGGGCCCTAACTATTGGTTATAAGTGGCATGCTGCATTATGACAACAACGAATTACTGTCCCGGAGGCGGTATGCATAACAATGCCCTAGGTTAGTTTGGAAGGAAAGCCTACGTCGCAAATAACTACTTCTAAACTAACAAGTTATGCCATAGCTCGCAAAATGCTGTCGTAGATACTACCGATGTAGCTGAACGTCGGGCAAGCTCGAATTTGGCACAAATGCACTCTGCCTTGCTCAGCCTGCAGCTACAAATAGATATAGGCTAACTCGTCGTCTGCTGCAGCCTTGAACTATTTACAGCCAAAGACCGTAAAGCGCCGAATGCGCAAGACAGACAGCTTTCTCTGTTGCGCTATGTAACGCCTATGAGCTAGAGAATTGTGGGTGATTTCAGTGGCACCCCTGTCGGCCGGAGTTAGCGTAACCGTCATGGGCGTTCACTGTGCAGCAGTTGGTTGTAACAATTATCAGTCACAATGCCATTTGTCGTTTTTCCGATTTCCTAAGGATCCGAAAAGATTGGTACTTTTGCAAAGGATCATTACTCCATTCCGGGAGTATTTATGCTGCAAATGTCATCGGTGTGATGCCCCAGTTCGGAGCCCTGTCGACCGACTAGGAGCTATCCAACTTCGTGAACGTGGTTTAGATGTTTTAGTTGTTATTTTATTATTTTCAGTTTGTCTGTTTGCAAAAGAAATGTTGTGCTTGCCATTTCTTGGCGCTGCGTTTCATGCGCGCA
>Ga0056128_1000544_pt1 | contig 34593 bp, 20 predicted proteins | sample WorMetLIZISLAND2_FD_71113 | JGI IMG/M metagenome (GOLD analysis project Ga0056128, IMG submission 71113) | Marine gutless worms symbiont microbial communities from Max Planck institute for Marine Microbiology, Germany - Olavius geniculatus... ...
GTGTTACATGCACAGATCGAAAAGTTTTGCAATTATAATTCGGCCTCATCCTAATTTGGCCTATCACATTCACGGTCCGTCAAAATCCACCCCTGCGATTTGGTCCGTCAAAATGCAGGTCCATCAAAATCCACCCCTACGATATGGTCCGTCAAAATCCAGGTCCGTCAAAATCCACCCTCGCGATTTGGTCCGCCAAAATCCAGTCCTTCGAATTCCGGGCTTTGAAGTTTTTTGGTCCTTCAAAATCCAGTCCTGCAAATTCAGTCACCCCCTGCAGATTTCCGACGGAGTTCTGACAGACAGTTGCCAGAACATTCTCGGTGCTCAAAAGTTAAATTTTGCCTTACATTTTTCCAAAAAATTCATGGTTAGGGGGGGGAAGTTGGCCTTTGCCACGACGCCACTGTCTGCTACTATTGGTCTAGTGGCGAAAGACAGAACAGGATGAGTGACGTGCTAACCGTTCACCGGTGTCCGGGTTCACAAACTCGCCTGACGCCAAGTCGACCAGTCCGGCCTGGATCGCTGCCGGCAGAGACAGCTCGTCACCGGTCCGAGGATCACGGATCCCCGTCTGACTGGTGTCCAAGCCGTGTCCCTCGCCCAGAGCCTTCAGCACCGCCATGTTGGTTGACATCCGTTCCACGTCCCCGCCGGGATCACCGATCAGCCCGGCGGAGATAGCATCGGCCAGGCTCAACGTTTCGCCGGTCTGAGCGTTGACCAAAACGCCCGTGGCGGGGTCGAAACAACAGTTCTGCATGTCGTTGTCGACCCTGCTGTCGTTGTCGTCGTCAGTGAAGCTGCGCTGCATCAACGCCGCTAGCGTGGTGAACTGTCCACCACCCGGCAAAGTCGTGTCGACCACGAACACTGCCGCGGGCTCCACGAGTCCACGATCAATCGCCTCCTGCACCGGCCAGCCAGCACGTCAGTCACGATAACTATAACGATGACGAAAATTGCCAACAACGAAAAAGTAGCGAATTTATTAGTGATAGATAAAGTAATAACGATAGGCCCTAAATGATGAACGAAGAACAAAACCAATTCACAACAAAAGCAGACTACCCCATGTCAAAGCATGCACTTCCCCGCATCTTCCTCTAGGCTAGGCCCTGCTTGCAGGAGCTACTATCAGCAAGTTCCTATCTCGCAATAGTAAAGCATCTAAAAATCCGGTCCTGTGACCTTAATTTTTGATTTATGACCTATAAATTTAATAAGGTTCTTGCAATTGTCAAGGTACAGGTTTACGCAGAATTTCATCAAGCTAAGTGCAGGGCTTTATGAGTTATCTTGCTAACAAAGAAACAAACAAGCAGAAAGTCTTTGCGACGATGTTGAAAACAATACTTAGTCGCTACTGCGCACAGTAAAAATTAATCATAACGAAAATGGCCCAGTACCTGCAGCGGCATGCTCTGGCCTGAGTCAGGGTCGACGTATTCACCAGTGCTTAGATCAATGTTGGAATTGTTCAGTGAATTCTGGTCAATGGCGGTCAGTAGAAGTCTGGCCGCCTCGACCGAGATGAGGTCCGCATCAACCGCTTCACATAGTGACAGCTTCTCACCTGCAGTGAACGCGTATAGCCCAAATTCCATTATGCCGACTTTCACCAAAACTTCCCCAATCATTATAAACTTGACTGATTACTTTGCTAATTGATACAGTGCGGGCTAATTTTCGAATTTTCACTATTGCTGGAGAACCCCTGCCCCTATTTGTTTGTGCATTAAAAAGTCTTGGTCATTCTGTAGCTCACGTAGCATTTAAACAAGACGGAAAGAAGCAAATATGGTGAAGGGCTAAAATACGTTCTTTGGAAAAATTTACGTACTGCATAAGTACGTAAATTTTTCCAAAGAACGTATTTTACTTTTGTTGATTAACCAATAAATTAAAATTAAAATTAAGTGACACAGTAATTATATAGTTACCTAGTTAATTACTTTTTTAGCTATTAATAATTCTATTTAACTTGTTATATTAGCGACAGCTAATTCTAGTCATGGTTCTAATTCAGCACCAGTTAATTTTAAGTGGTTTCAAGTTAAATGACTGACAACAAAGGTCACTTAGTGTCTTGCACTTCCTGTGTCGCATTTTTGGCATGACAGAACAACTTGCAATACTCATAGAAGACATGACTGTATGTTTTCTAAAAAAAGTTATTATACCTCATCACTTGAATCGTTGTAATATGATGTCTAATTCTAATGGAGACAAAGGTGCTAATTTTAACTGCAATTCTAATCGTAACTTCTTCCGAGTTGCTAATTCTAATCAATTATTCTGTTAAAATTTTGCAATATTGCCCATCACTACTGACCTGACTGGGGGTTGATGACGTACTTCCCCGTCGACATGTCCAATACTCCGGACAGCACAGCGTCTGATAGAGAAATCCCGTCGCCTGTTCTTCGGTCCGTGACGCCCTTGACGCCTGCCGTGTCGATGTGTCTTCCCAACGCCTTGAGCACGGACGCCCGAGTTGCCCTCTCGTCGGCATTGATACCTGGGCAGACGAGGCCCTCGAACACGGCGTCGGAAAGACTCATCTGACCCTGACCTCCACCGGCAGAACTGTCCGTTATGAAAGTCCCTGACTCCGGATCGTACGCACCACTCTCGATGGCCGTGCCTACAGCATTGGGTAAATCACTTTCTAGATGTGTGAATTTGTTGCAGTTGCATGCTATTCATTTAATAAAGCAATTTTTACAGTCACATGTCACGACGAGGTAAACGTAGCATGTTACTCTTATACACGAACTGTTAAAAAGTAACTAAATTACTTTGCTGTTACTTTCGCTAAGAGACTGCTATTAGTTATCCTTTCAACTGTTTTGCCAGCTAGTCTCAGCATATCTGATTGCATCATTTCACTCTAATAGCAATAGAAAGCATGTGTTTAGAACAGCAGTCGAAAATGCAAGCTTTCGTTCATACACAAAATCATATTTTACACAATATCACAAACTGGACGTTAAAAGCATGATCCAGACAAACTAAACAGCAGATAAAATGTACCAAGTAAAAACTGTACTTTTACTTTTTTAACAGTATTTAATTACTTCACTTTGTTACATTTTAGAAAATGTAATACACTACTTAACTTTGTTACTAGAAAATAAGTAATTTGTTAGCGGATAACAGAAATACATGTAACACTGCGTACCTAGTGAGACAATCGTACGCGTGGTCGGGTCGGTGTAGAAGACTTTGTACGGATCAAGCTTTCCCGCCGCCACGGCATCCGCCACCGACATTGTCTTGCCCGTTTCCGGATCACGATATTGACCCGAGTCCGCATCAAGGACGCCGCTTTCCACCATCCTCTCCAGAGACATTCCATCCAGTCCGGCGAGCACATCACGCAACACTCTGGTATCAACTAGACCCAGGGCGGCAGCCTTGTCCAGCGGCATGGGCGGACCCCCGGCCTCTGCTGGTGGAACGATGCCCAGGGGGTCAAGGACCAGTAAGCCGGAGTGCAGAGCCTCGTCAATGCTCAGAGTTCTTCCAGTGGTCGGGTCGACAACTGCGTCACAGTGAGCGTCAATCGCGCCACTCCGCAACAGCTGGTTGTAGGCCGCGTAGTTCACATCAACCGGCAAAGGCTGTCCACCCAGCCTCGACGATTCTTCGACCAATTCCTCCAAGTTCGTGGTGGCGTCACCGCCGAGTGTGCTCCGTTCTATAACATCTTTACTATCAGCGGTCTCGTCTCCCGCCACCGGCAACCGGACCGAGAGGTAGCCGTGTCTGATCGCCTCCGACAGCGGATACTGCTTACCAGACGCGGAGTTGACGTAAACTCCGGAATTCAGATCGACCAAACCTTTTGTCACAGCTTCTTCCAGCGACAGCTGACGCCCCAGTGCCGGGTCGAAAACTCCGCTTACCACCAGAAGATCATCATCGTGACGTTTGTCCCCAGTCTGAGGCCCACGGCTGTCGGTTGCGTCTAAGCCCAGTGGCTGCGGCTTGGTCGTGACGGGTTGTTCGAGTATTTTCTTATCGATGACTTCAACTTCCAGGAAGCCACGGTCAATGGCAGCCGGGATTGAGATGGAGTCTCCAGACCGCGGGTCAGTCACGTATCTACCGGCATCCTGCAATGTGCATTCATTGACAATAGTTGTACGTTTAGTTCAGCAAAAATACGCACAATAATAGCAAAGTAGTTTATTTCAAAAACGCAAACACTTTAAAAGCACATGCACATTAAAGATGTGCATGAAAATAACATGGGAATGGGAGTAGCAATATGGCTAATAATGATGGAAAAAAGCAGTGGACATGAGACTGTCGCTTTGTACAGTGCAAACTCGCTTGTCAGCTTTTCTCTTACTGTCAGTGTTTTATCGCTTTCAATTTTTTCCTAAGGTTTATTAGCTTGTTCGAATAGAGCATTATACCTGGTTGATAACTCCACGGCGCAGTGCCTCTGCGACGCTCATCTTCTCCGCGCTGGTGGGATCACGTATACTCAGCACCGAGTAGGTGACCGCCTCGCGTTTAGTCGTCGTACGAATGATGCCGCTCTTTATCAGTTCACCCATCTCCACGATCCGTTCCGTCTTCTCGACGACTATCAGTCCTTTGTTCATCGCCTCCGCGATCGGCATTCCTTCGCCCGTCAGAGGATTGCGGTACAGACCCTGGTGCTGACTTATGATGCGATCTGCCACCGCTTGGTATATACTGATCTACAACAGTAAGTAAGTAAGCAAGTAAAGAAGTAAGTAACAGGCAAATCGCTATAACATATCAACGCCAAAACAGCTCCTAATGCGTACTCTGAAAAAAAATGTCTTAAGTGATCGTAAACAATGCAGATGTGCGCTGTCCATTTGCAAGGTTCAAAATGTCGCAGATGCCAAACCGCCACGCATCAGATGCATTTTTCAAGCTATTATGCATAAACTCGATTTAGACCCCCAGACTTTGCTGAACTCCACACTGTCCACAGCCGGCATTCTCCCAAAATATGCCAGAATTTTTTCCTGCCCCTCGACGCCTTCATCATATCGATTTCAACGCTTGTGCAATGGCACTGAATATTCGACGCTTCTGGCATTTCGATTTTTTAGGAATTAAAAAAATAAATCGTGTGCAATGTGCATACCTCTTTATGAGAAACCCATCGCCGAGCTACGAAGCGTCAAGTTAGTTCCACTTAGCCTTGAACAAAGCTTGACAGTCCGGTTTCACTCGTAGCCTACCTCTTGTCCGGTCCTGGGATCGACGACGCCTCGAATGACGAACGTCTGCGTCTCCCTGATGGTCTGCTGCGTCATCTCACCGTCCTCCTCGACACACCGCGTCACCGTCTCGTGCATGATCTCTTCAATCTCACCCTCCAGCCGAGACACGTACCGGTCCAGCTGGATCGGACCCACCTCCGAGATGATCACGTGCTCGAACTCTGACTGACAGCCAGCGATTGCTGTCGTCGTCTCCTGCGCTGGCCACCTGCGTACGTACGCATGCGCAAATGTCAACGAAATCACGCATGCGCAGCCAAGCTTCCTGCCTTCGAACCGACTCTAGACTAATTTTGCGTATGGGATAGAGTCGACCACATAATCATTTGTGCTGGTTTTTAGAAATTGGCAGAGGGGTTTCGAAGTTAAGGACGTCCGCCCCCTTAAAGGGCATTTATTTGACGATAATTGCTTTGACTTGCTGACATATCAAAATCACAACTTAAAACAACGATTTCAAATCAAATATTTGATTTTAAATCTCAGAGAGCACTGGTAAGCCGGCCTAGGCAGTAAACTTATTGAAAAATGTTTGAGTAGAATTGCGGCATGCTACTGTTGTTATTGTTCACTTCATCTCAAAACTACTTTTATTTTACTTTTTACTCATTTGTCTACATACCTTTCAATGTAAGCTCTACTGACATATTTAATTTCCGAAAGATCTCCAGCATTGACAATGTGCTCTTTCAGCTGTGTTGATGCTACCAAACCGTCTCGGTAAGAACCGAGGTACAACTCGAACTCCTGTGTTCAACCACAACCAATCAGTCAACTGTACAATCGTCCGTGAACTTTTTAAAAGCGACTTAAGTAAAAGAAAACTACTGCTAAGTCCACTAGAAGGAGTCCAGTTAAACAAATAGTCAGCAATTATCGGATAACGACTCGGCAGACGTCACGTCGTCCAGCAGGTGGTTCCAGGACCGTGGGCCGACAATCCGGATAGCCCGATGGACAAAATGCCCGACGACAGATATCAGTAAACAAAACACGTGACACGCATTCAAGTTACTAAACATAATCCGATCTATTCTAAAACAATTTGTTATAGCGCCATCTATTGTTATGGGCGTGAATCAGAAGCGCTGTGGCAGCAACGAAATGTCCTAGGTGCAACAAAGATTAAATAAAAGTTAAAATATCTCTAGCACTATGTTTGCAGTGGTCTAACGGGTTGATAACTTCACGGGTGCATTCATGCTGAAGCGTGATCAGACGAAAGACAGTGTAGACTACACGGCCAAGTGGCTGACCGTAGCTGACCCTGGATTGTGCGTTAAGACATGATCTCGAGTGAAGGTTTATTTAACGCTAACGTATCCGACTTCAAAGTTCAGACAGCGGTTTAGCGTGTAGACGTCGTACTAAACTTTCAGACATAATCGTTTGATTTGTCGAAATTATCTCAACGCTTCAACTAAATAATTATTTGCATGCAGATAAACGCCCATTCTGAAAACGAGAAAACTGACGAATGTTTATCAATACCTCAATGATTTTCAGCAGTTTAGCGTTGCTTTGCCATTGCTGTGCTAGCGCAGTTGCCGCAGTGCTGCTGCGCTTATCTAACAACACAATAATAATGCTTCATCAAACAATAATCTCTCACTTACATTGCAATGTTACATCAAGTCAGCCACTAATACTGCAGTGACGTACCAGAATCCACAAAAATATTATCGCTAAACAAAATCTAATCACCTCTTAACCCCCACAAACAAAAGCACAGCTGTCTCAAAGGTTAGCCAACTGGACTCTTGGCGCACACTGGCAGCCAGCGTCCATAACTGTCTTTTTATGATCTGTCGAACATTTTGTTGTTTGCGCCCAAAATGTAAGCGTCGTTGCCGAAATACTTACGTTACGTGCAACATAACGTAAACTTCCAGTAACTCCCCGAAATACTTGCATCGCAAACTGCGGCCAAACCACTGCAGATAGTGACATGGTCAGTACTGACAGCGTATAAAAACTTACCAACGCCCTATCCAACGGTACCATCGCCGACCCCCTGCGACGTACCGTTTAGCCACAGTACAAACGACAAAGCGTAGCAATGTTTTGTGTAACCTGTGTGTGACATTAATCTCCATAAGCAATCGTTTTAGATAGGTGCCTTTTTCACTTTATATAACTGCCCCCACCCCCAAAAAATTATTGTTTTTTTAAATAATTTTTTCTTGGTTATTTGTTCATACTGCTTTGGTTGCTTTTGCCCATCTGCGTCCGTCACATTTATTATAAAATACTGTTCATTAATATAATACTAATCGTTCTAAGTACCACTGGAGATAGCCCAGCTTATAGGAGCACCATACATCAGCGTTACAGCGGACAGACAGACAGACAACATACGCTAGCTATACCCGCGCCATTGTTATTGCAAAATGGCGCATGAAAACACACCGTTGGCTGGGGCCGTTGTCGCTAGTGACTGGACGGTGTCTTTGCAAGACAGAACAGACTTTTGAAAGCTCAGAGATTCCGTGACGACTGACACTGCATCGGGCTCCAGCACTTGCAGCATGTCAGTTAGACACTTCAGCACCACGTCTCGATCAGCCGCCTTCAAACTGGACACCTAAACAACACCACGATGAAAATAATAGCTTATATGCACATTATATGCAGTCAAATGGTTCCGTGGCATATACAATACATTGTATATTTATAGCAGCTTCCATTTGGTATTAGCTACTCGCTGTGCACGAGATTTATGCTGCGTTTATCCTAAAGTACAGACCAATGTTCAAACCTAGTAAAGTTCCGCACCTCTTCTTTACCCCCAGGTGTTTCTTTTTCCTCGCCTCCCTTATTTTAGGGTTATTCATACGGTACAACGTTACTTTTCGCGCTAAATTTGCTTTAGTGACAGGTAAGCAAATGCACAGCCGCGTCCTTTCAACAAAATTCTATTTAAGCCTACAACAACATTTTATACAAAATTTTCTAAGATTTTCAAGATTTTTCTATGTTAAAGTTATTTCTGTGTCGGTAACTTAGTTATGCATCCAATTTTCGTAATTCTTCTAACTTTCTTTGACGATTTTTTTCGTAAATTGCATTTTTGCAAGCTCGACTTGCAACTTTTTTTGGCAAATTAAGTCCCAGAAGTAAAGCAGCAAGTGCTTGAAATTGACTCACGTGCTGAAGTTGATCAGAGTGCAGATGATCGCTCAGGCATCTTCTAGCGTCGTTCTTAGCAGAATGCAACAGCGACTGCCACGTCGACAGCAACTGATGGCGTAATCTAACCATCGCCAAAACAACAAAACAACTTCATGTGAAAATGGGTTATGCGTTGATGAGTGGTGTTAACCGTATTATTCAGTATTAGCACAGAAAATTGCCGCCCACTGCATTTTGCGCCAGGCAGACTGACCTGGTAGATCAGGTGAAGTGATAAATAGTATTAACCTAATTAATGAAGTAGGTGTAGAAAATGTGCATTTTTTGTTCCCGTTCCTGGAAATTTGCGGCTATATCCGCAATAGAGCATTTTATGCATTGAATTTACTTCGGCAGAACGCAGTTTTGTTATATTATTGTACGTCCATGAACAGTGATCAGCAATAGTTTTCCCCAACGTTCATTACATCCAGCGGCATCGTAAGTGAAAAGAAATTGGGAGAGAAGTATAGGAAGAGGATAAAAAATTGAAATTTTCCGACAGACAACTGCAAATTTCTGAGTCCAACAGAAGAGATTTTGAGCGCTAAAAGTTGCAATTTTACCCAGAAAATCTCCCAAAACAGAGAATTGTCAGTCCCAAATGTTGAACGTTTGGAAGAAAATCATCCTACAAAATTTTGGTTTGGTAGACTAAAATTTAAAGCGTTAATTGCCCCCGTCCCTTTGCCACGACGCCACTGATTGCATTTATACGTGCATATACAAGGCGTAACACATTGTGTAGGCTGGTTGTTACCTGGCGGCATGGAGTATGGCGTCGCGGTCTGGCGGCGGAACGAGAAGAATCAAAGACGGAAGAACTAACTCGGACGCCAGCGACGACGACTTAGAACCAGCAGCAGTAACAACCTGTAGACATGCAGAAATGCACATCACACCAGTTATCATTACATACAGACGATGACGGCGTCTATAGCTCTTCACAGAAACCCATCACAGAGCTTGTTGTTGTTATTGTCGTTGTTGCCATGACGAGCCCGTCAGGTGGTGTCCATGCTCCGAAGAAATGAGGAATTCCACCAGGTTATCACTGTCCTGAAACACATCTATGATGTCGACGAGTCACCGAAGTATCGTTGGCGTTGTGCTGCCAATTTTAAGCAGAAAAGAAGTGAATGTTTAGCTGTCCCCCCATTTACACAGTGAGGACGTAATCTGTCCAAGTTCCAACGAAAGCTTGGGACGAAGCTGTGGATGTTAGTCGGTTGAGCTTCGTTTGATAGATTGTTTTCTACAACTGCCGTAAACACTCGAAAGTAAACAGCGTCACCTGCAAATGACTGTCGACAAGAATTAGAGAGCTACGTACAGCAAATGGTTTGTTATTGCTCATGTAGACCAGCAACGTGTAACGTCAATACGCACCTTCCAGCGTAGACAGTCGGAGTTGTCAATCAATGTGAACGAGTCATTCTCCGACACACGAGTCTATACACGTAATAACACATCGACCATTAAAACACATGTACATTGTGGCCTTTACATAATGACGTTTAGGACGAGTTTAACATTCGAGACCAAGAAGTACTCAAAAACAAAACCAAGAACATCCAGAAATTATTCCAACAGGAGGCAAAGCGAGTTAATTCAGACCAGTGACTGTAAAACTGTAAATGCAGCTTTCATGACCATGAAAATATTCAATGTTCAACACGTAAATGCGTGTCATCCGAAAGATCAAATACTGTGTTCAAACTCCAAACTGCAGTCTGCAATGTACCATTCACAAATTACGCAGTCATACCGTAAAAAGTATTTCCAAATGTTTTACGAAATGGCTTAGGCTTACACTTGTATAAAACTAGCCTGTTGTGAGAGAGGGTAGTCGACAAGAGCAGTGACCCGCTGTGGTGGCATTTGAGCCGACGAAGTCTTAAGCACAGTGGTTGGTAATTTGCGCTGATGAACTGGAACAATGCTGCAACTTCGCCGATGTAACGACGATATCTTTGACTCGTGTTCCAACAGAAGTTGCAACGTGTCCTGTAACAACAAACGCGGTGATGTAAAAAGACGTTTTTTTCAAGACCAAGACTTTATTTTTCAGCCATCATACTTAACGGTCGCATTTATAATATATGGTTTTGTTTGTTTATCTCTCTGCTTCTCTCCTGTCTGTTGTTTGTAATGGATGCATTGTGGCTAAGCGGCACGTCTTACCGGAAAACTGTCTAAAGCAGCAAATATGGTTGCTTTTACCACTTAACCAACGAAATTGTTTCATTGCAGCTGTAAACCTATAAGTCTCGGTTCTCATACTCTGATACTAAATCTGCTGTCAACCCATCCCTCAGTGTTTTCTATTTTCAACCAGAAACTCACTTCTTCTTCAAGTCGTTTCCTCCTTAGTTAGTTTCTCTCCCTTCTCCCTTTCTTTATCATGGACGGATTTCACGGATCACCGATCACCTCGCGTCTTAGAAGTCTTTGGCGATGTTAACTTCGGTAAAGTGTGGCAGATTGAGCCAACGCAGCTGGCTGTTAGATGCAACGTAAATGTTTACTTACTTACCTGTCTTACAGCGCAAATGCGAACAACGTTACCCTGATGTGACTAGTGAGTTGTGGTACTAAGTCGAGGCCAGTGGTAGAGTTTTGATAACTGATCCTTGCTGCTGCTGCTGCTGCTGCTGATGAGGATGATGATGATGATGCACTTGCATAGCTTGCTGCTCGAAGTGAGAGCACACGTAGACCTTCATTGCAGTGCTGCAACTCTTCATAGAACTACACACGACAATCACATACATCACTCAGTAAGCAGGCAAAAGTAAATACGCAAAGTAAGTAAAATGTAAATTTTCATAGCGCATAGCGTTAAAGAACCCTCCAATGAGTTAAGGGTCGGTTTCTTCAAGATTCCTAAACAGTCGATCATTAAATTATTATGATGTACGTCACAAGTGTCTGTGCCCAATGATTCGTCAGTTTGGGGATACGCAGACAACTGTGTATACATGCACAAACTATACGCAGTGTGTGGGGGGTCCGAAAAAAATCAACGCCATCGACTACAGCGTACATGTATATAGATGCGTAATTGTAATTGCGCACTACGGACGTAGTACGCGCGTAGCTACGGTAGTGGTTAGGTTACCGTACCTGGTGATATTGGGCGGCGTTATGAAGGTGAATGGAGAGACATCTAGCGGCCGACTGCAGCCAATCCCAGGCGTCACTGACCGTGTAAACACACGACTAACAAACACACAACCATCACATCAACATGAAGTCATCAGCGCACATATCATGTGGTAACAAAGACCACGGTAATTTGACAAAAAACGGAATCGCTGTAGCAAATTCACCCAACTCCCCGTTTGTATTTGCCCGACGACAGCAGCAATTTACAATTAGCCTACATGTTTTGGCTTGGGGTCGATCCATTAACCTCCTTTAAAAGGCTTTTATCTTCTCTTTTCTTGGGTGTCAAAGACCCCCGTCTATTAGATGTATACGCTTCTACGTCTATTAAACCTACATTTCGAGACTTAGTCCATGTACCGCGTAAGGCTGGACTGGTGTGCCTTATTACACTTTCTGATCAGCACGACTGAAATTGAAGGCGACAATTAAGACATCAGTCAATCATAACACACAGCGTTAGCTAGCGTTTTCAATTTGTAGCGCTACGTACGTACACCAACGTGACTGTCGTGGACTGGTCTCGAAATGTCGGCTTCTATTCTTTAGCGAAGTCTAAAGAAAGCTAGCGCGATGCACAGCACCTAAATTTTGGGCTGCGCCCGCGTAAAAGTACGAAACAGACGCAATCAATGCAAGAATAGTATACGCAACATAACGTAGTCACGGCCAAAACGCAGAGGCAGAAACGGTCGTTGCGTCAGCTAGGCCTGCGTCAGTTGCGTTAAGGCGCGTACAGAGGGACGTACTCGAACTGAACTGAACGGAAGTGACACGGTTTAGTTTTTGACGAACTGACCAATGAACAAGCAGTAATGAATTACATACTACGCTCACGTACGCGTCAGCCGATGACCAGTGGGCTCGCTCTGCTTGCCCATTGGTCAGTTCTTCAAAAACTAAACCGTTTCAGTTCAGTTCAGTTACGTCGCTCTGTACGCACCTTTACATCCGTTACGAGCGAGCGTCAAGCGTAGGCGGTACGAAACACGTTCCGTGACAGCTCAGAAAGGCAGGACTGCCAGGAAACCCAGAATCCCAGACACTGCCTCTGTATAATGGGTCTATAGGTACATCGGCGGCGGCACAGCATAGTACAGCAGGCGGACGACGCCTTCGTCGATTGTCGCTGGCACAATACATTGTAGCAAAGTGCTGGCAGCTATTGCCTTATTGTCAACTGATGGGATTATCAATGAACGTTTGAATTCAAACGCAAATCCAGCGTAGCGGGCCGACAGCAGCGCGCCAAAGCAAAGACTTCGGCTACGTTCACTCAGATTTGCTGAAAATTTGTTGTATAGGGAGGGCGATACGCACATAAGCGTACGTGGGAGTCCGGGAATAGCGATCTCCCCAGCCATGGCCCAAGTGACCCATATGATTTTTTACAAATCCGTCGAGAAAATATCTTGTAATCCCATTGCCGACGTCGGCGATGGCAGTTTCTAGATTTCATGGCAGCAAATTGACTTGCCACTCCTTTGGGCATCCGGGAGCCAAAACCCTTTCAGCTTCCCCACTAGAGGCCACCAGACAACAATAAAGCTGTACTCACACTGCTGGTATGTTGCACACTGTTCTCGAACGCATTGCAAACTGACGAAGATTTGAGCGGCGGCAGACAGCTGCAGTGAAGTGCAGTTAGATTTATGGAACGAGTGTCGACCTCTGACGACAGATTCTGAACACAAGAGAGACATACTCAGTTTACATCTGCACTCAGTCTAAAGGCGCGTACCGAGCAACGTAACTGAACTAATCTGACACGGTTTACTTTTTGACAAAATGACCAATGAGCAAGCAGTAATGCATTACAGTAGACACCGTCTAACGCCGTCGGTGGCTTATGTGACTACGCTCACGTAAAGGTCAACCGATGACCAATGGGCTCGCCCTGATTGCCCTTTGGTCAGTTCGTTAAAAACTAAACCGTGTCAGTTCAGTTCAGTTCATTTGCGTCGCTCTGTACGCGCCTTAAAAATGTCCCACTTTTTCATTGTCCATATCTTCGCCAAATATTGACCGATTTTCGAAATTATTTCACTGGCACACTCTGTGGACGATTTGCAACAGTAATTTACTGAATATTCCACTACATATCAGTAACGTCTCTACCTTGTTAAATATAAATGTAAGAAAACTATAACAATAACTAGAAACAAGTCTTGAGTGAACTATTTTAATATTTATATTTCACAATGTAGAACAACGACACGGCTACGTTGTTGCGATATTTAATAAAAGTGTCATTGCAGATTTTTCCATGAAATGTACAAGTAAGAGAAATTTTAAAATCGGTCGATACTTGGCGAAGTCATGGGCAAGTTAGGTGGCAAGTTTTTGTGGTCAACGGTGTAGCAGTACCCGTAGAGGCGTAAGGAACAGTCCAGTCTACTCTTCGAGACAAACTCAGAACTCATGGACATGTCTCCCGCAATTTTTTTGGACAGGGGACACCAGTGATTTTATCCCCTCCCAAAATAAAAAAATGTTAATTGTTTTTTTATTATTAAAAACTGCCCATTTGGCATCAAAAAGTTATTTAGGGCCAAGAATGCATCAAAATCGTTTGCAGCTGGAGCTCTGCTCCAAACCCACTGCAAGAGCTTACGAAGTTACGACGCTCCCCTTTCCCCGCTAGCCGGCAAGACCCCTCCCAGACAAATGCCTGTCACCGCTCTGGGTCCATCCAATGATGCAACGCAACGCACGCAACGGACGCAAAAACCGCTTCTATTCTTGTGTTTTCGTCGTTGCGTCAGCTGCGTTCGCTGCGTACGTGGCGTTGGATGGAAACCAAACTTAAACGTGTTACAAAAAGTGAAAAAAAAAACAAAGTCGTAGCCAGAATTTTGTTGGGGAGAGGTTTGTTTTTTTCTTCTTTTCCTGACTTCCATCTGATTTCCCCTTTGTAATCAACCACTTCACTTTCCTTCTCGTTCCCCTTTCCCTTCTGTTTTCCCCACTCCTTTCCTCTTTCCGAAAATCAAGCTAGGTTCTCTCAAAACTCATCTCGTGCCAACATTCTTAGTTGTTCAATAGGCGATGCAAATGGATGTGTTTTGTTGATTTATCGGGAGTGGTTCTTTCTCAAATACGGCCATAAATAGGACAGCTATGTAAAAACCTATAGCGAGCTTGAGTACAGTTACTGCTGGAGGGGGGGGGGTCAATTTGTGACAAGCCGGTTAGCTAGGTGCATCAGATAATAGCATCAGTGTTGGCAACAGTTTCATAATCAAAACCTCACGGCATTTTTGCGTCAGGCACCCCTCAGTTCAGATCAGTGTGTTGTCACGCCGACGCACGGCCATCTCAGTATGACCTCAGTCGCTCATTAACGACAAATATGCCGCATTCGATATACATTTACTGGCAACGGTCTGACTGACTGACTGCAAGGGCACTTTTGCACGAAAATACCGTGACAATGGCCTACGGCCAAAACGTTTAGCAGAACTGTAATCACAGGCGCGCGGTATTAACGGCGACAGGCTAAGTCAATGAAGAATAGCAAAATTCGACGCCTTGCACATCTGAGGCCTCTTCACCCATTGACAAAAAAACTCCATACGCCGAATTACGTAGTTTTTGAGCATTCGTGAATGCATTTCATGAGTAGAACAGTAAAAATTTTAAAAAACGGCGCAAGCCGTGTTTTAGTACCCGAGAGCAATTAGTTTATCTTATCGATGCGAGCGTGAAGTAGGCTAATTAGGTCCACCTGATACTGGTGATCTATCTCGGCAAGTTGTGCTACAACGTGGCGGCAGACATCGTGCTGTCGACAAGCGTTCTACAGACAGCAAAACAGCTACATACTGTACTGTCAAAAAACAGCAAATAAGTTAATTTACTATAGTTATTAAAAAGAAAACTAACAAACTAAAGTACTAAAATACAAAATAAATATGCTAATCCACAAGCACAGTTCGTGGATACCAGCAGGCATACTAAAAGTTCAAAAATTGTCTGCAGCTTTTTGTAGTAATCTATCACAAAACCACGAAGCGTCACCTGCCGTATGGTATCACACAGTATTATCTGCCACCAAACACAAATAAATGTGCTCCACCTTAACTCTAGCCGAGGAGGCCTGTACTAGATTTGCCTACAACATAGAGTTGGAAGGCTGAGTTGACCTTGGATTACCTGTCCGCAGACAGTCACCCATGCAGGTATTCACCACACCACAGCAACCTGACCGGGAATTGAACCCAGAACATCTCGATCACAAGTCCAACTAGAAAAGTACTCGGAGAGCGCAGACCTCCGCCAAGCATATTGATTCGACACAACACTGTAACGAAAATTTCAAAGTGATCCAGAATCTAGGATTCTTTCCAGATCACCCCCAAAATTGAATCACTTGTAGTTTTTGCCATTCCCGACATTCCCTGCAAATTTCAAAAACATCGTTCCATAACTTCTTGAGTTATCTTGCTAACACACAGACAGACAAACAAACTCTGGCAAAAACATAACCTCCTTGGCAGAGGTAATTAACGTCCTAACAGTTACGCCACCACAGACGATACTATACGATGACTGGTAGAATGTACGCATAGACAGGAGTACACGAGTACACGCAATGGACAATGTGTACGTATAGTATAGTCTACAAAGTATCGTGTTTACGACTGGTTTCTATGGGCTATAGCTAGAAGCTATAGACAATGGAACAGAATATCATGGCAAGCCGCACGCCATCCATTACGATAATTAACACTCACTCAGCAGCAGTGCAGCCCTGCAGTTAAACACACTGTATTGTCCAATCCATGCAAAATCCTCTCTCAGCAAACAATCTCGACAGTCACACACGAAATTTTACCTTCAGTTTTCACAGAGGCGGCGGGACCAGAGAGCCAGGGGACTAGTCCCCGTTCTCCAAAAATATCTATTTTGGTCTTTCTCACTTTCCAGGACCCTATATAGGCAGGGGCCACTTTACTTCTCAGTACCAGTCGCTTAAACATTACTGTGGGCAGACTGGGATTAATTGGTTTTTAAATGTTCAGTGGCAAAGTTAGACAAAATGACATAACAGAATCTAATGTTTGAATATGTCTGTCACATCCGCTCTCATTTCCCATGCATTTATTGAGTGACAGAATATATCAAATTATGTCATTTCTAGACCAAAATATTCGCCACTTTAAATTTATACCCAATGTCATTCAGACAATTTCTTGCGACCGCTGAGCTTCTTCTTTAGAATAGTGCCGATAATTCGAATCGAGTGCCAGTAGAGCTAGATGGCAAGTATTTATAAATACCATGAGAAGCGCGTCTTGGTGATCCATGACAAAATCAAGCTTCTCGCTGACCGAAACTTGCCACTAAACGAACTTCTGCAGTTGCTGTAACACAACAATAGGATGGACCAAATACTAAGCTGCAGACTCATGTTCACAACTTCAACAAATAGTGACCGATTCAAAAACGTGAAAAACACTGCACCAAATCAAAACATTTTAGGCCTATTAAGGCCTAAAATGTTTCGATTTGCAGGTGCTTTTCAGTCACTGTATTTATGTCAAACCTATGCTTATCTCTTCACAAACGTACGCAGAAAATGACTAGAACCAACTTGCTCACGATGTATCCGCGTCGGAGATTTAAGGACTAAAAATTAACGCTTTTGACGCGCTACAGCTATGCTGTAGAGCGTCCATGGCACGATGTGTCGTCTGTCTGTCTGTCTGTCGTCATCTGTCACGGCGTATCGTCGCTAAACGGTGCGAGATAGGGCCTAGGTTGCTATTGATCACTCTGAGTAAGTCGCATATTTGCTTTTAAATGAGATGAAAATTATTGACCTTGGATGGCATTGAACGGTCATAACGCACTATTGTATGGCAATCGTGCGGTATTGTGGTTAAGCAGTAAGTCGTAGAAGGTCGGCTATGGTACCATCAAATAGGCTGCTGGCGACTTTCAATAAACTGTCAATAGTAACCTTGTTTCCATCTGCAGCGGTTTGGCCGTAATTTTTAATGAAAAGTTTTGAGCTACTAACTGGCCATAACTCGGAAACGGTGAGGAGATAGGGTCAAGATTACTATTAGTCACTAATAGGAAGTGGCATACACCTTTTAAAATGAGATGGAAATCATCGACCTTGGATGACCTTGAAGATTGGTACGCGCTATTGTGGCTAAACGATGCGAGATAGGGCCTAGGTTGCTATTGATAAGTAATAGGAAGTCTCAAATTGGCTTTAAATGACATGAAAATCATTGACTTTCGATGACCTTAAAGGTCAGTTCTGTAACAAAAACTGTTTAGGCCTAGGCTGTAGCGCGTCTTCTCTAGCGACAGTTGGGCTTTTTGTAATTACATTAGTGGGCTTTTTGTAATGACATTAGTATGCTTTTCAAACGGCTGCAGATTACATTGTTTCAAAATTAACTATTATCATGCATGCTGTTAAAAATAAAGATTACAAAAATCACGGACAACTTCACTAAAATAGCCGTTTTCATAATCCTACGTGGCCCAGTTTACCCTATGTTTACTAAACCCAGACCTACGTGAAATGATATCTCAGATGCTTTTGCTTTTTCATCACAGTTAGCTACAGCAGCCAGCCATCGACTGCGCCTGCCCTTCCGTATTACTATTTAGGCCTATTAGGTTTACGTCGAGTTTTCCGTGATGACAGAAATGAACTAGAAACTATTTGTTGTATTTTTGTCACATCTACCTTTATCACTTTACAATATGTCACAATGTCACAGAATACCGGAACGAATTGACTGAAGACATCACCTAACAGCCAGCGCACCATATAGCCAAGAAACCAGAAAACACGTGCTTGGCTTACCGTTTTCAATCGAATCGAAATAATCGCATGATGATTGTCGAAATTGTCAGTATGTTACAGCGCCGATCATAAACCGTTCGATATCGAACACAGGCGCAGTTGCTGCACAGTCGGCCAAGCAATCAGGTAGGTAAGCAGCTCGCACGTTGTGACGTCATTTACCTGTATTGGCAGGCTGCACACAGCCGCCTGTAGCCTAATGGCTCGGCTTGGCTGCTGAGTAGTTATATGAATGTCGTTCGCCTATCAAACAGGCAAGCAACACAGGCCCACAGGCGCCGTTTGCTCGCCCATCGTGTCACGTGGAGAACGCGCCAACGCCCACCAGCTGTAACGGTCAGTCAGTGAGACTAGAATCTCTAGTGGATCTAGCGGTAGTTTGCATTATTAAGGCCACTAAAAATTCAGGACTAATTGATTGAGCGAAGACAAAAATTCAGCGATGACAAAAGCTTGTCCTACATGGCCATTTTTGCAGATTCGTTCACAATCGCGTGTTTCTGGAATCTCGATGCAAAAAACTATATCAGTGCAGCCGCAAATATGTCCTCCAAGTTATGCGGATACGAGGAAACGTGAAGCCGGCAGCTGCGCGCAACTAAGAGAATACAGGAAGAGGAAAAAATGTCTCGTCAACCGCATGGTCCTGGGACTATTTCACGATTGGGCACAATGCTGCAGCATCTAAAGCTCCTACCTTACCCTCAGTTAATCTGGTATTGAAATTGTGTATTGAGCGATTGAGCAAATATTAAGTGAGCAAAAAAATTTGAATGGCGCAAATCTAGCCGTTAGTCACAATACGCCGCGATCTTAACACCCGTACATAAACTTTTTAACAGCCGCTTAAACTGTTCAAAGTTAATTTCAGTTTGTCTCGGATAATCGGCTGGAAGGTTGTTGCATAGGTTGGACCTGCAGCAACAAAGCACCTGTCTCCAGGTCCGTCTGATAACAAATCCTGGAGTTGGCAGAAAACAACTGACGACGACCTTTGTTAAAGACCAAATTAATAGCTGGTCTTAGGCTACTGACTTAACATAACATTTTTTTCAGTTCCTCCTGGGTGTTTAGCTTGCCGTTTCTGTGCTTCGGTTGGCGCAATTTTTGAAAATTTGGTTTTAGGTGTGGTAGGAACTTCAACGACAGTTTTTATTCCGAAATTTTCCCATGAGTCTATCACGGAATTTTGAAAATCAGTCACAGTTTAGCAAAAACGTAATAAATAATGTGACAGATAGTTTTTTTTACAAAAAAACACGGGGTATAAAAGTACAAATCTTGATAACCTGTCCTATGCAGCATAAAATTAATTCATCATCTTCTTCAAGTCCGAAATTTTTCTTTTTAGCAGCCTAATGCTTATAGACAGATGGAAACCCTTCATATTATTAGTAAAAAAGATTGAAGACTGGTTAATTTTATTGCAATAAATACTTGCCTGCATTATGCATTAATCAGACTATTTTTGCAACAGAATATGCTGGCAAAAAATAACTGAGAGTCTCTATATATTTTGTGTACTTGCTTCAGGCTCATTCTTGTCACTAGTGCATGCATCTTAGTCAGCTGAGAGAGTGAGTAGGGTTTAACATCCCGCCCCACCTTTGCAGATAAAATTGCACGTACACATAATAACGGAACAAAAAGTTTAACCTTTACAGAAAGTTTAACCTTTGTGAAACATAAAACAAAAAAATGATGAAACTTAAAACTGTAAGAACTGCCGATTATAATTGTGCATATATATCGAAAATGGCAGTTCTAATAATCTTCCCTGTTTTCCTCCAGACAGTCATCAATCTCATAACGCTGTCTATTGAAGGACAGGGGGCCAGTCACCTAAAGCTGCATACAGCATCTCCATTTACTGATGCGGTTTCCTACAATCTCACGGAATAGCATCAGTAGGCCTACCACTGAATAACAGCAAACAACATCAACTCTTTAGATGTGCTCATAAGAACAACACACGGAAAATTACATGTACATGTACTTGAGTAGACTACGTTTTATCCAAATAAACAACATACTCATCTCACACAAAAATGCACTTTGCTTATGCGTATTTGCAGCCTATAGTCAGTCTGTAGGCCCTATGCACTTAATCACAACAGAAGTATCCAGATAAAGATGTTGACAGATGACGAATATGTTGGAAAACCGACAATAGTTTACATACTATGATTATGCACTATGTACAATTACTGTCTGCTCATATTTCTTCACAACAGAACAGAAACATTGTCTGAAACAAATTAACATGACATGTTTGCTGCCATGTGTCAAACTCAAACACTAAACAATCATATGGTCAAAGCAAGTTGCCACATGCCAAACTAACAAGCACATCACATCTTACTAATGTACAGGGTGGGCCAAAGAAAACCACATCTGTTTGAGCGTTGATAACTCAGCGATGGTTACCTGTAAAAAGGCGTGTGATATGTAAAAAGTTTCAGAATGTTGTAGATAAACAGGGCCGAACTTGCATAGCAAATCATTTAAATATTCTTTGTCTAATTTGCATAAATTTTCATTACCCCTGAAATTAGGCATTTACCTGCACTCCCATGTGCCGGAGTTCATTGAACTCAAAACTTGCTGCCAAAAAGTCCAGATTTAAATTTTGTGAATTGTTCAGTGTGGGGGCATTGCAACAGATAGCATGGTCACAAAATTTCAGTAACTGACACCTAAAACATGTGCTAATCAAGTGCTTGGCTCAGCTGATCCTGAACACATTGACTCCAGCGATCGATCAACTGCCTAAAAGGACTGATGATGGTTATGAATGCAAAAGTTGGGCAACTGCCTATGTCAAATTTTATCTAAACTCAACATATCTGTTAATGATTGTTGATATTTCACTGTATGCTGAATGAAAATCAACTGAAATTTATCTCTTACTGCCAATTTAGCATGATTTTAGGGGTGGGGTGTGTAAATCAGACAAAGAATATTTAAATGCTGAGACATGAAATTTGTACACGTCTTTTTGTACACAATTTTGAAACTTTGGCATATTACGCATCTTTCCATCAATAAACATCGCTAAGTTACAAAAAGTCAAATATCCATGTTAAATCCATGGGTTACAGTCAGATTTGGTAGAATTTCTGGGGTGACAAATATTTGTGCAAATTAGGCAAAGAATGCTTCATTACGCAAATTCGTAGTTTATTTTTTACAGCATTCTGAAACTTTTGACGTATCACACATCTTTCTACCACTAACCATCGCTGAGTTATTAACGCTCAAACAGGTCCGGTTTTTTTGGCCCACCCTGTAGAAATGCTGCTGCTTCTTCTGTAAAGTGCCCTTAAGTATTCTGCCCTTAGAAATGCTGGCATATAATGTACACATCCAAAAACAAATAAACAGCCAGACTTACACAGGGCTTTAACAATATATGCATTAAGCACGCATACGGATACGTCTAAACAATAACAAAAACCAAAATCATAGCTTGGTATCATTTAATACATTCCAAATTATCACAGAATGTGGCACACTTGTGAAACAGAATTTATTCCATGTGAAATTGACGTTTTGGTAAACAATCAAATCATTTGACTTCGTAAGAGTATGAGAAATTGGGCTCAAGTCTACTTATAATCAGTTATGGTAAAAGTATGAAATGTTAAATAAGAAACTCGTAACATCTTTCTGGCCAGCATGAAGCAGAGATCACTGACCACATGCAAACAAAGAAAAAACAACAGCTACATCATGGGTCTCAAACTTGCGATGCACCAGACACATGTGGCCCAGAAACATATTATCTGCAGCCTGGGGTGAAAAAATTGAAATGCCAAAAAATTTCATTTTCATTTTATTCATTAACAGCATTTCCAACTGGGATCCCCTAATACATCATTTTCAGTGTGAAATTCACTAAAAAACCATCTGGTGGCCAGGCTCTGCCTTGACCTGATAGACAGCATTTCCCCAGAAGGCCAGACCTTCTTGCTTATCGTCGACACTAGGCTTTCTGCCAAACGCTGCCAACTAAGCAATCACAGTTGATCAGAGACCATCAAAACTAGTTTGCCATTGTTTGACACAGTAAGTAAACTGGAATATGTTGAAAAGAAAAACAAATAACATTGTTATAAATATTTCTGATGTATTTTGTGACTTCTCAAAACAACGTGACCCGCCGACTGACTGATATTTAACAATGCGGCCCAACTATCCAGACAAGTTTGAGACCCCTGAGCCACATAATATATAATGTATAGCCAGAATCTGCTGCAATGACTCCATATGTACAACAAGATACACAATCGACAGAATGTTTGACACACAATCATTACAATTACCAACCACTGGTACACATGATGACTAAACAGTATCAGTTAACATAGAGCACAACACATAAGAACTGCCACCTGATATCATAATTACTCTGGTGAATACAAATTACCATAAAACATGACAGACCAGTCAGCATACACTAACTATGTGCCAACCAAAAGCCACAAATCTGCAGCATCACAATGCTAAAAAATAACTTTCATACAAATGGCAACTGAAATAATGTCAGTCTTGAACTGTAGCCAAAATTTCTAACAATCAATTATTCGATTCATCACACAGCAAATTATTCTCCGTAAAGCAAACAGTTAAAAATAACTCTACTTTAAACCACAGGCCAGGTCTGTATTGCGTTGGGTTTCCATCAACAAGAAAATCACTCTAAAAGACTTTTGCCAACACACTTAAGACATTACTGCAAAACCATACACAGAAAACAAATACCATAAGCCGCACAGTGCACATAAACATAAAACCTGGACACAGACAAAACAAACTACGGTCCACTGAAGTCAGACAAATTGAATGCAATCAGAGTTATGCATATTCAGGGAAACGCAAAAGTGTGGAATACGCATGCTTCATGTAGATCGAGCAGTCAAACAGCCTCCATCACTGCAGTGTAGGGTGGTCATGTTAAACACCGGGCAACATCACTTTTTGACTTAGACTTTCACTGAGCCTAAAGTACCTACTTAGACCGAAGTTTAGACTCAGCGAAAAGTCTCAGCGATTCGCTGAGTCCAAAAGTACCTACTTAGACCAAAGCTGAGCCGAACTAACCTGACAAAGTCGGTTCGATTTGCATGGAAGAGACAGCTTTAGCCCTTAGGGCTTAACTTTCGCTGAGTCTGAATCCACTTCAACTTTTGACTTAAGCTGAGTGAAAACATGGCAACCATTTACAGTCCTATGCGTATGGATAGTTTAGTAAATTAAATCAGTCTGGTACCAAAAATAAACGCTGTAATAAATATGCAATGACGTCAGATGTTACGTAATTAGGCCCTACATTATTTGCGTGCGCGGCACAATTAAATAAGCAAGTCCAAGCGTAAATGGTTGATTAATTTCCTGTTAGGTTTACGTGTTTTTCCGCCATTTTTAATCGTTTTGGTCTAAGTCGGTAGACTTAGACCAAAGTTTAGTTGAACTGTGGCCTAAGTACAGACTTTCGTGCTCAGCTTTAGCTTTCGCTCAGCGAAAAGACTCAGCGAAAGTCTAAGTCAAAAAGTGAAGTCCCCCACTGTGTTCAAGTGTTCAACACGAGCACCCTTCACTGCAATGATCAGAGCTAATCATTTCCAAAGCTAGCAATGGGGTCCTCGAGGATTGGCCTTGACTTCAAGAACAGCTCAAGACAAAAAATTGGTCTGGCCTTGGACTTGGCCTCAGAGAAGACTTGCCTGGCCTTGGCCTTAGTCACCAGTACCACTGACTTTTGCCTTGGTCTTGAAAATGCTGGCCCCAAACCCATCACAATTCAAAGCTGTCGCAATTGCTCGATAAACATGATACACATATGTTCCACATATTCTTGCGCCACCCTGTGCTATAACTAGCATCAGTCAGCCGACGCGGAGGTGCTGGCGGAGTCCTTGGCGTTGGACTTGGCTTGAGTCAGCGCCTGTTTCAGACACAGTGACAGCAACTCATCCACTTGGTCCGAGTCCGACTCTGGTTCAAGATCAAACTCCTGCCCAACACAATTCACAAAACTCATGTATTAATATGCAATTTAACAATAAATTTACTACAGTTATGTTTCTAGATTCCAACTAGACGCATAAGACAAAACAAAAATCACAGAGCTAAAAAAATTAACGAGACTGAAACCAGTCAGCATGATAATTAAGAAGAAAAGTAACGCCAGTTTGGAAATGTTGAACATAAGGACAACGTCAAGTGAGTCCAGCCATCTAGCAAAGCCCATAAAATACCTTAGACACTAGACAAAGGGAATGCACAAGAAAGATCAACTGTATGCATATACATGCAAGAAATCAACGTTTTGTGAAAAAAAATCAGTGAACTTCATAAGGCTATCAGACGATATGAAGACTTTTTACCAGTCCTGAGAAAATGTTCAGGATAAGAAAGAACAGATATTTAGAATCAAGGATACAACTGGCTACCCAAGTTTAACTGAAAAATGGCTATTAAAACAGAATGCACAATGTCAACAGTTACAGTTAGTGTATTAAGTTACAGACGGATAAGAAGTTGACTTCTTACATCATTCATCGTCTTGAGTAGTTTTGCAATCATGCGTCGAACGTTTGACAACTTAGACCACATTGCATCTGCCTCCTGCTGCTTGGTCAGTGCTTCCTGCTGGAAACTGCTCACCAACTACAAACATCCAACAACGACCACACACAATGCTCTCACAGACAGATTATGATCTCTGATGGACAAGCTGCAACGATGCACAGCACGACACAGTTGTTACCAATAGTGGATCCAGAGGTAATGAATGGCGGCATAGGTCAAGTGCACAAAGTGTGAAAATGAGGCACCGCAGATGCTGACAGAGAAGTGGTGTGGGGAAGAGGTAAAAATGTAAATTATATGAAAAAAGTTGAGTTTGATACATACTTATACCAGAATTTTGTACATTTCTATGATTTTTGAACACCAGATTGTGAAGGATTGCTCAATATCGCCACCCCTCATGGATCCGCCACTGGCTACTAAAAGACAGGAGTTTGATCAACTTCGATCATGGATCCTCAGAGGGCATATCTATTGCATGACTGCCAACTCAGAATCTCAAGTGAGGCATCATGGCCATGGACAGTCATAGATTAGTGACAGAAGCTTCACAGCAGCTGGACCAACCATGGCTGGCTGTAGAATAATTTACCCGTCAAACTTTGACGCATCAGTTTTGAGCATTTTAAATAAGTAATAAAGATGTCTGCTGTGAAACATTGTAACCTTTTTTGGTTTAAATGCAACAGATATAAATGTACTAACTTATTCGCTCAGTTACATTATTGAATTCATCATTAACACGTAGCCAACTGCAGTCATTTCATATTACTGTAACTTCTGTATACTGCTGCTCTCTGACTGCTGTAATGATGTTTCATCATGCAACAAGCTATTCCGAAGAAGCAAAATGAGGGAGTACGTGTAGTTTCTTCACATCACATAGGAACAATGTGGGCTATTCGGTGACAATATTATTAAAAACATATAGCACTGCATTAACATGGTTCTTGCCCATTTGTCAAAAATCAAATTCAAGGACTTTTCAAGAACTTTCAAGGACCATACAAAGGATATATAAGGATAACTGAATTAAATCAAACTGGCACTTTCATAAGCATATATAAGCAGGTTCAGTTTACATCTGACAATTTAACACCTTCAAGCATTAATCAAAAACTGGAATTATCAGAAAAATTTACCAAATGCATCAATGATAATGTACGCTTGAATTATGATGCCAATTCAACACTGATTCTGTAAATCACTTGTTCGGTCAGAGCATTTTAGAAAATCAAATTCAAACATTTCAAGGACCTTCAGACACAGACTCAAGGACTTTCAAGGACCATGTCTGTTTTTAAGGACTTTCCAGGCATTAAAAATCTGAAAAAAATTCAAGGACTTTGAAGGACCCACAAGTGCCCTGATTAATCAGAAACGATAAAACGGTTAGACAAAATCCAGTTTGTTCAACTAATATATGATAAATGCTATATGTGATGGTAAAAATCTGTCCTTAAAAAGCAGGAATGCTTCGAGAATAAAAGTATTAGTTCTAAAAGAGGTTGCAGTAACAGTTCCAATCACAATAAACCATATTAATTGATCAAGATGCAATCTCTATAGTTACTGCTAATGTTCTGGCAAAAAACAGTTTGAACAGCAACAAATACACACACAACAGAGCAAACCTTGCGAAGTCCTTTCTCATAATGATCAAAGAAGTCATCGAGTGGGAACTGTGCAAGTTCTGGAGTGCCGAGTGCCGAAACTGCATCCTTATCCATGATCCACTGCGGTGGCAGGAAGTAACGCAGACACGTCCTGTGTCGCCACAACAATTAGATCACTGCAAAGTTGCATCAAAGTCACAAATAAAATAACACACATCGGAAATTTTTGTATCGCACCTCATTCCTGAATGAACTCAAATACAAACACAAATCCTGACAGTTTTCCTTTACGTAAGTTAACAAAAAAGCCAGCGACATCATCTTCAGCCTACAGCTCAAATGCTGATAACATTCACTTGGTGCCTTAATATCACCAATGAGCTGAAATTCTGTGCCCCTGAACATATGTACCTTTATTGTATCCGCGATGTGGTAAAAAATTATGGTTCTCATAAATCTTGATCAACATTCCAAGAAAAATTCTTGAACGTAGCAAATCCACAAACTCAATCTCAATATAACCACTACCTCTCCCTTTTAAAAATAATGAGATGATGCTGGCAAACTTTTCATCTTAACCGCTATTTGTAGTTTCACCAGCTTTCAACAGCTGTTAATGAGCCATACCTGTATCCGTTAGCAATCTCCTCGGTGCCAAAGCTGGTAGATGGAGCCACAGTAGAAGATGAAGACGGAGCTTCAGTGCCGGCGTCACTCACAGCAGCAGCAGCTGATAATGTAGTCTGCTGGTCGGCTGCTGCCAGCTCCACATCACTGGTCCGTGCCTCCGTACCATCCTCCTGCATCAGCTGCAACAGAAACACCACCAGCGTCACCATACTTACAAATGACTGATGTGCACAGTTGAAAAATACTACTCCACAAACAAAAAGTCGTGTCAAGAAAACACTTTTTTCAATGAATCACAAAACTGCTCGTAAAAGTAGTAGCTGCGAACAACCAACAAACAATTTGCAAATAGAGCTAAACGAACTAATCAAGCAACTAATCGTTTAAAAGTCAATTTCCAGCATCAAAATTTGATTTTAGACTCACCATTTATGTTTAACACTTATGTTTCTTAGCACTCATACTGATGTACATATCATGTACTCACAGCAATAACAATAATTTGACTTAAACATATATTATAAACAGATTCATCCCAGGTGATCTAATGAAGCAGTTACATTCACTCAAAATCATCCATTTCAAAAATTAACTAACTACATGGACCGAGTAATAGAAGATAATAGCCAGAATAATACTAACATAAGAAAAGTAATGTACATCGGCTAGTACAAAAATAAAATAGACACACAGTGCTACACCTAGCTAGCGGCCATCATTACAACACAAGCAATCAGAAACGATAATGACAAAGATCCTCAGAACTGAATAACAACAACTACTGTACATAAATGCATACTAACTTAAAAACGATACAGTAAAAATAGCAAACCTTGACAATTTTCATGGCATGGCTATTTCGATCACACCTAAACCAGCACACAAGAAACAAGTCAGCATGAAAACATTAGTCTCACAGCCGCATTCTCTTTGACAACCAAACCGTAATAATATCTGCAATTAATAGACTGTTAAAATAAAAATGTGCACTTATTAGACCTATATTTTATTCGGAATTCTAACTGATGTAATGCAAAAAAGTCACAAGACATGAAAATATAAGATAACAAAAGCTGACAATAACGTAATTTTTAACTACTAACATGCAGATGTCAACATTACAAAATTACAATGGCAAACATGATGTTAACTGTCAATGAATAGCTTAACAGGATAACAAAACACTATCAGACAGTTAGTGCCAACAGAAGAGAGAAATCAGTGCCCAGCCAGGTACCCCCCAGAAAGCAAACCAGTCAGCTGCAAGCATCAGGTTTGCATCAAAACCGCTATGTAAAACAAACAACTCACCACTGATAACTGTCGGGATGTTTATCGAACACAATTTTCCACTTGTCTTTCGATCGATTCATGTCCACGACAACACCATACGACCTAAGCACACAGCAACAGTGCAACACGATGCCAAGACATGCCAGAAACAACAGCAGCTGCGCACCACACAACATACAGTGGCGCCACTGAAGGAATGTGCTTTTTCTAAAAGCATCATATAACACAAATTAATTAAAAAGTAAACACAAATGACTACTATTAACTACATGTTGTATATTCTATTATTGGTGGTAAGAGAAAACATAATAACACAAGCTTTACAATGAGCGCAAACGGATCTCACCATTTCTTGGCAATGCGCAGTCTAACTTTGGTGCCGATTTCAGCTAAAACATAATGTACAAGAAACAGCATCAAACATGGGCTGACTTAGCAAAAAAATCTAGTGCTGGAAACATATAACTGCACAGTCAGAATTACAGTCTTTCCACTGGGTAATGAGTTTCCGCACATCAGGCTGTAATGCAAGGCTGATCCCCTGAAGAGATTCCAAAGGTTTGGATAACATATAAATTAATCAAGATAATTCCCATTTTGGCAAGATAGCAGTAAATTTCAGCCAGTTCCTCTAACAGCCACAACGTGAAATGCAGATAAAATCCAGCCAAATACAACTAAAACATAATGGCTAAGAATAATACATCCAATACAAAAACCTATCGCAACAGGTGGCATGTTTCAAAAAAATAAAAATTGTATTCAAGTAACTTAGACGTGACATCTAAGGCAAAATAAGACAGTAACTAGTTGAACATACAAAGTGAGTCGTCAGCAACCCACCAATAAGTCGTCGGTCTTCATCATCATCGTCCTCACTGTCTGACGATTCAATGCTACTCTCTTCATCGTCCTTCCGTACCAGACTTGGAGATGGCTTCCACCTCTTTGCAGACTGCTGCTAAAACCAAACCAGCAATACAGCAATGTACATAATGTACTATGTAGCCATGGTTATGACTGCTATTAAGAATGGAACAACTACAGTGGTAGGATACAGCAGCAAATGCAGACAGTGTCCAGACTAGATGTTTAGACGTGCTCGTATGACATTTTAATTCCAGTTTATGTGAAATGACTGCCTAAAATCAAATGCACAAACATATCTTTTTATCTTATCAACAACTTGCATTCCTAAATCCGAATTCTTTTATCTAAACTCTTCCATTCTCCAATTATAAGCTCTGAATACACTTGTACATTAAAAGTGGAAAAGCCATGCGACTATAATCCATATTTTCAAAAAGTCATGCAAGATCTCATGGCAGTCCCCACTGCTTATAACCTTGCCAAATACAGTGCACATAACGATGGTAAGAAGTATGAATCCCAGGCCTATCATGATAACCAAACAACTATACACAGTGAGATTCAATCCGAAGACCTTATACACAATTTTAATACACCACAATACGATTTGCAGATGACCAAGATGTGGTGCCAAGTTCCCCGAAAGAATTACATCTGATGGATAACCTTAGCAAAAAAAAGACTTTCACTAGAAACATAACCAACCACTTTTTGCAGCTGCTGTTTGTGCTTCCGGTGCAACTGCACCGAGTTATGCTGACTAGAACTATTGCGTGTCTTACGCATCAGACTATCACGAAACTTTGTCTACAAAATATCCAACAAAAAGCACAGCCTAAAAAATTAAAGATTATCCTACCAACTGTTAATCAGTCAATCAGCATTACATTTAAATAACATAATTTTCATAACGTTCAAATCATCTGCATCTATCTACCATTCAAATCATTAAAATAATATTTCTAACCAAACCAATTCTCCAAACTCTTAATCTTTCTTCTTTTCATTCAATTAAACCAAGCAACTAAATTAGGCCACAAGTGATAGATTCCATTGAAATTTTGAGACATCACCCTACACCTAGTAACAACTATTCATGAAATCCAGCCTACACAACCAAGATACTACAAATGTACAAAAAAAACTACAAATAGAATAGTACAGATGTACAAAAAAACCTACAATACCAATATGTACAATACCACACTACCACCAAAAAATAAAAAAGTAAAGTAAACACAAATGACAAATTAAATGAATAAAAATGAAATAAAAACTAAACGAACCACAGCAGTGCCAGCTTTCTTCTTGGCTGATGGTCGACTGTCGACAGCATCACTGTCACTGGATGAAGCAGCAGATGCACTGCTGCCAGACTCACTGTCAGCAATGCCTCGTCTCCTCCCCGGCCTTTCCCTCATCACTTCACGCTACACAACATCATGAGTTCAACTTGATCAGGTAAGTAAATAAAATGAGAGTGTATGTACTGTATTCCATTATTATTGAAAATTATTATTATTATTATTATCATTATTATTATTGAAAACGGCCTGCAAATCACGTGGCACACTAGTACAGGCGAAACACCACTGCCTCAGGAAACCAACTAAAGTTTGCAGAATCATCAACTAATGAGTTCCAGCAATTAAAAAAAAGCTAAAAAAAACCCGCATAACAATTCAACAGTAAAATATGACCAGGTGACGTCAGATGGCAGAAAGTAGACCGACACAGAAATCAAACACAACAGAAACAAATATATCACAAATGAGCAAAAAGTAAAACCACAGAATTTCAGTTGAGTATGACAGCAACTTTGACTTCAGTGAAAAAAAAATGCCAAGTTCAAAAACTTTAACAAATAAAATACAAATATAACTGTCACAGCATTCACAGATGTACCCCAGTCTAATCTGTTCTCAATACATGTCAAAGTCAAAAACAATAAAGTCAACCTGAACAAATTATATCATTTATAATTACAATCTCCTGCCGTGTCCTGCTGTTGGATTTGAGATTTGACCGGCGACGACTTCTGTTATCTTCTGATTCTGACTCATGACATGTATTTGACGTTTCCGGCTTCGATTTCTGCATAAATCATTACTCTGCTTTTAGTCAAAAAAGTGTATAAACAACAGCTGATTTTCAACCCAACTATGGCAGAAAAAAACTAGAAAGCAGCCAGAGCCCGCATACCTCCGCCAAGGCAATGTTGTTCGCTAGGTGGCAGCACCATCTTCGGTTTTGCAGCGGTTTCCCTTACGCCCCATTGAAAGCAATGTTAACGAAAATTTCAAACTGATCCAGAATCCAGGATGCCTTCCGGACCACCCCCATAATTGAATCACTGGTAGTTTGTGCCATTCCCAACATAGACTCAAAATTTCAGAAAGATCTGTCCATAACTTTTTGAGTTATCTTGCTAACACACAGACAGACAAACAAACAAAGTTTGGCAAAAAACATTACCTCCTTGGTGGAGGCAATAAGTTACAAAAGTTTTAAAGCTGCAAGAAATATCATGCATAGTAGTGTTAAATAAAACAGCTCAAACATACCTGCATCTTCTGTAGCATTGACTGTTTCTTCTGAATTTCCTACAATATGACAATCAATAAATTACTGTCACACATAATACGCCACTGTGGATTAAGAAAACATGACCAGCTGCAAATAAACATTTGGAATTATATTTTACAGCATTTTCAAAAGCAGAGAACTCACTGAAATTGCCCAAACTTAAATCAAACACTCGACTTGGTCTCTGCCTTTACAGGTCTTTCACATTAACTTAGTTCACTGCTATTACAATTATATATAAAAAAACTGCAAGCAATTCATTTAATGTTGTATAAGCGCTGATGTAAAACTGCAAAAATCAAAAAGTATAAGCACAAACTATTGTATTAGCTTAGACATTTAATCTGTTCTCAGCAGCCAGATATAAATGTCTAAGCTAATGCATAATGTTCGTGCTTATACTTTTTGATTTTTGCAGTTTTACATCAGCGCTTATACAGCATTAAATGAATTGCTTGCAGTTTTTTTATATATAATATTTGCGGTTTTATTAAAGTTTGAAAAATCACTAAACAGTTACTTTGTACATAACAACAACAACAACTACTACTAAGCTAAGTAGCAGCCGACAACATCACTGCAAAATTTCATTAACCTATGTCAATTGGCTTAAAAACCCCCTACAGATGCAAAAATCTCGCAGATATTTCTTACAGAGACAGAGTTATAGCCCATTTTGCTTCAAATTTTGTTGCCATGGCAACGGGGGTCGGTGAGCAAAAATGCAATTGGCAACATTGCATTCAATGGCCCATCACCGAAAAACACTCCTATAGACGCAAAAATCTTGCAGATATCTCGTACACAGACCGAGTTATAGCCAATTTTGTCCCAAATTTCGTTGCCATGGCAACGGGGGTCGGTCGGGGAAAATGCGATTGGCAGCATTCAATTACGCATCCCCGAAAACCCACCCAGACGCAAAAATCTTGCAGATATTTCGTACACAAGGCGAGTTATAGCCAATTTTGTCCCAAATTTCGTTGCCATGGCAACGGGGGTCGATCGGGGGAAAATGCGATTGGCAGCATTCATTGGCCCATCCCCGAAAACCCCCCTACAGACGTAAAAATCTCGCAGATATTTCTTACACAGACCGAGTTATAGCCAATTTTGTCCCAAATTTCGTTGCCATGGCAACGGGGGTCGGTCGGGGAAAAATGCGATTGGCATCATACAATGGCCCATCCCCAAAAACCCCCCTGTAGACACAAAAATCTTGCAGATATTTCTTACACAAACTGAGTTATAGCTAATTTTGTCCCAAATTTCGTTGCCATGGCAACGGGGGTCGATCGGGAAAAAATGCGATTGGCAGCATTCAATGGCCCATCCCCGAAAACCCCCTATAGATGCAAAAATCTCGCACATATGTCTTACACAGACCAAGTTATAGCCAATTTTGTCCCAAATTTCGTTGCCATGGCAACCAGGGAGGGTCCGGGGTACAATTAAATAACACCATTAGATTGGCCATCCCCAAAAACCATACCCTAGAACCAAAAATTATGACTCTACCTTATACACAGCGAAAGTTATGGCCGTTTTAAGAATTGTTTAATTTTCCCCATAGGCCCCATTGTATTTTTTTGGAATTTTTTGAATAAATACGTTAAATATTAATTTTAAATTTTTTAACCCCCAAAAGGCCCTACCTTACGCGGAAACACGCGTTTTGAGCCATAAACGGTCGTGATCGGTCTTCTGGTGTGACCTGTAGGCGTGAGCAAGAATACAAAAAAAGGATAGTACACAAAAAGTAACGGAGAATGCCCTCCTTACGCAGACCCCCTTCCCGTCGTCCCACATCAACCAAATTTTGCATGTGGGGTCGTATCCCGGATATCTTTCTTGGTTTCGAGTTTCATTAAGATCGGTTGAAAAATGTGGGAGCTGTGGGGGGTCGAAATTTCGGCTTTCCCATTGACTTGGTACATCGCTTATACAACTGCTTGTTGCTACCGCACAAGCCGTGATGAATACACTGCAGGCAGCTTATCACAGGCTAAACGGTAGTTCAAGCCATGTGTTAACGGCAACTTCTCTTTCTTATGGGAGGGCCAAAAATTAGACCCCCCACAGAATCAAAACCCCTGATCTGGGCAATATCACCTTTTGTAATTTTTGCTGTTTTCGATGTGCAAGTCATTATATGTTGCCGTTAACAAGTGTATAAACTGATGTTTTGTACATTTATCTACTGACAACAACATCATCATCGTCGTCGTGTAGCCAGCCTTGGCCATAGCATCGCTCCGTATGATGACCCACAGGTCAGCTGGAAAAGTGCCGGAGTCCCGACGCGTTTGCCCCAGTCAGCCTGGTCTACGTTTCCATGTGAAGTGATCCACCAAGTCATCGACGTGCCAGCACAGGGCATGGTTTGTTGGAACAGCCTCTGACAGATGGGCTACGTGAGAGAACACAGTATCTGCATCACACCTCACACGGTAGTGTGAGTGTTGTAAGGACGACCTTCAAAGTATATGGGAAAATGCAAACTTTGACCCTCAGCCAACCAAAAACCCCTGAACCGATCGTCACCAAATTTTAA
>Ga0056128_1000546_pt1 | contig 34568 bp, 14 predicted proteins | sample WorMetLIZISLAND2_FD_71113 | JGI IMG/M metagenome (GOLD analysis project Ga0056128, IMG submission 71113) | Marine gutless worms symbiont microbial communities from Max Planck institute for Marine Microbiology, Germany - Olavius geniculatus... ...
TAATTTTTGCTGTTTTCGATGTGCAAGTCCTTAAATGTTGCCGTTAACAAGTGTATAAACTAATGTTTTGTACATTTATCTCAGTAACGGTGCGAGATAAGGCCTAGGTTACTATTAATCGGTAATAGGAAATCGTACACTGGCTCTCGATTGGCGCCGAATTTAATGACCTTGAATGACCTTGAACGTCAAAATAGGGGATTTTATGGATTTTTTGGCGATTTCGGACTGCGAGACACATTTCAAGAGCGAATTGCGCCGAAACCAATTGATATAGACAAGCTGCATATGAAATTTTCAGCATCTACCGTAGATTTTGACGGTCTAAGTCTCGATTTTCTAGATTCAAGGTAACTTGCGTGCGAAGGCATCAAAGAGCGGTACCTGCGTAAAAGTCGTTATTTTACCGTTGTTGTCCAGTAACTGCTATAGGCTTTCGCGCGTCTCGTGAGCATTGGCTCAAATTTCTTGTTACTTTAGTTCTGACGCGGACTACTCAGCGTGTCACTTCGTTTTTATGACCTGTTGTGTAATATTACACGCAATGTCGTGACGTAATTGAAACAAGAAGTAAAATATTTTTCCGTTTCTTATTTATTTGTTAGAATGCAACTACAAACACTTGCATTCTTATCACGTTTAATCTTTCGCTGATTATATTTATTGTATTTTATTTTATTGAACAAATGCGAGCCCCATTATTGTCGTTCAGTATGTACGTGCAATTATGTGTAAATCAGACGTAAACGTGACAAAATATTGGGGAGGGGGGTACAAGGTGAACTCTTTAAGATTTTGCATACGACGGTGTGTAATGGTGTTGCTCGGTATGCGCGGTATTTAGAAAAAAAACGCTGCCATTTTTTCGTAACTCAGTCACGTAACATTTTTCAAATATGTGAATTAAATTATGTTGTTGATTAAATGTTTATGTACAATTTCAGGTTGAAATTTCCGATATGACTGTATTTTATGTTGACTGAATGGGCAGATTTCGTCTGTACCGTGCAACACTAGTGTCTGACGTTCATAACTGTGATTTTTACGTTCCAACATTTCGTCTTATTTCTAGCAGTATTTATTATCATTGTTTCGGTTCACTGTCGCTAATATTGTCGATTAGCTGCGCGTGTGTGCATGCCTTTAGTCGTCGTCGCCACTGAGACGCGGTTGTTTAATTACTCATGATAGGACGTCATTGTGTCTGCGCCTGACCTGTAAGCTCTGGCTTCCCCCATTTTAAACGTGAAAAAATCAACGAAAAGAAAAAAATAGTTAAAAGACGTGAATGTGCTTTTGCAATGGCTCCCAGCTAAAAGTTTGAGGTAGGACGTTGAGTTGCATTTTTTCTGACAAACAGCTGTAAATTTTCGATAAATTATGAGCTATATTGGTTTTGGGTGCTCAACGATTCAATTGTATCTTGAGATTTTATTATCAACAGATTACCGAGGTCACGTGCTGTATTTTTGAATAAAATTTTTCAACGGACTGAAATTTCGGAGAAGAGACAATCGCCCTTTGACGCGCGAAAACAGCTACTGCTTTCAGCGCGTCTTAGCCATCGCAGTTTCGTCTGTAAGTCTGTCTGTCTGTCCGTCACACGGGTGGATCAGTCAAAAACGGTGCAAGCTAGGATCACCAAATTTTCACCATCGGCTGCCTGGAAGACTCTAGTTTCAGGAACCGTAAAACTTTTCCATAAATTCGAAGAGGGTCACCCCGAACGATGGCCCTAAATGAGAGGGTGGTGGTCAAAATTTGCGATTTTTGGCCAATAACTCGCAGTATCTCAGTAACGTTGCGAGATAAGACCTAGGTTACTATTAATCACTAATAGGAAATCGTGTACTGGCTGTCGATTGGCGCCGAATTCAATGACCTTGGATGACCTCGAACGCCAAAATAGTGGGTTTTATGGATTTTTTTGGCGATTTCGGGTTGCGCAAGTCTATATCATTCACAAGGTGGCGCCACTGTACTGGCGTTGGTGGCGTGGCGTAGTTGATAAGGCGTTTCGGCTGAAACGAAGTTACTCTACGCCGGGCCCGGTTAGTACTGCGACGGGTGACTACTGAACTGGAACTGCTATAGGTTTTCGCGCGTCTCGTGAGCATTAGCTCAAATTTCTTGTTTGTTACGAGATGATACGTGGGCTCCCTATACGATACACTTTTTCGCATTTCTGAATACGCCGCTGCTTCAGTCGGTTGTTGGTTGCTGGTAATTTCTGGATTTTTTTTGTCTCCGCCAAGTGAATAGAGTACACGGCGCAGATAATAATATTTTCACCGTATGTTTGTCTGCGTGTCTGTTTGTCGGTCTGCGTATGTGTGCAACGGACGTTCAGTTTTAACTCGAAAACGTTTAACCATTTACAGACTAAACGGACTCCGTATCTGACGTGCATATTCCCAGGAAGACTGCGAGCATGACCCTTTGAAATTTCTCGAAATGCAAGCCTGATCGGGGTCACACGACTCTTAAATTTTTGGGCGTTACAAGCTACAAACCTGAAAACAGTTAGAGTTAGACCTACGAACATGAAATTTGACACACAGATTTGGCAAATTACTATTTCGTAAAACATTAACTTGATTTGGATATGACCTCTCACAAGCGTTTTTTACTGTTTTTTTTTCTAGTGGCAATGGCTTAATTATTGTTTAAATATCTAGTCACGCTACAACAAAGTTTTGTCACAAATCATGGCTTCACGTCAGGTATGTCAAAATGAATTTTAATCGTAACGAAAGCTTTCAAAAGCGAAATCCAAACTTTAAAGGCCGCATCTTTATTATCATTATTAGGCCTATAATCATCGTATCATTATTACATATACTGTTATCATTATTATTATTCCAACCATTAATATTCATGACTTCATGTGCGTTATTGTATCGTGATTGGTCGTTGTAAACGTGTGGGCGTGTCTTCGAGTAATGTAGTTGCTGCTTTGTTACAATAATGCCGATAAATACAATGTTGATATGAAACGGTGGCTAAGGTTGTTTCTTATTATTACTATTCAGTGGCGTAGCCAAAAATTTTAATTGGCCTCGTCTTCCTTTCTTTTCCCTTTTTCCCTTCTTATCTCTTTTGCATTTCCCCTTACTTTCCCTGTCCTCTCCTCTTTTCCTCCCTTCTCTTTCCTTAGAAGTTGGGCCCCCTAAAATTTAGCAATTTACAATCGTTTTAAGGGGGGTGGCTGCGCATCAGTGCCGGCGTTAGAGAGTTGGAGCCCCTTCTCCCAAATACAACTGTGAGGCTCCTATAATGGGGGTTTGGGGCGGAGCTCCCAGTGGGGTCCAGGGGCAGAGCTCCTGGTCAGAGAATCAGGGGCAAAGCTGAAACACTTTCGGCTTTTAGACGTTTACTGTAAGTCGCAAATTTGCCCACTTTTTAAAAAAAAATTTGAAACGCAAAAAATCACATACAATTTGTGTTGTCTTTTCAAAAAATGACTTCTATAGGCCGCAATACGTCACAGATTACTGTACAATAATGAAAAGTAATAGACTTGTCCATTTTGGGTAAACTTTCCACATGTTTATTCATATACTCACAAATACGGGCGTACGTATAGAAACAAACTTACAGGCAGACAGACAAAAAACAGACGATTAGACATATCGTGATAGTGACTTTAGTTAAGCTCTGTTCGATTGTTCAATCTGTATTTTTGTGCACCACTCGCAGATGCGGTGTTACGTTTTTATAGCCAGCCTGTATAGTAGGGCGGTTGAATAGAATGGTGGTTTTTGGGTCGTGTCGAAGACCACCTTAATTACCACGCAATAGCGCTGTAGATAAAACGAGACATCTGAGCGAATGCACATGAGACGCGCGAGAGCCTATAGCAGTTCCTGTTTGCGGATAATTTTGGTCTTTAACTCCAACCATTTCGTCGCAATTCACTCTTTTGCAGCCAAAAATCGCTAAAAATTACTTTAAAAACCTCTATTTTAGGGATCAGTCTCAATCAAGGTCATCAATGTTGACAATCCTAAGAAGCTCGTCGCCAGTGCTTGTTATGTTAAGCAGCTGGTCTGTGCCTATCTGCAATCATTTTCACGCTAGACAAGCCAACAACAGATAATTAACCATTTTCACGTTAGACGAGCCAATAATGGTAGAATAACGCCTTTTTAAGGGAGTGCTCTCGTTGGGACTCCCTTCACCCAGAGGCGTGAAATTTTGTCACAAAATACTAGATACCCTGCGCTATCATATGGTGTAAACTTGAAGTCTCTACCTTACTTGGTCTTGGAACAGTACCGGGACGTAACAGACAGACACCAAGACACCAAGACATCCGGACAAAATTACCATAGCTAATACGCGCTATAGTTAGCTATGCTAGCTCTCGCGCGTAAAAAACGAAACTCCGATAAAACCACACTCACAGGATAGGCTACTGTGCAAACACAAACGACTGCTTTGTAGATGTGTTGGCGTGACGTCCACAAAAAGTAAGCTTTTAATTTTCATACACTTATAAATTTATCAAATATCAACCGATTTTCCACAAAAAATGTTTCATTAGGTTTATAGTCAAACCAGTGGTGAACTCCGTCGAAAAACCTTAATTGCTTTAAAAAACCATGGTAACGTAAATACGCTGTGACACTCTACGAAACGTTAGGCTACGTTGTGGGTTTGTAGCTCACTTAAATTAAATGATGTCTGAAACCGACTACAAGTTTATTTCACAGGGTATTGTAGCAACACGTTCGGGATGTGATGTGATGTAGGCTACATTGTAATCACTTGCTAATTTGCCGCTAAGTGTATCAGTGTAAGAGATCTGAAAAACAGTTTAGGCCTTACACCTGACGCTGATACATCAAAAAACTCACATGATTAATGATTATTGGATTGGGCGGGCTACTGTATAGATTCGTCAGGACGACGTCAGAATAACGTAACCGTGACGTAGTATATGACGTCATGACACCGTCATTTCTGACGCTTTTCACATTCTTATGTGTTGGCGTCACGTCAGCCGCACCAGGTACGCCTACCAATAAAGGTGATATATAATATAATTGTATATAATTATAATACCCACTTTTTAGGGAATACTCCTCTTTGACACTCGCGTGCGCAGCCTTCCTTAAATCTATAACGTTGCTGCTGAAACTGCTGAAATCTACATGTACATTCAATGGCGAAAATTTAATACGCAGGTAGTCTCGGTCTATCCCCAGCCATTTCGGCGCAATTCACTCTTAAAATGTGTGCCGCAGCGCGAAATCGCAAAAAAATGACTAAACCCCTGATTTTGGGGGTTCAAGATCATTCAAGGTCATCGATGTTGACGTTAAGTTCGTCACCAGTGACAATTATAATACGCAGTATGTTTGTGCCAGTGGTAGGCCTACCAATAAAGCTGATATTAAAATTATAATTGTATTTATTTTAATCCGGCATATACTTAGGTAACACAACTACAGATATAGGCCCACGTGTAGTGTATAAACGCCAAAAAAACAAAATATATTAATTAAAAAAGCGTGCATCGAGGTATAATATTTATTGCCGCAGCAGCATTTTTTTGGTTAATTGACTCGTTAACAATAATTTACATCATGCGTTTGCATTATATGCCTCGTTTCCACGACGATGAAGATGGCTTCAGAAGCAAGCAGCTTGTTACACGCATTTCGGACGAGTCTCACTCATTTTCAGTTAATAGGGTGTTTACACGATGAAGCAAACATGAAGCAAATGTATTGATTATACACGTGCACGACGTGTGCTCTAAGTTTGCTTCGTTTCCGCTTCATCGTGTACCCCATAACTCACGCTTCTGCGTTGTTATGAGTTTTATCTCACACATTTCAGTTTTCTGTTTGTTACACATAGTTTGTTCAGCAGCGACGGAAAGATGCTATCATTAGTTGCAACTTCGGAGCTTAAAATGCACACAAATGCCTTGACGGCCGGGGCTGCGTTTCAAACCCGTTTCAAACCCCGTTAATGGGGTGTTTACACGATGAAACAAACATGAAGCAAACTTAAAGCACACGTCGTGCGCTAGTATATTCAATTCATTTGCTTCGTGCTTGCTTCATCGTGTAAACATTCTATAAGAGAGCTTAATTGCAGCTTTTTTCATGTCTTTGGCTTTTGGGAAAAAAGACCAAAAGAGAAAAGAGAGAAACAAAAAAGAAAAAAGAAAAGAAAAGAAAAAAATTAAAAAGGAGAGAAAGAAAGCTGTAGTAAATCGTAAGCGACTCGTAATGTTTTGATTAGGCGTTTTAGCAGATTGTGCTTTTCGGACTTCGGCAGCTATGTTGTTAAGTTTGACGAGGGAGTTTGATCTTGCAGCGTTGGAGAAAAGTTGGCGACGTTGGGGTGCGGCTGGTTCAGTGATGAGTGAGTACAAAACTTACTCCGAGTCACAAGTTACAGTCTACAGAGGCGATCAACTTTTATCATTTACAAGTGACCACGTAAAAACTTTACTACAAATACTACCGCACGACATCGCAAAAACTATTAAATTGTGCTCATTCTTTTTCAAGTTTTAGTCAATAATTTTGGGAATGTTTTTCTGACGTTTTTCCTTTATTTTAAAGCATATTTCGTGTGTTCCTTTTTTCCCAGTTAGTGCAGAAGCACACATTAGGTAAGATAAGAACTTACGCGGTCGTTTGATGGCCAGTTGCGTCAGGAATATTCATATCAACAAATATTTCTCAAAATCTAACACTTTTTATAATGTTGTAATAAATAATGTCAAAAATCTTTTTGGGACACAATGTAGCCTACATGGTAAGCCAAAAATCGCATCGTTTTATACGCCTTAACTTCATCAAATATTAACCGATTTTCAAACATTTTCGTAATAACATTATCGCTGATAATTCTACTACACCACTTATCAAATGTGTCGCTAAACTACCTTGTGAAATGTCAGTGTCTTACGCAGATTCCAATTAGACTTTGATCGTCGACAGTTAAGCGTTCCACTCTCATAGTCAGAAAATGATTTATAAACAAATAAAACTTATACAAGCATTGACAAAATGCCAACCCCGTCAGTTAAAATGTTGCTAGACACAGACAAAAGACAAGTAGGCCTAAACGAAATGTTTTAACAAGCAGGTCTTGGCCTTAAAGGCAGAACGCCGCATCGTGCTGCTTTTATAAGACACAAGGCAGTATAGTGTAGTGACACAATTTGGGTGTAATGGGATATTTAGTGATAGTGTTATTACATAAGTGTTCATTACTAATACGATGAAACCGACAAGGCGAAATCTTTTACTGATAGGCCTACATAACTTAATTGCAAATTGACTGCAGATTACGTCGCTAAAGAATTTCTAATCTAAGATAATATTTGACGCGGTCATAACAAGAACGTATGAGACTTAATTATTTGGAACCACCGTATATTGTTATCAAAATCTTCAAGGCAAGGCCAAGAACTTACTGGAAAAACTAAGTCGAGGACAAGCCTCAAAACCAAGAACAAGGACTTGGGACCAAGGCAAGGCCAAAAACAAAGCCAAAACCAAAAAAAACTCAATGCCAAAACCAGACATCTAAAATCCGCTACCACAGCGACAATTACTAGCATCACGGAAATGTCAAAAGCTAATGTTTAACATTTTTTTAGTTTTGTGCAAAAACTGTCGGTAATAATTTATTAATGTCCTCGGTATTATATCCAAAGATTTTATCTCAATGCCAAAGACTTGTGACCAAAGACTATGAAAAGGCAAAACCAAGAACACTGCTCTTTGTCTTCGAGGCACCTTGAGGACGAGGACAAGTCCTCCAGGACACATCACTAGTGTATTGTATTTCATTGATCTCCTTGACGCTCTGCTGTGGGAAACAATTTGCAAAACGTTTAGTTGCAAAAATATGTAGGCAAAGTTAATAGTCAGAGCTTTAGCTTGCAGGCAACTAAACGATTATTTTGATACTTTTGCATTAGCTAGACGAAACAAAAAAAAGACAAACAACGTTCTTATTAACTTGTAGATACCGCTGCGAAGTCGACGCCGCTAAAACATTATTTTTGTTGAAAAAAGTTTCGTACGTAAAGGAGCGTAAATAAAAACAAAAAATGCAGTACTTTTTACATTTTAATCACAGGCTAGGTAAAGCTAATCGTACAAAGCACAAGTACAAACGTTTTTAATTCTTCTCTTTTAGTGCTGCTGCTATTTCTAAGCTATAACTGTGGCACTTCAATTATAGGCTTTTTTGAAAAGGCGTGGTCAGTTCTGCACTTGCCGTAGGCCTATGACTTACTGTGTTGACTTGTTGCCCGCAATGTCAACAAGAAATCCGAGCTGTTCGCAGATAATCTTAGCCTATCTACACGAATCTCGTCGCAGTTCACTCTTGTGCAGCCGAAAATCGCCAAAAAATCACTAAAACTCCTATTTTTGGAGTTCAAGGTCATTTAAGGTCATGGATGTTGACATTCCTAAGAAGCTCATTGCCAGTGCTTATAATGATAAGCAGCGTGTCTGTGCCTATTTGCAAACGTTTTACGCTAGACCAGCCAATTACGGTAAAATAACCACTTCTTAGATGGTACCTTTCTTTGACACTCGCGTGCGCAGGCCTCCTTAAATCTAGGGGGTTGGGACTTGCATTGCTAAAATCCACATTCAATGCCGAAAATTTTATATGCAGGTTGTCTCGGTCTATCCCCGGCCATTTCGACACAGTTCACTCTTGAAATGTGTCGCAGCGCGAAATCGCGAAACTTTACTAAAACCCCTGATTTTGGAGGTTCATGGTCATTCAAGATCACCGATGTTAACATTAGTAAGAAGCTCGTCACCAGTGCTTGTTACGTTACGCAGTATGTCTGTGTTTATCTGCAACCGTTTTTACACTAGAGCAGCCAATAGCACAAAATAACGTTTATTCAGAGGGATGCCTTTATTTCCACTTTTCGTTCGAGGAGACCCCCTTACCCAGCGGCATGAAATTTCGGCTCAAAATACTAGAGACTCTAAGCTATCATATGGTGCAAACCCGAAGTCTCTATCTCATTTGAGTTTAAATCGGTGCATGGTTGTGACCGACTGACAGACGAACAGACAGTATTACCGTATCTAATACGCGCTATAGCTATGCGTAAAAATGCATAAAATTCAAAATTGCATTAATTTAAATTGTATGTAAACTAACCATTAACAATTTCTCTAAAAGCATAGTTTAGTTAGCCTAATTAATGATGTATTAGTCCGCGAATTTGATCCACTTGATTTCTGTCTTAAATTGACTTGATGAGCAATGATGAACAGTAGTGTGAAATGTCACATGCAGAATTTTATGCGATTTAGTTGAATTGAATGTAAATATTAATGACTTAATAAACTAAAAGTATATTACGTGAAAATTAAAATAATTATCAAAAGTTACGCAAAAATAGAATCACAGCATTTTAGTTAACTCAGAAATAGAACTATAACATTCCAGTCGTCTACAACTATACATTGTAAATTTGACTACTAAAACAAACTAACACTAAAACTAAGATGCACTTTTTATAAATGGTTTTAAGTCAAAGTAAAAATCAAAGTCAAACAATTTGTAAAAGTCAAATATCTCTGCCGAATAACATATCATAGAAAAAAAAGTACATAGCAAAAATTACGAACGTTTAGAGAATGGTTTAATTTTCTTCATAAGCGCCATTGTATTTTTGTCCAATAACTGTTCGAAAAAATAAGCCAAATATTAAACGTAAATTTTTGTAGCCCCCAATAGGCGCTTCCTTGCGCAAAACCGCGTCATAATAAGCCATCGCTCGTTAAAGTCGGTTCAGTCGTTTTTGCTTCAAGTGACGACAAGAAAAAAGGGAGGGCATCAACGAGTCACGTAAGCGTTCTAGTCACGTGTTCGTAGGGAAGCCCTCTGTGAACATATTTGACCAAATTTTGCGTATCTAAAGACTTAGCAGACGTAACCAGTTGTGCATTAAATTAAAGGGTTTGGGATATACATGAACTGGATCAAAGTTTGAGGTCTTCCATTGAAATGGCTGCTCACCTTTGCTGCGCTACCGCACATGACAGTATGTGTTTATTAATATTCAGGATGGAAGTCATTATTCGCACATCACGGTGGAGATTACCGCGTTTGGTCAGACGTTTGTTCTGAGTCTCACTAAAAACAGGTCATTTTTGTAGTCGTTGTTTACTCGCTTACTCGTTTGGTTTCATTGCATCACTGCGTGTGTGTTGTTTGTATGACTTTCACGTTTAATCTACGTTTACATTAAAGCCAACTCAATGACATACTTAATCAGGCCCCATGCGCCAAGCTTAGCGATAAATTTGATTTATTTTAAGCTCTGTGTGTACAGCATCGTTAGCCAGCTGCTGATTTGTTGAAAAACTTTAGTTCCATTTGTTTCGATTTGTCCTAGATTTGTTATGCAACAAACTGTACAACAAAGCAAAAAAGTAAATTTGGTACGCGTCTTAAGGAGCGTACAGAGCGACCGAACTGAAGTTATTTAAAACGAAACGAAACAAAATAAACTGAAATAAACTGAGCTCATTTTCTTTAATTTTATTTTAGTTCATATCATTTTTTGTCGTTTTAAAGGCGTTCGCGACAAAATAAAATTAAATAACAAAAACAAAAAACAACTTGTAGCAATAGTGAAACATCACATTTTGTTCTATGGAGAGCATTATAAACCCATTTTGTGTCCTTATAAGGAAAAAGTTGCTCAGAGTTGCATGAGGACGAGTTGTTCCGGCCCATGCTATAATTGACGAAATGGGATTAACAACGATTATTATTTTGACGATTAATTTTTTAGCTTGGTACACACTACCCGTACGTACGACCCGTACGTACGGCCATACGTACGGGCCGTACGTACGGGCCGTACGTGTGGGTAGTGCGTACCGGGCTTTAATGACTATGTGACGCCGCAGTTTTACAATTTGCTTTCAAGCAAAAAAATGTGCCGTGTGGATTATATGCAAGCTACGGACGAACGTAGGCCTATAAGGTAGAGGACACGCTTGAAACGAATAAAACATGTTTAGTAACATTTCTCGGAAAAACTGAAAATCTTCTTTTATTTTACGTAATCCGCGACTTTTACTTTGTTTTATTTTACTTACTTACTACTTACTGTGCCTGGCGTAGAAATTTGTTTTCGTCGTCGTACGTCGAGACGTTAATGACTGACACCGGACCAACATACCGAAACCCTGATAATATGGTAACGTGATTATTATTGTACGATATCCACCAAAACAGTTAAATTTAGTGATAAAATAAGTTACTGTTACATATATTCATAAGTTTTACATTATTTCGTATACGTCGTTTTCATAATTATGCTTTATGCATATTTAAGCAAACTCGGTCTCAGAAAATATGAAGTGATTAGGCACAACAGTAAATGTGATTACATGTAGAATGGAAATGTTGCACAAATAGGCTTGGTCTATCATGTTGTTTGGATCTGTAAATGTTGCTTTTTCAAAACATGCATAGCTTTATAGTGCGATGCACACAATGCAAAAAGTGTTGTATTGCCATCGCAAGTAATATTGTCCGTACGTTCGTCTGTCAGTCTGTAACGTTATGTATCGTGACCAAATAGTCGAGTTGCTTGGAATTTAATCACGGAAGAAATTAGTTTATTTATCTCTCTGGTCTTTCGGTTTTTACCATCGGCCAACAAATGCTAGAAGACATTTTTTTAAAAAAGTTTATTATAACACATCCCTGGCAATGTTTAAAGCTCGACTAAACGATTTTGACTTGGTTCGGTTTACATCTGTGTTTTAACAGGTTCTATTGTGTTGTCTTATTCGTATGTTTTTTTTCTTTTCTTTGGGGTCCATGTAAGAGGCTCTTGCAGCCCTTTGTGCCCTTGCTCAAGCCTTTTCATTAGTCATTTTGTCAACGTTTTTTTGTATCTGCTTGTCTAAATAAATGATTTGATTTGATTTGATTTGAACAGGACGCCAAAACCAGAATGATATATACAGGGTGGGGCAAAAAAGTAGCACAGTAAAGTTTGTTTGCTGTTTTCTCAGCAATCGTTCAGAATTTTAATTTAAAATTTTACACTTTTATTTAATAAAACATTTTACATTTACCTGCTGAGTAAAATATGATTCATTTAAAAAACGATGAAGTTATAGACTTTTCAATATAACTGCATACCGATTTTTCAGCATTAAAAACTGTTCAAGCTAAAATGTTATTTAGTTTTCAAAAACCGGTAACCACGTTACTGCCGATTATTTATTAAACAATAATTTATTTCGTTTATAAGTTATTACTAAATTATTATTCTTTTACAACAATCGAAAATATTTTTGTTAAATGTTATTAAAATTTGCTGACCTTTATTCAAGTTACGATCGATAATGTCGGGGATATTTTATTCAGGTTTTCTGCGTATCCACAAAAACACATTTTGCACGATTTGGTTTCCCTAGTGCAGAAGCATACATTAAGTAAGGTGGAAAACTGAACAGTCATTTGATGGCAAGTTGTGTCAGAAATATCCGTATCTGTTAGTTGGTTTTCAAGTTACAGTCGAAAATGTCGGGGATGTTTTTTGGGACACAGTGTACAAGGACCGATCGACAAGACCGTGAATGACTTCTCAAATTAAGCGACTGAAGGCTTGTGTTGGAGCTTGGAGCTGTCGGTGGACACTTTGAAAATTCACAGTAACAATAAAATTACGGCATCTGATCACTACTTATCTGTGTTGATTTAACGATGTTATTGAATTGTTGTTGTAGCTTGGACATTTTAATGGTGATAATTCGATAGACGGTCATGTTAAAAAAATTATAACTTCGTCGTTTTTAAATAAAATTACATTTTACTTGGCTGTTAAATGTACAAGGTTTCAGTAAATAAAACTGTAAAATTTAAAATGAAAATTTTAAATAGTTGATGAGAAAACAACGGAAAACTTTAGAGGGCTACTGTACAATGGATACTGCTGTATAGTAGGCTTATATGTGTTTTTAAACTGCTTTCACGGTTCATTATCATTTGCTGTAGAAGGCGGATCACTGTTTCTACACTGGTTTCGTTGACGGTTATTCTAATTCAATTGCTTCAGCCTGCACCTGCTACGGATTTCTGTAAGTTTAACCAATATTGGGTTTTATTACTCACGATAATTGCAGAGAAAACACATTACAATACGTTTCATAACGGCCTAGAGTGTGTTATGCGAGTGCAGCAAGGCAAATTCTAAACCGTATTTGAAACGCGCTTAAGCCCAAATTTCATTACGCCGACTTTGCGACTTTTACCGAAACTTCCCCGCGGGGCAACTCGCGGACACATATCATAAAAGTCGGCGACATAAATCATGTCGCCGACTTTCACGATGTGTGTCCACGACTTTCCCCGCGGAGAAGTTTCGGTGAAAGTTGCAAAGTCGGCGTAATGGAATTTTAGCTTTACCTAGACATTAGACACTATAATGAGAGATATGAGAAGAAAATAAGCCATAAAATAACAGTAAACTTTAGCAAATTGTAAGCGTCTCTTAATGTTTTCATTAGGCGTTTTAGCAAATAGGCTACTTAATCGTTTTCACACACACAGACAGAAATGAAAACCTTATCTCCGTCGCTCATTACGTTTACTTTCGGCGGAGATAAATACACCGTCCGGAAAAAAGTAACCCTCTAGACATTGTACAATAAAAATGTGAAATCTAAACGACTCTGAATAAAATTGCGTACACTTAATTTCTAGTAAATTTCTAAACCGACTGCCAAATTTTGTTGAAACACGTTACTTTTTAGCAAAGTTATTAGTTGTTGAATATCGATAACAAAATATTTTCGTTATCGATATGGCGTTACATAAGCAAACCACTTTTTTCTGTACATTTGCATAACTCTAGCAAACAATATCTGATTTTAACAAAATTCTACATCAACATTGCACCAGCTATTGGAAATCAATCAGTTAAATTTCAATTATATCTGTCAAAGCAAACAATGGTCATAGCGGTTTTTGTGAGGTCACCTCAAAACACTTCAGCTTCAGGTTTTTGTGGATAACGTTAGACGCAAAGATCTGAAACAGGAGTGTTTTGAAGTGACCTTACAAAAGCCACTGTAACTATTGTTTGCTTTGGCAGATTTAACTGAAATTCGGCACTTTGACTGACAATGAATGATGCATTGTTGACGTAAAATTTTGCCAAAATTAAATGTTGTTTGTTAAAGTTATGCAAATGCGTTTTAGCAAAGGAGTTTACTTATACAACGCCATATTGATAACAGAGATATTTTGTTATCGATATTTGACAGTTAATAACTGTACTAAACAATAATATTTTTTAACAAAATTTCGTTGTCGTTTTAGCAATTTATTAAAAATTGAATATGCAATATTTTACTTAAATTTGTTTAAATTTTACATTTTATTTTACGGTGTCTACGGGGTTACTTTTCTCGGACACAGTGTTCGTGTGTGCTAATAATCCTACAGGGGTGAGTTTACGGCTGGTAATGAGACGTACAGTGTGGAACCGATCGATGACACGTTCACAGGACTACATCGAGTCTACAGAGAATCCGATATTATTATTCAACGCAGAGGCACCTGTGGTATGTACGACTAAATCATTGAAATCAATGATAACTTTACTACCGAATATCACTACGGTTTGTTTTCCAGGTTAATAACATTATTGTTATAGACGAAATCGCTTTTTCAGCGCAAGTGATTTCGCCAATTGCTATACATTTTTCCTTAACGCGTCTGTCTGTCGTCTGTCACATTCGTGCACCCCGCGGAAGCCATTCGACGGATTTAAATGCATTGACCAGGTCTCTGATCCCCTTGGGGAAAACAAAGTTCTGGAATCAGACTCCCAGCTAAAACACACAATTGCAAATTGAAGACAAACCGCCATTTGACGAATACAAACAACGAGTTGGTGATTTTGCCTTTTGCCATATTGATTAGGTCTTTGTTACTCGCAAAAGCAGCTACTGCTTTCAGCGCGTCTTAGCCATCGCAATTCTGTCCGTCCGTCCATCCGTCCGTCTGTCTGTCTGTCTGTCTGTCCGTAACACGGGTGGATCAGTCAAAAACAGTGCAAGCTAGGATTACCAAATTTTCACCGTCAGCTGCCCGGAAGACTCTATTTTTAGGAACCGTAAAGCTTTTCCATAAGTTCGAAGTGAGTCACCCCGAACGATGGCGTTAAATGAGAGAGGGGTGGGCAAAATTTGCGATTTTTGACCAATAAGTCGCTGTATCTCAGTAACAGTGCGAAATAGGGCTTAGGTTACTATTAATCACTAACAGGAAGTCGTACACTGGCTCTTGATTGGCGCCAAATTCAGTGACCTTAAATGACCTTGAACGCCATAATAGGGGGTTTTATAGATTTTTTTTGGCGATTTCGGGCTGCGACAAGTCTACATCATTCACAAGGTGGCACCACGGAACTATCTTTATGCGATTCAAATAGAGAATTTGGTATTTGTATATCAACTTAGCGTGTACACCCCCAATTTTCAGCTAGACTACTAAACCAGAACTGCTATAGGCTTTCGCGCGTCTCGTGAGCATTAGCTCAAATTTTTTGTTCATAATTATTAGCGGCATAACGTACAGGCTACAAGTAACTGTACTGCGTGTGCATCGGTAAGTATATAACATTTTGCGTCCAATAGGCTTACTGTAAGCAGTGTGCATTTTGAGACTTGTCATTGGCGGATTTAAGGCTTTTCTCGTAGCAGAAGTGAGATGCTAATGTCGCAGGGTTGTGTCTTTACATTTATGATAGGGTCTACGCCTAAATGATCTCAACTTAATAGTAAGTAAATACGTCAGAAAGTAAGTAAATAAAAAATAAATAAGACAGTAAACAAAATCTTTACGTAAGGCACTTCGTTAGAAAACTTACTACGTTTACAAACAAGAAACTTTTATTACGAAGTACCATGGTAATAGTTTAACAGAATGGCTACTATTTGTGACAACCGGCTTAGATATTTTTTTATTGACAGGACACCGCGATAGCGTACGAACAAATCTTGACTATCTAAGAATCATCGGGTCTGCGCGAAAGGTAAACGAAAAGTATTTTCCACGCAATGGCGCAAACGTTCGTGTAGTTTACGAGGTCACAGTGCTTCTGAATAAGCTGGCTTCGTGGCTTTATGGAAATTGAGTTTTATGTTTTCTGTTTATGTTTAAACAAAATTAATTTGTGGTTACTACCAAAATATTTTGAACAATAATCATAATCGAGAACAACGATTCCCGATCCAGATAATATCGCTTTAAAATCAACACATATACATTAGCGGTACTTCCAAGTGAAATTTTCGCGTTTATTGCCAGTAAGCGAGAAGCGTCAGGAGTACAGACTAAAAGATTTTGTATCAAGTTGGCGTTTTATTTGTTCGAAGTCGACAGCTTTAACTAAATGAATGAACGATTCAAGTAACTAAATAAGTAAGTAAGTAGGTGCAGCCAGTGGCCGAATCTGAGGCACTTGGCTGAGCCGCTAGGGAGAGCGGTAGGCCTGCTGGAAGCAGCGAGTTTTAAAAAAATAGACCGAAAGTGTGTGCAAAGGTAGAACCGCAAATGCTAAAGGTTAGTGAGTTCCAGACTGTGGGGGCAGCAATGCTAAAACCGCGGGAGACAAAGGTTGTGCGGACAAGTGGAACCGACAGCAGATTGGTGTTGGCAGAACACAGAGAACGCCAGAAAGTGTAACAATGAACACGTTTATTCGTCATAAAGACAGAAACAGACAGAAAGAAAAGAGAGATATGTACAGATAAAAAACAACTGCAATTATTATTGTTTAATTGAGCAGAGAACGTAGATAAACAGGTTGAGATAAATTGAGAATGTTGCACGTCAAGATGGCAAGTTTGAATTCAATGCGTTGATCAATTGAAAGCCAATGCAGATCCTGGAGAATATCAAATAAGTGAGTACCACGAGGGAAAGCGTGACTGGCAACAACTCTAGCAAGTGTATTTTGGACGCGCTGAAGACGGTTGATATTTTTCTGAATGGTGCCGAAAAGAAGAGAATTAGCGTAGTTTAATCGAGAGCAGACCAGGGAAGAAGCGACTGATTTGGCCATATCATCAGTGATGGCCGAACGAATATGGCGGAGTGACCGGATGTGATGATAAGCAGATTTGCAGATGGAGCTAATGTGTTTATTTAAAGAAAGGTGACAATCCAGAGTGACACCGAGAATCTTTATGTTGTCAGACAACAAAACTGAGCAGCCAGCAACATCAACAGAACGAACAGAACCAAAGGTTTAATCAATCAATCAGCCAGTCAATCAGTCGTTTTTAGCCGACCGTACTTAAGCAACGTTCAAGCTATTGGTACGGTTGTCGTTCGTCTGTCGTCTGTCACAGATGCATTGTGGCTAAACGGTGCAAATAGGGCCTACATTGCTATTGATTGCTAATAAAAAATCGCATATGCTGTTTACGATGAGATGAACATTATCGACCTTGGATGACCGTAAAGGTCACTGACAACCAGTACGGTCGGCTATCCTAGCGACAGCTGGGCTTCTTGTTTTCAGTTGGACCACCTAAGCTGAGACGCATGATATATTACGCAGTAGAAACACGGTAAAACTGTGCTAATAGAACCGTGCTAATAGAGGAAGAAAGATAATAATGAACAAATTAAAAGAAAAATAATGAATAAAAAGTAAATAGCCATTTTTCGTGTTATGTCTCTTTGGCAGTTTATCGGTCTATCTGTTTCGTTATTGTTTTAAAAACTTTGTTTAATGTTTATTTGAAGTACTCGTACATCGTGTCTCAAAATGTGCAAAACAATTTATTTCAGAACTTCGTCAAATTTTCACCAACTTTGTTAATTATTGGCACAAAGATGGCGAAAACGGTTACATTATGTAAGATGCACTCATTTTCTACTTCACCTAATTCGCATTAACGCACTGTCGTGTTAAACGTAAACTTTGACGAAGTTCTGGCCAAACCCGCACAGTTTTTTGAGAGACGGCGAACTGTAACTGTGCAGAATCCGTCGTTGAGCTGGCCTCATAACGAGGATGGTTCGATCTGGTTTGTTGAGCTTTACATTGTCAACGACTACGCACAGGTACAGTATTTTAGGCCACTGGGGAGTGACGGACATGAAAATGAAAGACATGTTTTAACTGGCTGAATAGGCCTAGATTGAGTTGATTCAGATTTAGCGTTATTCCTCTGTAGCCGTTTACTTATTCGATTCGAAGAATATTTTCAAGTTGCGTGTCAGTACCTTGCTGCAGTGACTTGTGTTCTGCCGTGGTTTTAAAAAAAGACTTGCGCACTGTATTGTAATGTAATCTATTTTCATCGATATATTTGTTGTTCTTTAATTTCATATCTGTCATTTTCATGTCTGTTGCCATGGCAACAAAATTTAGGACAAAATGGGCTATAACTCAGTTTGTGTAAAAGATATGTGCCAGTTTTTTTGCGTTTATAGAAGGTTTTGACGATGAGCCATCGAATGTTGCAAATTGAATGCTACCCCGATAGACCCTCTTTGCCATGGCAACGAAATTTGGGACAAAATGGGCTATAACGAGGCTTGTATAAGAGATGTCTCGAAGATCTTTGCGTCGAACAGAGGGAGTGTTAGGGACTGGCTGTTGGATAAAACCAATCTAATTCTACAACGACCGACTCGTGTTGCCATGGAAACGACAGTTGTAGAATTTGGCCAAAAATTAATATAAATGTTAAATGAAGTATTAGTAGTAGGCTTAGTAGTTGTTGTAGTTGTAGTTTAGTTGTAGTAGTATTAGTTGTTGTTGTAGTATTATAGTAGTAGCAATGTTTAAATTATGTACCAAAGTGAAATACAATTAGTTAAACAAACTTAAACTAATTGTCATGTGGCGTAGAATCCAATCAGTGATGATGCTGAAGAAAGCTGGTGCGAAAACACAGCCTTGTCTTACGCCATCAGTTACGGAGGTTACCTAATTAGACCCCCCTATTATCACGTTCATGTCCTTGTTTGTGCACAGTATACGGCGATGGGAAAAGATGAAAGCAGAACAATCGCTCGAGCTAAAACTATCGTCAACGGAGTCAGCGCTGTACGTTTTTGACAGTACAATAATTGTTAAAAATCCAAAAAGACAGCAACGAGTAAAAATATAATTAAGCATGCAAAAAACGACTCGCAATAGCACATAATAAGTCGAGTTGACGTGGGTTCAGTTCATTCGGTTTATTTTTGTCGCTTCGTACACGACTTGAATTATACCACAAACCGTTAAAGTATTATGTACGAAATGTTTTTAGCCGACCGTACTTAAGTAACGGTCGAACTATTGGCATGGCTGTCGTCCGTCGTCTGTCTGTCTGTTTGTCTGTCTGTTCGTAAGGGGTGTACCCTCGCTAACGTGTAGGTCGAAGGGAAAAATGTTTTACACGAATAATTAACCATGTGTGTTATACTCGGGCGCGCAAGATTCTAGCTATTTCGTGCACGAAAAACATTTTCAAATTGGTGGTTGAATAAAAGGGGGTAGGAAATTCAATGGAAAACTGGCCATATCACGGTAACGGTGAGAGATACGGCCAAGGATACTATTAATCACTAATAAGAAGTGGCATACGCCGTTTTAAATGAGATAGCAATCATCGACTTTGGATGACCTTAAAGGTCATAACAACCAGTACGGTCGGCTATCTTAACGACAGCTGGGCTTCTTGTTTGAAAATGTTTTTCGTGTTTGCGCAGTTGTATCAAGCGTTGCACATTTACATCGTGCTGGTCGGAGTTGAGGTCTGGACCGCTGGAGACCTGATAAACATTAGCTCCAGCGACGCGCAAACGTTGGAAGCTTTCAGCGCTTACCGACGCGATCACATCAACCCCTATCATAACAACGACAATGCACATCTCATTACGTAGGCTAATGGGGTGTTTACACGATCCAGCAAACGTCTAGCAAACTTCCAGCAAATGTATTCAAAATACACGTACTAATGCTGGACGTTTGCTGGACGTTTGCTGGATCGTGTAAACACCCTATAAGTCTGGTGGCGTTTTCTTTGTAGCCGGGATTATTTATGGGGTTGGTCCGGACCGTTTTTTTTGTCTGTTCGTTTTCCTTTCTTGTTTTTTTTGCCCACAAATTCAGCCAAGTAATTCTGGGAGCGCTATGAGTTTTCGTAGCTGGATCTGGGACCGCAAACGTATTTCGATGCATTTGCAGCACTCAAAGCGCATCTAGTGCAGAGCGACAATTTTTATTCGTTTGCAAAAAAATTCGAAAGAATGCGTTTTCGAAATTTGTTGTAAAATAGAACGATGATAGCATAGCAAGCAACTGTTTACTTTTTGTGACATGCCGGTAATTTATTATAGTACAAATCTAAATGTAACGTATGCGCTTATCGTTTGTTGATGTTTGACGACAATAACGATTTTATTCATTTTATTATTGACTAATTTAGAATTGGTAATGATAAAGCTTTTTTAATTTATTAATTTTCAGAAGTTAACCGAAATTACTTCGAACGAGTGATAATGATTATGTTTGCAGACTGCAGTTGCCTGCTGTCAATCAATGTTATAAGCGAAGCTTAGCGTGCGGATTGTCTGGAGTCGACAAAAAATTATACGGTTTTAATTTTTGTTTCTTTTTTGAGTTAAGTTGCATTGTTTATATTTTTTGCTACCTTAATGTAAATAACAAAATTAGTGTAGTAATTAAAAGAATAAAATCATTTTTAATTTTCCAGCTTTTCTATATTTATGTCAGAAATGCAAGGTTTGCCGAGACTGTAATGGGCTCTTCACAAGGCGGAAAAATGTGCAGCTACAACTTCTCTTGCGCATTTACCGTTGTGAGTATTTATTACGGGGTCACTATTGCCAGTTATTTATATTATGATTTGTAAATAAAACTATGTTTTAATGTCGAGCTATAATAGCATGGATGATTGACAGAAAGATAAGGAATAAATGACTAATTGAGAAATTGTTGTACGTGTTAGTAACTGTTTCGGTCTGTAAGTTTATTCGCAAATGAACAGTACAGAATGTTGATGCGGTTTGATTTACGATAACAGTAACGATAGCAAAAATTGCCAGTAACGAAAAAAATAATAAATTCGTCAATTATAACGACAACGATCACGAAAAAAATATAACCAGCGGCGTCGTGGTTTACACAAATATGCAGGACAAAAAGTTGTAATTTTTCGCCGGACATTGCTGCGAATTTTGACACAACTTTGACAGACAGTTGCACCAAAATTTGTTTTCGTATCAGAATTTTTCTAAAAAGGCGGTTTGAGTCCCAAATTTGGCTTTTTAAACAAAAATAACATTTGTCGACAATTTTTTGACAGCCAAAATTTCAGGGGCGACGACGCCATTGGTCATTATGAAAAGCGCACGGCTGATAATGTTATGTTTGAATATAGGACAATGACACGTTACCTGGACCAGCGGTGACGATCATGACTCACGAGATGGGCCACAACTTCGGCTTTACACACGATGATTTCTGTCCGCCGTTCACGTGCGACGATCCGCGGGAAATATGCATCATGAACTCGCGCGTAAAGTCAGTCAATCTGTCGTCTGCCTAAAAATTTTGTGCTTCTGATTGCAGCCGGCGAAAAAAATGCGGATGGTGGGGGAATTTGTTAAAAATTTTACTTTTGTATCATGAAATGTCATGTAAAGCAACTGGTAAATAAACAAGTTGACACACTGAGCATTACCCGTAAAAAATTAAGTGTAGCATAACGGACTATAGATAGATACGAATATTTTTTTGTAAAATTTAGGAAACACACAGAAAACTGCAAAAAATATTTTTAAAGGTTTAATAAAAAAAATAAAACGCAATTTTTAAGAAACGGGCCACAACCGAAAGCACAGGATTTTAAAAAAATATTTATATTTGTTTATTTTTTACGCGCGACAGCATCTAATGCTTGCGCGTCTTAGCCACCGTCGAGGTGTTTGTCTTTCTGTCTGTCTCTCTGTCTGATACACCCTAGAGCCCTAACAAAAAGGTGCAAGCTAGGATCACAAAATCTTTCCTGTGGGCTGCCACAAGGACTCTAGTTTTTTGCGACAAAATTTTGTGGCCCTGAGTGAGGGAGTTTCTATTGAACGAGGGCGTGAAAGAAGAGTACCTTTTTACAAGTCTTTATTTTACCGCTATTGATTTGTCTAGCGTGAAAACGGTTACAGATAGGCACAGTCATGCTGCCTATCATAACACACACTGGCGACGAGCTTTTTAGGCTATAGTATGCTTAGTTTGCTTATACAGTCGTCGGACTAAAAATTTTACGACAAAATAGGTTTGAAATCAAGTCTGATGAAAGCGTTGTGTTTGGTTGTGGACAGTAACCCTCCTCCAACCCGTTGGTCTTTGTGTACGCTGAAAGAGCTGCTGTCAGCATACTCCAATGACTTGGGTTATTGTCTGCTCAACGTGCCGGATAATATTTATGACGCTAAGCCGGCGTGTGGCAACAGAATTGTCGAAGAAGGAGAGGACTGCGACTGCGGCAAAAACGCACCGATTTTTTCGGTCAGACCACTTTCAGCATAGTTGTCATCATCATCATCATCATCATCATCATCATCATCATCTTTAGTTTAATAACCAACATTGTCTACTTGTTCTTATTTTTTCTGTTTTTGTTTCTACTCTTCATCTCATTCGCTTTCTTTTTATTCGTTTATTCGTGAAAATAACGGGAACCAGTGCAATTGTATTTCTTTTATCTATATTAATATAACACCCAATTTACTTTTCTTGATTTATTGGTTTGTTTTTGGCTATAATTAGTAATCGAACAGGGGTTCATTGATGGAAAGTAAATGGTTAATAGTAAAGGCGATGCACTGCTCTATAACTGTAAGGAAAAACCAAGAAAAAACAACCAACGAAATGATAGAGAACATAAAGAAAGACGTAGGCTACAGGAGACAAATTATAAAAAAAACAATGAATATACCCTATAGGCTTATTGTGCAAGATAGGGCCAAGTAAGAACGTTTAGTAGATTCCTCATTGTTACTTCAATGACGGAAAAGTCAAAAAACGAGATAACTAGGGGCTTATAGGCCTATATTGTCGATGTAGTTTTAAGTTTGGACACTCACGGTTATTTTGTTGAAATTTAGTTGCATTTTTTAACTTTTAGGCTTGAAACAAAGGGTAACAAAATACATTAGCGAGATCTGCGGTTTTTACTGCCCTTCTAGTTGAAGAGGTATTTTATTAGTGCGTGATTTTGAAACAAATTTGTAATTTCCCGATGCAATCTGAAGGTCACTTGTTCTGTTTTACAGTGTTATTTTTATCATTGTTAATTGCGTCCGTTAAGGAAGGTGAGGATTATGTGATTGCATGAGTTTATCTGTTAATCTGTCAGTCCGTTAGAAATACTAGGCCTACACAAAAAGTTACAGGCGGATTTGGCTAAAATCCACGCAATGCTAGACTTGGGTCCAACTAGAAAATGTACGACTTTGGTGGTGATCTTGATCGGCATGTGAATTCAGTATAAGTAGAGATTAAAAGGCCGGAACCAGGACAGCATCTTTATAATGGAGGGGGTGTTTTGTCCTCGCTCGCCGCCACTGGCGCTACAGTGCGAGGGGTTTTCTCCACACCGGTAAAGTGAAGATTCTAAGACAGCGCGAATAAAACACTCTCTCCGTTATAAAGATGCCGTCCTGGTTCCAGCTTTTTAATTTTTACTATTATATGATTAAAAGATTTTTTTTGTTATTGCTATGTAAGGCAAACCACTGCCAAATGTAATGCTGCCCCCTGGCGAGCACAACGAAAAAACTTACATAACGTTGGCTGAGATTTGCGCTCTCTGAGTTTTCTTCTCTAGTTCATTATATTACGTGCCTGTTGTTAGACATGTAATCCAGCGTGCTGTTCTGGTTGTCGCCTTACGGAAAATGCAACTTGTGCCTACGGACGCTGCTGTAACGTCTCCACCTGTCAGGTAGGCTATATACAGCTAACTGCCAATTGTACTGTATATACACCGTGTCTAAAAACAGTCAAAATTGTTTTTGTGATACTTTGTCAAATGTCCAACAACTTTGATAATTTTTGGCACAAAGATGACCAAGACGCTATAATTATGAAAAGTGTGCTCATTTCCCACCTTACTTAATTTATGCCAACGCACTACCGCGTAAAACACAGATGCTCCAAATTGTTACGTTATGCAGTGGTTATTTGTGTCAGATTGTTTACTCGTACGTCAGAAATTAAACAGAGGGTGCCACATGGCTTAATAATGTTGTTGTATTAAATATTTTTCAGTAAAAACAGCAGACAATAAAACAGCTGACTGATGAGCTTTAAACATGTTTAATCGATAAGTGAATGCTGTCTTATCATTTGATCGTTGATTCCGCTGTCAGCCAGTTGCGTTGCATCTAAACCATTGTGTCTTTGTATGCAGACACACTTTGGGCATAAAGTCTTGCAATTTGCAAGCGAGTTTTCATACAGATTTACAGCTGTGCTAAATAATTTACATTTCAGTGTGTTTTATGCTTAATTAAGTCCTTACGACGTTTACTTGAGACAACTACTCAGCGTTATGCATCAATTTGGAGCATCTTTGTTTCACACGGTAGTGCATTGACATAAATTGATTGAGATAAAAAGTGAGTGAACCGTACACAAATTCATCATCTTAGCCAATTTCTTGTTAAAAATTATTAAATTTAGTCAAAATTTGACAAAGTTATGACAAAAACAATTTTGACTATTTTTTCTGAGACATGGTGTAGTTGTCTCAAGAGATAACGTCGCTGATGCAGTAGCCTATTTGTATCGGCACCACTTTCGCTTAGCTCTTTACGAACTCTCGGTATAAAAGAAATAACTTCGACGCATAAGGCCATAATGCATTAAACTGTGTCACTACGCTTTACAAGTTTTTGTATGGTTTTCAGTTTTTCAGTGCAAATGATTCATCATATCATACTATGTAAATGTTTCCGTCGTGGTGCAAAAGCACCGTCACCTTATTGTTTTGATTCGTCGATTTTTTTGTAACATTTGCTGGTGTTCGTGTGTATGTGCTCAGCTGATGCCGGCAGCGACCGAATGTAGGGCGGCCAAAGGTGAATGCGACTTGCCGGAGTATTGTAGCGGAACCGACCCGCTTTGTCCGTCAGACGTACATCGACGGAACACCGACAGATGCTCTGTCAACAAAGTATGTCTGCACACTCTGCGTTAAGCGTTATTATTAAACACATACACCGTGTCTCAACAAAAAGCGTGCCACTTTTATTTTTTGAATAACTCTGTGAAACATTGGCCGATTTTGATAATTTTCCGCAGGCAACATCAGGAAGAAACTTGACGTAAATGACTATGGTTTAGCCCACGTCATCTTTTAACTGTTTTTAGACTACTTTGTGTAATGCAGAAGTCGTATTTTGGCCGTTTTTAACAGCCAATTCTTACTGGGAAGCGCATGCTTTGGCTCAGAAAATCACTGGGATTGCAAAATCATTGAAAATCTGTCACATATTTAACATTAATCGTATTCGTTGTAAGACCGTACGTCGATGAACTGAAATGACGCATCAACAGCGAGTGAGCCGCTCTGGGTCGCGCGTTATTGAACGTGCTATTTGCGAGTCGCGTTAATGTTTACCGCTTGCGTTTGTGCTGGAGAAAGACATTTTAAACACATCCAGTAATAAAAATAATGTGATGTAACGCGTAAGACTTTTTGAGAGATAATAACTGCTACTCGTGTTTGTCGCTATTCAATTAATCATTTCTGAGCCTATGCCGCACTACCCAGTATGAATCCATTGTTGTAAACGGCCAAACTACGACTTCTGAATTTCACAAGGTAGTCTAGCAACAGTATTAAGGTGAGATAGGTTTCACTACATTTTTTATGTCAAGTTTCTTTCTGATGTTACGTGCGAAACATTATCAAAATCGGTCAATGTTTCACGGAGTTATTCGAAAAATAAAAGTAGCACGTTTTTTTATTGAGACACGGTGTACTAGTAAACTGATAAGGAACCAATGGGCAATTATTCTGTATTTTTAGCCTATTGGAAAATGTTTTTCCCAGAATACAAAATTTGTGACTAAAATTTTTTCACTTAAGAGGGGAGGGTGAATTAATGAGAAAACCGACATTCTAAAAACTATAATCTTTCTTGTCGGAACAAAAATTTGCAGATGTCAGTCAAAACATTGCAACTTACTGTCCCCACTTTTTAACCCACGACGCCACGGACAGTTTAAAATCAAAACCTAGTTTGCATTTTAGGATTTTTTCGTCGTGGTCAAAAACATTTTGCACAAGCCAAAAACTATTACGTTTTAGGTCATCCACAATTGTAGGCGATTTTCACCATGGGGGTTGCGTTTAGAGCCAGTGCTTTAGTCGACTCGGTCAGAATGCCAGCAGTTCTGGTAGCGGGGGTCTACAGTACTGTTGTGCAGAATTGTCGTTCATCTCCGGCCGCAGTAGTAACTCATTGCACCTTTCCCAGCAGAGACGGCAAGGCTGAGTTATTGCGCACAGGCAATCGTAATTTTATTGAAGCGTCCAATCAGCTGCCGCTTCCGACATTTTAAGGCGCTTCTGGTCAGGAATTTGTCTGAGTAAGAAGCACTATGGGGAGTAGACCTGTGCCTGTACATTTAGGCCTACTATTAAGTAAGTAAGTAAGTAATCTGCATTTATAGCGCGCCATATGTCAGAACAGAAGTAAAAATCACAGGCTCGGGTGGTAGCAGTTAGTCGATCGATGGCGGTGTTGTCCGAGAACAGCCGAGGCTTGAGGTGTCGTCGGAAGGTGTTGAAAGTGGATGCTGTTTGAATGGTAACTGGTACACTGTTCCAGATATGAGCAGCGGTTGAGCTGAATGCGCAGTTGACGAACACTGTGTTTGTCTGTTGGCTGGGACAGCAGTTGGTGGTAAGATGATCGGAGTTGACGTGACGTTAGGTTATTTATTTGCTTACTTACTTATCTACAGGTCTCGGCGTATTGTTACGACGGCAAGTGCAAAACTCATCAGTCAATGTGTCGATTGTGGTGGGGTCAAAACGCTGATAATCAAAACAATCTTTGCTACACGAAACTCAACGGACGCGGTATTGAAGGCGCGAATTGCGGCTATAACTTTACCACGTCGAAATATTTACCGTGTTCTTCCAGGTAAGACAACTCGTTAGCCATTTGTACACAATTTTTATTGGCTATACAACTAACACAGTTTAAAAATACACATTACGTTGAAGTAGAAAAAAGTGCGTTAATTCTATCTTTACTTAATTAAAAAAACGAAAACGAGTTTGCGCGTTTCTTATTTTGTCATGTCGTAAGCTCCATTTTGATCGTCTTAATTCGTTATTGTCTATCTATCTGTGTAAAAGATAATCGTTAACTTACAACTTACTATTGGGCTTATCGTCTAAGCTTTAAGTGTATAACACGGCTTTTTTCTTTTAAAGAGAAGTTATTTTGGCGGGAGGTCAGGCGCAATAATTAATCAACTGCATATTATAAAAGTAACAAAGAAACCATTATCGTTGTTTCCGATAAATAAAGTCACTTTTGTACAAAATATGCAACCACTTTTGCTGAACCAGTTTTCATTGGGCGAAAGGCGAAATGTCTTTTTAAATTTTTTTGTTCAATTTTGTGACATGTCATAATATTGCACAGCAATCCATAATAAACCCACACATTAAGTAATACGAATAAAACTAGAATAAAAATACTGCAACTCAGCAGACTAGATGCAATCAGTTTTTTGGGGGGGAAGGGGGAGAGAAGGGATAAAAACTTTGAAAGCATACTAAAACTGCAAAAAATATTTTTAAGAGTCCAATAACATTTTCAGGGACGCAAGCTTTTAGGGACGGACAGACATATAGCACAGAAATTGTTAGGCAACACCATGACGAACAATTATTAGAGCTGTCAAAGTAAGCATTAACTAAAAAATTAACGCGAGTTTAAAAAATTAACGCACATACGTAAATTTGCTAAATTCTCTGAAACAAGAGTTTTAATATGTCATAAAACCGCGGATATTTGAGGATCGATAAATATTTGGATAATTAAAAATCGTTTGTTGTTGTTCCATCACTACTGTCACGGTTCTGCGACACAGCTACAAGTTCGTCGGTTGTCGTTTCGGTCACTCTTTCGATGTAGTCCGCCTATAACTTTGGCAATATAATGATGCGTTAATTAACGCGTTAACACGTGCGTTAAAAAAATTAACGCCTCGACAGCATTAGGCCTAATAATTATGTTGGTGACTGTTAATTGAAAGTGACGTGCTGTGCGGCACGCTACAATGCAACGTTTCTGCGGCGAGTGTCTCACGACAGATGGGCGTATTCAGCCAGCCTTGGACTCGACGCGGAAATCAAACACTCACTGACGACAGTGGCGTCACCTACCGGTGCAGATACGCCGAGTACCAGACGTTCTACAACGGACCTAACAGGACGGACCCGGGACTTGTACCGGACGGCGCTTCCTGCGGTACCGGAAAGGTAGGCCCATGGCGGTTCTAGCCCAAAAAGTGGGGACGCTGTGCTTAACCCTAAACCACGCTGAACAGATGACCTTTATTTATACCAGTTTTGCCAAACCAAAAAAACTGTTCGTCGGCGAGTATGTTATGCACACTAAACTGGGTTACGGAGCCAAAATCTAGCTCCAGGCTAGAATCGCACAGGACGATCTGCATACAACATTTTAACATAAAACATAGATTTTAACCGTCTGAATTTCGACCTTATAGGTTAAAGGTGTCCTCCTGACGGAGGCCTCATATTTGGGTACTCTTTCAAAGCACATTATCTTACGTTATTGCACTGATTCTCCAGGTGACAGCACCGATGCTGTTGCGCGTCACGTGAGCTTTGCCGAAATCACTTCTTCTTGCGACATATGAACTGAGTAACTGCAGATTCCATAAAGACTTAATGACAAGTAATTTGAGCAAAGCTCACGTGACGCGCGATAGCAGCGGTTCTGCCACTTGGGCAGTCGTCTACAGCATGCAATAAAATATCAATGCGTTTTGAAAGAGTGCCCAAATTTGAGGCCACCGTGCGGAAGACTCCTTGAATTTAAGATGTCGAAATTTAAACTGTTAAAAATGGACGTTCTATGCTAAAAATTTCATAGACCTACGCAGGCTGTCGGTTATCCAGGTTTATCTTCAGCCATTTCAGCGCCATTTACTCTTAAAATGTGCGCCACAGCCGAAAATTGCAAAAAAAACATTAAAATTTGCTATTGTTAAAGGTTCAAGGTCATTAAAAATTATCGATGTTGATACCGTTCAAAAGATCGTCATTAATGCTTGTTATGATAGGCCTACGTGTAAGCAGCATGTATGTACATATCTGCAATCGTTGTCACGCTACACGTGTCAATAGCAGTAAAATAACCACTTTTTACGCGGGTACCCCTCTTTGACGCCCGCGTGCGCAGGCCTCCTTGAACGTAAAGAGTCGGGACTTGTACTGCTAAAATTTACGTTTAATGCTAAAAATTTCATACGCAGGTTGTCTGGATCTATACCTAGCCATTTCGTCGCAATTCACTTTTAAAATGTGTGTCGCAGCTCGAAATCACGAAGAATTTGCGAAAATTCCTAATTTTGAGGGTTCAAGGTCGTTTAAGGTCATCGATGCTAATAAAATTAAAAAGCCCGTGACCAGTGCTTGTTATAATTGGCAACATGTATGTACTTATCTACAACTGTTTTCACACTAGAAGAGCCAATAGCGGCAAAATAACGTTTTTATGGGGGTACCCCTTTTTGACGCCCACGTTCGAGGGGAACCCCCGCACCCAGGGGCACGAAATTTTGTCACGAGAAACTAGAGACCTTCGGGCAGCCCACGGTGAAGATTTTTTTGACTTTAACTTGCACCGTTTTGATAGAGTGCCAGGGTGTGACGGACAGACGAACAGACAGACGGACAGAGGGCACAAAATTTTGTCACGATGAACTAGAGTCCTTGGGCAACCCATGGTGAAGATTTTATGATTTTAGCTTACACCGTTTTGATACAGATTACGAGTGTGACGAACGGACAGACAGAGGGCGCTTAGGCCATGCCTAAGACTCGCGAAGCATTCTGCTATCGCGTAAAAATGCTGTGTTTCTTTGTTCGACTACAGATGTGTTTGCGGCAGCGCTGTGTCGACGTGTCAAGTGTCGCTACGGCTGACTGTGCAGGAGACTGTTCAATGAACGGAGTAAGTTAGTACGCGTTATAAAGGGTTAAAATGTTCAAAACTGTGTACAGCTTTTCGTGGAAAACCCGTCGCAAAGCTACCGAGCGTCACCTGCCATATGAGACCTGCTACCCAACACCGGTAAACACGCCCCGCCGTTTACATAGGCCGCGTTGCGTATCTTGCACGTCCGTCCGTCTCTGTCTGTCCGTCTGGCCCGTATTGGCTTCTAACTCGACCGCAGCATGCTCATAGAACGAACTTAAAATAACGTGCAAACAATACTGCAAATAGTCGCGGATGTGCGCAATCTTGCACGTGTATTAATTTGTTCTACCTGCGTCTATAGGTGTGTAACAGTGTCGGTCAGTGTCATTGTAATGATAGCTTCAATCCTCCTGACTGTTCACAGCCTGGATGCGGAGGCAGTTACCATAGCAACCCGGCCTCTCCTGGTTGTTCGCCACGTAAGTCTCATGTGATTCAATAAATTGTTTGCTTATATACGTGTATACTTCAGACATTTGTACAAATAATTTAGTCTGCATTTATGGCTGTCGCTGGAATATTATCGAATTCTGCCTGAGTAGGTTATGTCGCATTCTGGTGCACTTTTTCACACAATTTTTGTTGAAATATAGAGCAGTGTTACACTGTCATGATCACGCTGTTATGACACTGCAAATTTCAATAAATACGATGCAGACAAATTACGAAAAAGTCAGATGCAAAGCAGAACATTGTGAGTTTTGCGACACTTCACACTTTCTAATGAGCTGCATGTTAGCACCGCAGGAAGTAACGGGCTTAGTCTTTGATGTGCATAACTTAAAACTAAAGTGGAAGCCAATAACCGAGGTCGAAGCCTTTATATAGGTCACTCACTTTAATCACTGCCCTTACTGGTTATTCGATTTTACTTTGTTTTTTGCAACAGAAACAACTACGCCAGGAGCGGATGCAACCACACCGGATTCTAAAGAAACAGGTAGGCTACATCAGTTTTAATATTAAACTTAGCTTGATAAAATTTGGCATGAACATGTACAACTTCTAGGTCACACGGGTTTCTTTCTTTTCTTGCGTGCATAATGTACTACTTGAACCAGTTGGCACGGATTCACGAAATGTCACCCGCTAGATGGCACCTCTACATTACTGCTTGCAGAAGCTTCCGGGGTACTTAGCCGTGAGCAGGGCTTCACAAATTTGTTTTTTTTTAAATTTTGTACGATGTGTACGGTGTTTCAGAACAGGGCAGTAGCACGAATCTCGCTCTAATATGCATCATTTGCATACTTGTTGGCACTTTGTTCGGAGCCTCAGTGTTTGCACTAATTTACTACTTACTTCCTTGTGTTTCATCAATCAAATCACCATCATCATCATCAGCAGCAGCAGCAGCAGCAGGTCGACCACGCTTCCCAGCATCAAATAACGGTCGCGTTTACTGTGCAAATCCGGCACATTACAACCAGCGTTTCGCTCCGGCGTACTACAACCGTGGTTACTATCGTTCGTACTACTGTTAGAGCAAAACTGAACGTCTACCTATATTGAAGGTTAACACATACAGTAGATCAAAATATTAATTTTTGTAATTCTGTTTATTTATACTGACATTTGATTAATAACTGTCAGTGTTATTATCAAAGCTGTTATAATACAGCCGGTATTGCTAAAAGCATAAGTAAGTCAGTAAGTAAGTAGGTATTGCGCGATAACTGAAATAAAGTTGAACGCGCTCGGTTAGTAAGTCGAGAAGTAGAAGTGTTTTAGATGGTGTATAACAGTAGATAAAAAAAGCGTGTGCTACAGTTAAGATTGTTATTGCGACCGATGTTGGCGTAGCGTGGTCTGTCTCTCCGTCTGTCTGTCACACTTTGCTAAAACCACTAGACAGATTGAGATGCCATTTGATAGCGGCACTTTGTGGCCCCAAGTAACACTTGAATTGTTACATTGAGGTCCAAGTTTCCTAATGGACGGGAAGACGAGATTCGGAAGTTAGAAACTTTAGTCAAAATTTGCAACGTCCTTAAAATTAAACCGTAGACTAAAGACCACGCTAAGGCAGCATCTGTCGCAATAGTCGGCATTGTTGATGTCCCGTACAATTGTTTGTGATAGTGTCTATCGCACCAGGCTTAAGCCTATTGCAAGTTTGGTATTTTTCGCTTACCCGTGAGTTTCATTTTGTTTTTTTTTGTGTTACTGATGTCTGTTTATGAACGATTGGTATAGGTGAAAAGAAGGCATGATATAATACTTGCAATATGTTTCCCCTGACACTGACTTCGCTAAGCGTTGTCAGTCAGTCAACCAATCAATCAATTCAATACTCATAATCGATCAATAATCGTCAAACCAATCATTTACTCTGCTGAAGCACACAATAGTCAAAGCACACAAATAAATCACCAGCACACAAAATATTCCCCGAAGACAAAAATGTTAAAAACGACACTTAAGCTTATAACTACTCAACAACTGATCAGTAACATAACAACAAGTTTTATTTTATGTGCTGTTGTTTGTATGCTGTTTTATCAATATCTGATTACATATTTATACGAAATCAAAGCAAAAAAGCAACCAAACATAAACTTTAGATGTGAAGTCTAATGTCATCTTAAACAAGAAAAGCGAACGAAAGTCAGCGTGACTAAATAATCTGTCCCGAATTCTAAAACCGCGCACAAATCGTGCGACTTAATATTCGCCGACTTGACGCTGAAATGCAAGCGTTTCATCGATCGAACTTCTAATCGCATAAAAGTAATATTATTCAGTGACACACTGATACGCAGTCGATACGATTATTAAAAATATTTTCCATGATTGTTGCTGTTTTTGGTGTGTTACATAGACTTAACAGTAGCGAACATATTCATACATGTATAGCAATAAAGGAGCGATACATTAAGACCGACGAACCAATCCCACAGATACAAGTAAAATAACAACTAGTTGATTTCATTACATCGATCAACTAGAAAGCAGTCAGAGCCCGCACACCTCCGCCAAGGCAATGTTGTTCGCTAGGTGGCAGCACCATTTTCGGTTTGTCAGCGGTTTCCCTTATGCCCCATTGAAAGCAATGGTAACGAAAATTTCAAAGTGATCCAGAATCCAGGATTCCTTCCAAATCACCACCAAAATTGAATCACTGGTAGTTTGTGCCATTCCCGACATGCCTTCAAAATTTCAGAAAGATCCGTCCATAACTGTTTGAGTTATCTTGCGGACACAGAGACAGACAAACAAAGTCTAGCAAAAACATAACCTCCTTGGTGGAGGTAATTATAGGGCCATTCACTGGCGTAGCCATGGGGGCACTGAGGGCACGTTCCCCCTACGAGACCAAAAATGCATTAAAGCCTGCAGAGCCTAATCAGTTACTAATATAGTGCCAAAATGCAGCAAAACATTCCCTTATTTTTACACAGAACAAATTAGAAAAAATTGGAGAAGAGGACACAACACACCCACACCCCACATCTTAAGTGCTCCCCTGCATTTTGATTTTGGCTACGCCTTTCCGGCCATGAAAGTCCATTTTTGTTTTTTATTTACATTGTCCGAGTTTTTCTTTGCAATAGGCGTAATGTGCTTTTAAGAACATTTTAACAAATAATTCGTAGCTCTGCGATGACTTTACGATAAAGCGACTACTGTAACACCCTTTAACCCTTTTAATCTTTTTGTGTTATTCCAAAAAATTCTGTGCTTCCGGTTTTGGTCGGCGAAGAAAGAAAAACGAAAACACAAAATTTAAAACAAAAATATTTCGTATATTATGATGTTTCGCCTAATAGTACACAAAAATTCATAATGACAAACTGACATGTTAAATTGTACTCACGAGAACCACAGTAAAGACACTGCAACATTACAGACTAGATAGGCCTACAGTTTTTTTCCAGTAAAACTTTGAAAACTAGAAATTTGGGGCAAAGCCTAACGTGAGTCCGCCCGGCGCCCTAAGTCCGATTAAGGGAAAATTAGAGGGGGGGGGGTAAAATTTCCCCGTCATCAAAGTCACGTGGCCCAAACTCAAATGCATTGGCGTACGCCGAACGCGCATTGTCGACCTAGGGTAGGTCAACACGAGCGCTTCTAACTTTGTTCGTGGTTGACCGAAGTTCACAAGGTTTTTTGTTCAACGCCGAAAGGATCGTTCTCATCAACGCCATTTCGATTTTGTCGCTATCTTCATCGATTCCAGAGATATTCGCGGTCAAACTCGAAAGTTGTCGTAAAACGTACTAAAT
>Ga0056128_1000547_pt1 | contig 34558 bp, 23 predicted proteins | sample WorMetLIZISLAND2_FD_71113 | JGI IMG/M metagenome (GOLD analysis project Ga0056128, IMG submission 71113) | Marine gutless worms symbiont microbial communities from Max Planck institute for Marine Microbiology, Germany - Olavius geniculatus... ...
GGGCGTGGGGGAGGGACTCAGCATCACCGGGGTCTGGCCGCCGAGCTGGCCGCCATCGGTCGACATCGACAAACGCCGTTACTCTCCGTCGCCACCGTCTGACGATAGGCTACGCAGCATAGTTCCAGAATTAGTGACTATCGTTTATTAAAAAAATAGTTAAAATTTGCGAACTCACCCAGAGCAACGCATCGTGGTTGTGACAAGAACTGCCGGTAAGCCGTACCTGACATACCGGCAGAAATTAAGCCCTGGATAAAACTGGTCTCTCAAGACGATGTAGCATGTAAAATAACGTCTCATTCGAGCGGCATCTGATCAGTAGCGGTGGAAGCTATTTTAAAATCTGCAGTCTGACCGGTACTACGGGCAATCCCGGGTAAAAAGCGGAGAGAACAAAAGTGAATACTGTTGAAAAGTGGGGGACATGCCTCTTGCCCCTCCCCTCCGGTTCTGCCGCCGCTGTATCTGATTGTAATCGCCTGCAGTTCATCATTACCTCCCCCCCCCTGTAAGAAGGGAAGAAGGTGAAGTGCTTGGGTCAAGTCGACCGATTCTTTTTCGATGGGTTACTTAGAAATTATGAGCAGATTTTTTTTATAAAATTTCCCGGAGTGATTGCGTTGATTACATTTTGGTGGCGATCCGGATCTTTATTAAATCATCAGTATTCGCCAGGTGTCAACAGCATTCTCGGCGGAGGGTTGAGATCTCTTGATCGTTGCTAGTTTGAATTTCAGATTATTACTGCGTCTGACTGCATCATTTATCCGTATATTATATTATACTGCTATTACTGTATATGAATTCTACTCTGCAGCGTGTTCGATCACTACTCACTGTTAGTGTAAATATTTGTTGGTGATACTAAACTGCAGTATAGTTATTATGTATTGTAGAAGCGTTTTCATTCTTGACATCACTGTCTTGTTTGCTCGTCTATAAGCCGTGTATATGCGCTAATATAACTGAAAATGCTGTTTATACTGATTTTGATTTCCTTAGTGAAAGTGCACTGTAATCGTATGTGGCAGCTAATTGAAAATGTCCATTCTCAAACAGCTGTTACTAGTCATGACCAGCGGCGTCGTGGGATAAACAAAAAATCTGAACTACTGCTCATGAGACGCGCGAGAGCCTATAGTAGTTTTTGTTCGCACGTAATCTTGGTCTATCTCCGTCCATTTTGTCGCAATTCACTCTTTTGCAGCCAAAAATCGCCAAAAAATCACTAGAAATACCTATCTTAGTGTTCAGGATCATTCAAGGTCATCAATGTTGATTATCTTAAGAAGCTCGTCGCAGCAAGTCTGTGCCTATCTGTAACCATTTTCACGCCAACAGCGGATAAATAGCCACTCTTTAGATGCGTAGATCTACCCCTCTTTGACACCTGTGTGCACAGGCCTCCTTGAACTAGAGGGTCCAGACTTGATTGCTAAAATCTACATTCAGTGCTGAAAATTTCATACACAGATTGTCTTGGTCTATCTCCAGCCATTTTGGCACAATTCACTCTTGAAATGCGTGTCGCAGCCCAAAGTCGCAAAAAATTTCAAGGTTCAAGGTCATTGATGTTGACATTCCTAAGAAGCTCGTCACCAGTGCAGCAGCATGTCTGTGCCTAGGCCATCTGCAACCATTTTCACGTTAGACGAGCCAATAACGGTAAAATAACGCCTTTTTAGGGTGGGTGCCCCTCTCTCGTCCCCTCGTTCGTGGTAACCCCCTTCACCCAGCAGCATAACATTTCTGTCACAAAATACTAGAGACACCAAGCTATCATATGGTGAAAACCCAAAGTCTCTATCCCACCAGATCTTGGAACGGTACCGGGTCGTGACAGACGGACACCAAGACAGACACCAAAACAGAATTACCATAGCTAATATGCGCTATAGCTATGCTAGCTCTCGCGCGTAAAGTGGGGTGGGCAGAAGTTGCAATTTTCCGACAGAGGTGACACATTATGGCTGCTCCAAATTTCACTTTTTCCCCTAAGTAATTCCACCGAATTGGGGGATTTTCAGCTGCAAATTGAGTATTTTTAGAGAAAATTTTCTGACAACGAGACAATTTTCTGACAAAGCTAAAATTAACGACACCCTGTCATGCGCCACTAGTTGAATTCTTACAGTAGGCTTATACGTCCGAACTCAGTTATTTTCCGAACACAATATCTACCAAACAAACTGACACTGAAATTAACTGCTCACAATGTTGAGATGTCACTCACTGGGTTACATAAATTTTCTCAGAAAAATTGGTTGAAAAATTTCACAGCTGTGGAAGGGCAAAACTCGTTACTTTTTCCCACTGAAAAGACATCACTCAGGCTATACAGCAATTTTCTAATGTCTCTCAAATCATGATGGCCAAACAATTTGATACATTAGGCCTAACTAGCTCAAGCATCACCTTCTGAAGGCTGATTTGCTGTCGAAAACTGAACTGACCAGAAGTAAAAATTTGCAAGCACAATGTACACAATGTACAGACAATATATTAATATGCGAATTATGCAACATATGCTTCAGATGAAGACTAACTACTGGTATGCCAAACAAAACTACGGTCAAAGTGTAGCTGCTGCCATGTTAAACATTCACTGGACACCTTCAGTGTAGCATAGTTCTGAGAAATAAATGACAGCGATAATAACGGCATAAACTTGAAGTATGCAATACGCAGGAACCGCACAGAAGTTGCTACACTGGAATGCAACCAACATATAAAACGTAGAAATGCTCTTATGGCTAAGATTCTAAGGCAAAGCTCAATGCAAAACGCCATCACTCTACCAAATGAAATTAAACCACTGACTACCAGTTCCTCTCACCTTTTATAGACAGACAAAATAATAGGGGCATAGTCCGGTGGATTTCAAGCAAGTAAGTAAGTAGCGCTGTAATGGTCAAATGCCATCAGCAATAAGCAGAAAATTACAACACAGCAGACTCCAAAACTGAAGGTGAATACAATGAAAAGAATAACAAAAAAGTAATATAACTAATTTTCTGGTGCACAGAATTAGGCTCTAGCAAGATAAAATTAATAATATTCAACTGGATGAGTGGTGCAGGGGCAATTGTCCACCTTAATTTTAGCTTGTCAGAAAAATTTCTTCTTGTCCCAAAATTGTCCTTCAAAAATAAAAGAGCTAAAATACCCCATTTTTAGAAAGGGCATTTAGGACCAAAACTGAAATAGTGAGCACTGATAATCTCCTCTGAAGGATATTTGCAGCTGTCTGTTGGAAAATTGGAACTTCCTCCCCACCCCTTTCTTTACCATGATGCAGCTGATCAGAACATTACAACATACGATGCAGTTGCATCAGTCTATCAAGCAAACAAAACACGTTTATATAGCGCCAACGATTCAGATCGCATTAGAAGTTAACACACCATTTCATAAAATTATGCCAAAACTTCAGCACTTCTTTACAAAGGCAAAGTTTGACTGAATTCAATCCACACGTTTCGGTAGACAATTCAAAGACATGGATTTGATAAATCAGTCGTCAAGTGCACAAGCAACACTGAGAGACATTCAATGCTAACATTTCTCATCACCAAAAACCAAACACTCAAGTAAACTAATAAGTACTACAACCAGTCAATATACTACACAAATGCACTTAATGTATGATACAAGGATGAACTACAGCATCACAAATGGCAGAAACTGCAACAGAGTAATATACAACGTTATAATCATAAAAAATAATAGCCAAGAAAAAACCTGACCGATTACTGATGAAAAATCTATATTTTACCCTAAAGACTCCTCATCGTTCACATCCAAATCCCCCTACACAGAAATTGGGTCCGTACAGCACTGAAAACAAACCAAAACAGTACATATAGTGGACACTAAACGTGTTAAAATGACTATTTTTGGACACTTGTAACAAGTTGATCAATCTTTTCGCATAACTTGGAAAAGACAAATTACGAATAATTACTGAATGCAACAGTCTACAGTATCTCTGACCTGTGCACGGGTACGATAATGCCGTGGCTACTTATTTTTTGTAAGAAGTCCTTGCAGTTTTACTGCACACTGTCAAACAGTTGAGGGATATGGCCACAGCTAACTCTCACTCACAAGCTTTCACTCTGAATGGCATCTACCAGCGTCTCAGACAAATCTAAGGCCATAACAGGAAATACGAGCAATATGTAGACATATGTCAAACTTATTTTACGGCAGCTATTTTTACCTTTGCTGAGCACATTTTCTGTGCATTCACTGTTCCTGTGCTGCCTTTGTCAAAATACACAACTATGACAATGATGATGATGATGATTAGTCGATAACAACTGTAAACAGCACTAAATAGGCCTACTGTAGCCATCTGATATATACAAATGTCAACCAAAATTTACAGCACAACTTTACAGCAGCCACAGAAGCTCCGAAAAATGTGATGGTGGACGTGAACCCAGGGGATTGATAGGGGTTTGCTCCCTCCTCAAATTATGTTATCCAGGGGTATCAGTCCAGAAAATTTCTGACAACATACAATACAGTATGATGAACGATTTGCACCAGAGAACTAACAGGTAATCTGTCAGTTTAATCTAGCATATAAACTAAAAAGGAATGAAAATGTTTCAAATGGAAATGAAATGAAAGAAGCTGAAAAAGTACTGGTACGCACAACATAAAAAAATCCGTAAACAGATGGTTATGGAAGAACTAGAAGCCTGAGATAAGAACAACCGAAAAGAAAGGAATTCAATGATGACTGAAACCAGAAAAAGCTAAAATGAGAAAAAAAGTGCGAGCAAGTCCAGATATCCACGAGATGCGAACCTTACAATTTGGTGGACCCTGAGAGTAAAATACACATTTAGGGGTTCGGAGTGCCAACCCTGGAAAATTTTTGAAAATACAGGTGCAAATCTGTGAAAATTGGTGCAACCTGATGACATCAGGTCCGGTAATCAAAAGTGGGATGTTTTTTCACCCCACATTCAAAAATGAGACAAAATTCACCATCCCTGCCATATACGATGGTTGTTCGATAAATAAGTTACAGAACAGGGTCATTCTGTCAGTTTTCCAAACCTAAAAAATCCGAAATATACGTTTTGTGGGGAATTTTATTCTAAACAAGTGTGGAAATTTTTTGATGATGACGTGATTATTGTGACGTCATCTGTTTACAGAACACAGTCTACACGTGTATTATTTTCCCTACCAGTAATCTGTTATAACTCACAAGTGACAAACAGCATCGGAACGAAAAATGAATAAATTTTATACATTAATGCCATCTCTTTAAATGCTAAAGACTAGTGTTTTATTTTTCAACATATCGTCTGAGTGCGCTCAAACATTTATCTTATCTGTCTGGAAAGTTCTGAATGCCTGATGCTAAGAATGATGCTGGCTGCTCCATGTCACTGAAGAACAATTGATTGCACCTCGGTATATGACATAAATTTCTGCCCACCTAGCATTTTCTTACATCAAATGTGAACCTTTGCTTCATAGAGCACTTGTCATCATATACTGGATGCATTTCAAAGTGAACCTGATTTGCATTGTCATTTTGGTGACTAAAATACATTAATACAATAATGGCACGCTGTTCGCTACGGGAAAATTTCAATGGCAACGTCGCCGAATGTAATGTTCATAAATGACGTCAGTGATGTCATCGTCATAAAACTCACAGCTGCTACTCAGAATTAAATTCCCTACAAAACGTATATTTCGAATTTTTAATATTTGGAAAACTAACAGAATGAGGCAGTTTTGTAACTTATTTATCGAAAGACCCTTGTACATTCCACAGCCTCTGCAACTTTACACATACTTACATACATATATATATATATAGATATGTGTTTGCAGGGATAGCCTACTTTTTTATGTCCTGCGTATGGGATAACCTCACGCGTCTGGGATAACCGCACTTTTTCGTGTGCGGTTATCCCAACACCATCAGGAGCTCCTGATACGTGCACATTTGACTTATTTACTGATTTTAGCTGACCTGGGATAGCCGCACGCTGCAAAACGGGGACTAATCTAACTGTGCTGTTATCCCAGACGCGTGACATATGCATGTAGAAGACACTCGCTAAACGCACGTGTATATACACACTGTATATTTCGTATGTTATGCGCTGGGGTTAACCGTACAAAAAAATGTACATACAATGTAAGGGCATCCCTGGCGCTCGGCACGAGTAAGGGCAAACCCTCAAACACAGGTATATATATATATATAGATAAACAGGTATATTTACGGGGGTGTAGGGGTAACCACGCCCGGGACAGGTATAAGTTTTGAGAATTGGTATATCAGAGTGAACAATCTATTATCAACGACACTCAGAAAATCATCTTGTGTATTTTGAGCTTCTTGCCCAGACGCTGTTTGGCCGTTGCCATCCCTTTCTTCTGCTTCTTTGCTAAAAGACACACGCATATGAATTACGGACTTTCCGTATCATACGTTCATACCATTTACTTACTGACAGTGCGCAGCACCTTGGAGGTGGAGAGCTACTCAGCCTCGCTGCAGCTCCAGAGTCTAGAATCAAATAATTTAATTAATCTTATATAAAAATACGAAGTTCAAGATTTAGTTTGACTTCTGAGTTTGGTCACATAGCCACAAAACTATTATACCTACTACCAAATTTATTAGGTTGCTGAATAAAAAAATGAAGTAGTTCTGCAACAGCTCTTTCTTTCGAGTATTCACTTTTTGGTGTTTTCAGGTCATTATTAACACACCATGAGTGCTAAAAATAATGGTAGGCAATGAATACTCCAGTGATGGTACGAATAGTTTGTGATAAAAAAGTCCAGCGGACAGAGAGACATAAGGGTCAAAGTCATTGCTGATATAACAATCACAAGTATTCAAGCTTTTGAGTTAATGGCGACTCCCCATTCTTGTGGGAAATCCAAAAATGTGACCACCACCACAGAATCAAAACGTCTGATCCAACTGCGATGAAATTTGGCAAGATGACCCCTCATGCAAACTTTCACAGAAATCCATCCACATTTCATAGGGGGGTTCTCGCCAGATGGGCCAAGATATATGCAAACTAGAAATATGGGGCAGAGCCCAACGAGAGGCTGCCCGGCGCCGTAAGTCCGACTGGGGACAGTTAAGAAGTTGAAATTCCATTCGCAGTAAAGTCACGTGCCCGAAGGCAATTGCATTATCCTATACAGCAAGCGCAATGTTGAACTTGGGTGGTTCGAAATGAGACAACAGAACTTTGTTATTTGTGAACCCATGTTCACCATTTTTTTGCATTCAATGTGAAATTGATCGTCATTGAGAACGCCGTTTTCTCTTTATCGATATCTCTATCCATTCTCGAGATATGTGCAATCAAAGTCTAAAGTTGTTCGAAAACGCATGCACTGTCGATTTTAGGTAGGTCGAAATGAGCCCTTATAACTTTTTTGTTAGTGGACAAAAGTTTACCATTTTTTTGTGTTAAACATGGGAGCGGTGGTGGGCAATAACGCCGTTTAAAGTTTGTCGATATCCTGATATCTTCCAGAGATATTCGCAACCAAAGTCCAAACTAGTCTGAAAATGCACGCACTGTCGATTTTGGGTAGGTCAACATGAGCCCCTATAACTTTTTTGTTTGTGGACAAAAGTTCATAATTTTTTTCTGTTCAACATGGAATGAACAGTGCTTAATAACGCCGTTTACCTCTTGTCGACATCTCCATCCATTCCAGAGATATTTGTGGTCAAACTTAAAAGTTGTCCTAAATCTCGGCGAATTTTGGGCGTTTTTTGCCTTCCCAAATTTTAAGAAGGTGGTGCCCCCCAAAATTATTCCCGGTTTAACACCCCCGCTTAGCGGCATATCACATGGTAAAGTTTCATTAGGCTACTTTCTTTAGCTCCAAAGTTATAGAGGTTCATATGCTACATTTTAAGCCAATTTTGACACCCCCTTTGCAAAAAATTGTAAGGAGGACCCCCATCTCCGGTGCGGAGTTGGCTAGCAAGACTTGGACATTCTACACTGTGTTCAGAAAAAAACACCCACTCAAGTTTCTTTTTATATCTCCATGGAAAATGTTCAGATTTCCATAAAATTTTTAGCGAATGTTTAGGAGAAAACTAGTATTCCACCGATGGAAAAGTTAAATATTCTTTGCTACTGGTGACGTCATGCTGACGACATACTTCTGCGTTTGCAAATTATGGGTTTTACTGTTGAAACCAGACATCTGATAAAATGATTGCAGGTCAGCAAGAGTTATGTAGCCGCAAGTTTGTGCTACATGTTTCTGGACAATGGAGTGTTGATTGAATAAAACTTTCTAAATAAAAATAATTGACATGACCGGCAGTTTCAAGCCATTTATCTGATAGCGGGCAAGTGGTCATTTACACAGTGACGCAGTGTGCATACACCTGCCAGCATCAACAAAGTTGAGGATCTTGCACTCAGCCACTAAGATAAACGACGAAAACAGATCACAGTAAAAAATTGTGTTATAGATTAGCATATTTTGGGATCAGTTACTACAATGACCAATTGATGTGCTTTAACACGTCATCAAATGTCTGTCTTCGGCGGTAAAACCCATAATTTACAAACACGGAAATGGTAGCAAAGAATATCTAACTTTTCCATTTTCGGAATACTTGTGTCGTAGTAAACATTCCATAAAAATTTTGTGCAAATCTAAGCATTTTCCATGGAGATATAACAAAAAACGCAAGTAGGTGTTTTTTTTTCTGAACACAATGTATAGCACGTGTAAAAATTTCAGAGTGCAGCACCCCCTAGGGGCTAAGATATGGTATTTCAAAAAAGTCGATTTTCTGGGTACAATTGCACCTCTAAATCTCTGTGGTTAGTGGACCAAAGTTCACCAAACTTTTTGCATTGAACGTGGGAGGAAACGCTGTCTTGCACCAGGTTTTCAGATTTTGGATATCTATCCGTTCCAGAGATATTTGCACTCAAAGTGGGAAAGTGTCCAAAATCGGACCAAATTCAGCATGTTTTTCGCCCCAAAATTTTTTGGGGCCAGACCCCAAATTTTTGGACTGGCACTTATAAATTGAACATGCTACCAAACATGTAGCAAAATTTCGCGGAGATCGGCCCACGGACCTCGAAGATCTCGCGCTGAAAAAATAATAATAAACAGCAGTAAAACATAAGGCCTTCCAGGAACTACCGTTCGGGGCAGCCTAAAAATTCTTCATATACATTATTAAACAGCATAAACACACACAGTAGAGTTGTGTTCTAGGTGCTGATCTCCCCTATGACCCATGAGCCAAGAAAACTCAAACAAAACCCAATGAAATGCACAAAGTTGAGCTTTTTACACAAAACGCAAGTTTTAAAAACACCCTGTACTGTGATAAAAGAAAACTTGAAATAATTCTTGATTAAAGACTGAAATCGCTGTTAAGAAGAAGAAGAAGAAGATTTCGCATAGGCACTAGGCAGCGAAGCTGAACTAGGCCTGTTGCGTGGGAGCTCATCCCCTTGACAGCACTTTAAGCCGGCGAGGGCAGAGCCCAATTAAGCCAGCATACAGCCCAGGTCAGCCGGATGGCCGATGCAAGTTAACAGCTAGCGCCTTTAACCGACTGAGTCAGTATACCTGCAGTCTTGGCCACAGGGTCTACTGTTGCGCAGAACTCGCCGTTTCTTCCCTAGCGATGGCCTTGACCACCGCCAGTACTCATTTTACCATCCCACGGAGAGTAGAAGGCTGAGTCAACCTAGTTGGCTGGCTCCGTACTGTAGATAGTCACCCATCTCAGTACTAACCGGGCCCGGTGTAGAGTAACTTTGTCTCATCCGAGACGCGTTACCAACTACGCCATGCCACTAATCGCTGGACTGCTCTCTTTTCAAACAAAACTACCAATGGAACTGGAGAACTGACCTTTACCCGGACTTGGTAATGGCTGATGGTTGGGTGCTGATGTTTTAGAGCTCATCACTGATGCTGAGACAACCACACACAACAGTAACTGCATTCAGTGCCTATCACTGCTAGATAATGTCCACATCAAATAAATATCCAAAAATTTGTGCAAATTCATGCGTTCAAAAGTTAAAAAACATAAAGTTCAGAATATTGCCCGTAACATGATACTTTGTTACTGGAGAAACAAAACTGAATCTGGATTGTTTTTAGAGGGGTGGGGGTTTGTTGGTGGATTTAACAATTTCAAGTACGAACTGCAAAAATACATTACTGACAATCTGCCGTCACCATTTTCCAATCAAGAAATCTCCTCCTATTAACGTGCAGCAATATATTTTTGCCCAAAACAGTCTGAAATTTTAACCTCTGATTTGACTGGATGAATTTAATGCACCCTTTCAGGCTTGCTGCCACAAAACACACACCTGTCTCCAAAGTTGCTGCTGCACATTAATTACTAATATTATTATCACCACAATGACTAATATTACTATCACCACAATGATCTAAGGACTACTTGTAGCACTGGCTGAGAGGTTGATATTCAAAGCAGTGGTCAGTTGTGCTGTGGAGTCTGCTGCAAGACATGTCTTCTTGGCAGGCTTCGGTTTCCTCTTAACGTACAGTCGTTTACGAGGCTAGAACAAACGATGATAAACGTATAATTAGATCCCGATAAACATAGCCTGTGGAGCATACACAAAACTAGCAACATTGCTGTCAGCAAACAAATTACTGTAGTCAAACATCCGGTCGACAATCAGTCCGAAATATTACTCACTTGAAGCATACATTTTTGACTTCTACGATCGTCCGTTAATACATCAATGTTACAAGGACAGGCACAACTCCCACAATCACCATACTCAATCTGTGCCAGCTTTGACTGTCAAGGTGACAACTAACTGCTGCAGATGGCCAGAATTTCACACTCCACAGTTGTTTCATACAATACTACTGCTCTGCAAGTGCAAGCAATTTTTTCCATACCTGTATTCTTGCACATATCTCTGTATCGTGGTCTATATCTGTCACATTCATGCACCCAGCTTATACCATTCCGTGGAGGACTTACATGCCATTTGACAGGTACACTAGTGGAGTGCGATGACACACTGTGTTAGATGGGTGTCCCTGGCCCCAGGAAAAGGAAAAATTTGAGAGCCAAACCCTTAGCCAAAACATGCAATATCAAAACATGCAACTGCCACCAAGCACATACAAACAAGGAGTTGGGCGGACTTGCCCAGCACTGCAAACAGCCACCTGCCACAGGACAACTACAAACGAGAAGTTAGCAATTACGCCTTTTGCCAAATTACTCTGGTCGATGCTAACCCTTAACCAATTTGGTTTTCTAATCAGATGAATACAGTTGATTTGATCATACCGGCATGCTGGACAGTTTAGCAGCAGCAGCAGCAAGGCTGTTCTCAACACTCTCACGTTTCACTCCCTGCCTCTGGGGACGCACGGGCTTCGGCAGAGTTGGAGCCACGCGGGCTGCAGCAGAATACAACCAAGACAGATACCAGCACCGAGAAGAACACAAATAATTGAGCTGAGTACATGATACCCTTCAATGAGAACTGACTGTATGAACACCAATCAACAAATAAGTCTACTACTCTCACTGATTTGGTTAGACTCAACACAAAAACCACTTCATTAAACCAAAAACGCCGATCAACACGACTTCATTGTACTTAAAATTTGAGCGGTGAATTTCCTCACTCAAATTTACACGCAACTTTTAAATGGCAAGCCAGTCTAGCATAATCCTCATGCTAAACGCCAAGTTGCACCAGTTTACGTAACTGTTATAAAGTGCTAATTGGCTTAATCAAAATGTTAATTTGTCAATATTTATTAATCTTCCTGTTTCCAGTCTTATCTTTATACGGTAAAAATAAAGTTTAAAGTGGACAAATGTGATGAAGCTGTGACGTCAAAGACAACTATTAGCGTCAATGTAGCGTTCGACAAAATTTGAATGCTCGCAGCATCGATAGAGCATGGTACCAGGTGAAAAGACTTCGCTTGCATTTCACGATGTCGCTGTCGTACAGGAAGTAGGCAGACTGTATGCCCTTTCCATTGCACCAATTGCCGACAGATTCCAACTTTCGCTTCCGGAATGCAAGCAAGTTCCCCTCTCTGAGCGTGCGCTGCATCGACGCTATGGCCAGCTCATGGCGTGAAACTTTCTCGCACGCTGCAGTACATGCTATAAACAAAGTGTAGTAGGTGACGTCATCATTTCGTTCGCACATTATTTTTATCGAAATTTGTGTAAAGCAATGTTTTTATTTCAACTGATCAGCATATTATTAGTTAGCATTACATTCTACACATATTTAATTATTTAGCCAATGTCGTTTTTTTGTGCGACTTGGCCTTCAAGCAATAACTTGCATGTGAAATTATAAATTATAAGCATAGAAAATATCCACTCAGAAGATGCCTTACACTAGACCACTTTATGGTAAATTGTGAACCTTTTTCAGCAGTATCTGCCTGATTGAGGATATGAGTAGAATTAACTGATTGGAGTTTGAATGGTGTTCATACAATCGGCGTTGAGACTTTATGGCCCAACAAAAGCTAAAAGAATGACACCAACAACACTCATACCTCCTGGATTCCAGGACTCATCGCGCTTCTCAACAACTCTTGACATCGACTCCTCCTCGTTGTCAGACAAGTCAAGTGATGGGTAAACTGCAAACATAACACATACACAATTATAAAGTTTCTCCATAAGGCTGTCAATGCAATTAAACTGTCTGGAAAAACATGTCTCTTGAATGACCTATAATGTGCCGAGCGGGAGGCAAACTCTACTCACTCACTCTGTATACCAATCTCCAACACTGAAACTCTTATACTTTGTAAACATAAAGTCCTTCCTGAACCTAAGGCCAATTAATGGTGATGTGCCCATGTGTCTGACAATGACATCGTGGATTAAAAAAGTAGGCAGGGCAGGAAGTTGCTTCAGACAGAGAAAACTATGGCTGCTCAAAATTTCAATTTTGCCCCTAAATTTCCATAAAATAGAGTTTTCGGACGTAAATTTTGCACTATCAGATGATGATTTTCAAACAAAAAAAAGAATTTTACGACAGTCAAAAATTTACACAGCGGGGCAACTGCCCACTAACCCCCTCCCACCATAATGCCACTGCCTGAATACTGACCAAACTCGCTGTCCTTGTAGCAAGCCATCAGCTTCTTGTCAATATCGTCCACCTCAGGATATGATGACCGACGACGAAACAACTGAGAGGCCTCAGTGGATGAAGCAGACTGAGTGGTACGAAGGAGAGCAGTGCCAGGCAACAGACGAGAACCACGGCTCATTGACAGCATGCCTTGTATGGCATCACGCATCTTAGGACTACTACAACAATGACAACAACTACAACTACTACTACTGCAGATGCTGCACAGTGGCTTAACTACTGGCCCCGCAGAACCCGCAATGTGGAAGGGCCCGCTGGTCTAGGAGGCCCAAAATTATAATGTTTATTTTTGTTGCAAAGTAAAAACAGAAAAATTTGGTGTTACCAGATGTGGTTATGGGGTGCCATAATGCTCTAAAATAGGTTTTTGGTTGGAGCGCTGCCTCAGACCTCATTGGGGAAGCTAACAGCCCTCCCCCCAGATCTCTTACCTGCATTGAGGGGGCTTACTTTTAAGGGAAGAAAACTTAGAGGAAAAAACAGCACAGATAAAAGGGGGAGGAGACAGGAGATGATGGCAGAAGAGGAGGGAGCGTGAAAAAAAAGAAGGAAGAAGAGAGGGGTTCTGAATGATGTTCTTGCAGGGGGTCCAATATTTGAAGTTACGCCACTGATGCTGTACCCGGAGTCATTATCAACTCCTATATCCATCTCAGTGCAATATTCGCTGTCTTCCATAAAATTACATATCACATATCTTGCTACTGATACTACCACTACTATTACACGACTACAACAACCACTACAACAGCTACTACTACTACTGCTAGTACAGATGATGTACCTGTAGTCGTCATCAACTCTTATATCTGTCTCGGTGCCGTATCCGCTGGCCTCCAGTATATCGGATATGTTGCTGTTGAGTCCTCCGCGTATGACAGGCATTGACAGCCGGCTGGTGTAATCTCCCGTGCTGGTCCCAGTGTGGGATGAATTCATGTCTGAAGTGTGGACGTCCACTGACAGTTGGTGGTCTGGTACAAAGTCGGCCACAGGATGAAATGTGTCAGTGACAACATTGTGATAGCTGGCGGCGTTCGTGCTGTTTAGCATTGACTTATTTACTGCATACAAAAACAAAAATACAGTGCATGGCTAAATATCAGTTACTCTTTCAACCTAAAAAAGATGACACATAATCAAAAAAATAGGTTGACTTTATTGTCAGCTGTTAATCAGCCAACAAAAATCTGTCATGTTACGTAAAATTTGGCCAGTTTTATCAATGGTCAAAATCGGCCAACTACCAGCTAGTTGTGTATTCAGTGATCTGTGCTCACCAAAGAATGTATAATTACCAGGAAGTCGTATCTTGAGTGAGCCGGGTTTCAGCTGTGGTCGAGATGCGGATCTTGACTCATCAACAACTAGATGGTCACTAGAGTCACTCTCCGACCCATCACAATGACTGACATTATCAACACAACACAGAACACCAATCAGCAACATTGCAACAACAACAACAACAACAACAGAGAGATGATCGATGGAGTCACTTTCTCAACCTCCGGCATGAGGACAGTGTTTTGTTGATTTTTAGCTGAAAGTACTTAAGTAATGGCCGAGCTATTGTCATGGTTGTTGTTTATCTGTCCGTCCGTCCATCTGTCTATAACAAATGTACTGTGGCTAACGGGTAGGGCATAAGAGAAAATTTTTCACACAAATAATTAGCCATGGGTGTTGAACTTGGGCATGCAAAATTTCAGCCATCTACTCCAAAAAGAACATTTTCAAATTGGGCAGCGGGAAAAATGTGCGTTTTCAATGAAAAACTGGCCATATTTCAGAAACGATGAGAGATACGACCTAGGTTACTATTAATTACTAACAGGAAGTAACATACGCACTGTCAGATTAGATGTAAATCATTGACCTTGAATAACTTTGAAGGTCACTGACAACCAGTATGGTCGGCTATCGTAGCGATAGCTGGGCTGCTGGTGAAAGCTGTTATCATGAGTTATTAACAACAAAAAGACTGCACAGCTGCTCAAAAACCGACTGTGCCTAAAATTAACAAACCATCATTGTAAGTGCAGAAATTTCCGACAGACAACCAATAATCATCACTGACCCAATGATCTGCTTGTTGGAGACCCTAAGCTTTAGACTGGAGCTGCCGCTGAAAGAAGACCCTTCAATCCACTGAGCATATGAATGCTGGACCACACTGTCATCCTGTCCGTGACTGTCGCTGTAACCTCCCTCACTGGTGGACAGCACTGGGTCATAGTCGACGTCTTCGCAGTAGTTGAAGTCATGGACAGACATCTCGGCAGCAACAATGTGCGACTGGTCAGTCACATCTTCACCCTGCTGCAAAAGTATAAATCCAGATGTAAAAATGTGAAGTCCTTTCCCAAGACACAAGGTGCTAATCTCTGTTTTCGAAGATTTCAGTTAAACACCAGTTCACATTGCAAAACCACAATAAAAGGTTCGTGCATCACACTGTGTAAATGTTTACACTCTGAAACTTATTCATGTGTACTCAGAGAGCATGAAAATTTACAGCTTAAGAATCCACACAAACTAATGTGAACAAATAGATGTAAAAACAGATTGCAGACTAGCTTTATTAGGTCAACTCAGGTAAAAAGGAGTCAACTTAGAACACAAATTTATGCCAAGATACAGTAGATGTTTACTGCAAAATCATACAAATCTACAAAGAGTAAAAAAATCAATATCTGAAGATTTTAAAAACATAGAATTTGAAAATCTGAAGATATACCTCATCACTTAGCAAATACTGATCTACAGTGTACTGGCTGATATCTGGTTGATTGGAAACACTGATCGGTTGTGGTGGCGGTGGTGAATTAACTGACGAAGGTAGGAGTCTTGAGCCTGGCAGTTTCTTGGGTGAAAGAGCCACTGCTGTCGTCGCTGCCACGTGCAAGCGTTGGGTACGTGGATTTTTCCCGACAACTGACGACGAAGCATCAGTCACTGAGGAGGTCTTGCTGTCTTCCATCAGAACTGCACGTTCTGTCGGATTCTGAGTTACACAGCAATTGCTTGATAGAGCTGCATTTACAGACACGAGTACGAGTACGGGTTTCAGTTTACGAGCGAATACTCTGTGAATAAATCAACATTTCACTACATCGTTCATAATTTTAATAATTGCGCATTTCTATCAATGAACAATTCAACAATGACGTGATGTCGCTATGCGTCATAGCTTGTAGAAAATAAATTAATAATATTTATGTGCCGTTTACTTCACGGGTAACCCGTACTACTCGTATCAATGTGAATGCCACCATTGAATACGGGCAAACTAGTGTTTACTGGAAACCGTATACAGGTACCTCAACTCATGTCTATGTGAATGCGGCCTTACTGGCAGTCGACTTGTCAATGAACGTCAAAAATAATTCAAAAGCATACAAAAACATAATAACGGATTCATTACACTTACAGAGAATAAGAAGTTTTGACACTACTAGTTTCTGTAATTGTTAAACTGGCCCATAGTTCTGGAGTCGGACTCCAGATTCAGTCAGCTACCAAACAAATGACTTTTTAAGCAGAAAATTACAAACCAGATGCCCTTCTTTTCGGTGATCTAAATCAGCAGTGTTATAATTACTGATAAAACAAAGCTTTAACACAAAAACAGCATCACATCATTGACAGACAGCAGTGGTACACAAACGGTGCACACTGTTCTTCAGCCGAGAAGCACTGAGGTTCATGGTACACGACCCAAGTTCTCTGCCAAAGTTTCTAGTAACAGAAACTGGTACCAGTTGCTCACCGACAGCAGATTTTGCTGGTATCAGAAACATGGATGGAGTAGACCATGTACCAGGTACGATTCTTCAACAAAAATTTGAAATCATGCAAATCAACTGGTTAGGAGCTCAGCTTGTGTAACAGAAACACAGAACACAGAAAAGACCAATGGTCACAAAATCAACACCGACTTACCAGAAAATTCCTGAGCTCCTTCTGCAGGTCTTTGAGCAACTTCCTCGGCTGAATCGTTGGCGGAATTAGTAAATGCTTAGGAATCTGTACACACAACAAAACTCTCTTACTTATTTATTCATATGATTAACAGCTTCCTATAGCATGATGCACAGACCTATTATAGACTTGCAATTGTATAGATACTCAGCAACTGAGCCCACCTATTCAAAAAATTCCTCAAACAAATATAAAAAATGAGTGTATTCAATATCAGGAACCCATGAAGAATCCTGATGTAGGGGTGTGCAGAAAACTGAAAGTCAGTTCAGTTATGGTTTTCAAAATCAAACCATGCAGAATTATCAATCTGGTTAAGTCGGTTTTCCATAGCATTTGCAAAACTGCCCAATCGACTCTACACATGAAAAGGTAGCTTGCTAATATTGCTTCGAAAAACTGACTGAATGGAACTATAAACTGCGCAAATTTTGGATATTTTTAAAACCAAAATGCTTCCGGTTTTCAGCACACCCATAATACAGTATAATAGCAGCAATATAATAACTGAGCAAGTCTGTCAAGGTTTGCTTGAGGCTAATTATTAGCTGCAGTATCATGCACACAACAAAATGCAAAACCCCATGTAACCTTGACCTTTGACCTTGATATTCAATACACTTCTAAGAGGATGTCAAGGTACATTTCATGCAAAATTCCATCAAACTAAGTGCAGTGGTTCATGAGTTATTGTGCTGATGGAGAAACAAAAACTTCGCAATTGATGCTAAAAGCAACAGTCGTCCATCACTTCCACGAGCAGTAATCATCTGGCATGTATTCTAACTGCATAAACACGTGACATCAGAAGCTCTTACCACAGCGTCTTTCCTGTGAAGCCAAGACCGCATGGACGTACACATTGCTTTGGCACCATCAACAATGTGCTGTGCGGCCTTCAAGTCTCGAGCATTGCATTCTACAAGAGACATACACAGCAAGGTCAACCTGCAATTACTGCCATTATTATTAACCCTGGAATAAACTCAACGCCAGTCAGTTATCTCTGCTGTGATTCGCCAAAACCTCCGAACTAAACAGAATAGTAAATGATGAAAAATGAAATAAAATACAGAGTGGACCAATAAAAAAAGTGGAACTTTACTTTTGGCCATATTGTCGCCAATTATTGACCGATTTTAAAAACTTTTTCACTGGCACACTCTACCGATAATTTGCAATAATGTGATTATTATATATCCCACCACACCATAAATGCATCTTGACACTACCTTATAAAACATAAATGTAAGAAAACCTAACGATAATAACAAACATTTAAGTAAATGAAAAAAACACTTCAGACCAACATTGCGGTGAATGATCCGTATGACACCAGACTATGTTAAACCCACACAGTCTAGTATTATACAGATCATTCAATACAATGTTGATCTGAAGTGTTTTTTTTCAATTCTACCAAAATGTTTGTTTGTTAGTATCGTTATACACACATATTTCATTCATATTTCACAAAGTAGTGTATAAATGCATTTATGGTGTGGTGGAATATATAATAACCACATTATTGCAAACTGTCTGCAGAGTGTGTCAGTGAAAGAATTTTGAAAATCGGTCAATAATTGGCGAAGATATGGACAAAAGTAAAGTGCCATGTTTTTTATGGCCCACCCTGTAGTAATACTACAACTACAATTACTACTGGTATTTCCAATACTGCAACTGCTGCTGCTGCTCCTGCTGCTACTGTTACTAACTTACTACTATTACTACTCTACTACAAACTCATAATACCTTTGAGATACAGCAGGATATATTCTGCAGTGTACCAATGGAGCGGCTCGTAGTAAGGAAACATGTATTTGTCCGGTGTCTTCACTCGCCTCTCCAGTTCATACACTCTTGACATACACGCACAGTCGCATACATTATACGTACAGGTATAATTAGAGCTGCAGAAACTATTGATCAATTAAAAACAATCAATCATTAGAAAGTCTACAATGAAAATTCCTTTCAATCGATTAAAACTCAAACAAAAGTTTGGACTTATCAACATCAGTAATGTTACTACTCTGCACATTTTGCACAGAATATAAAACATCATGATTTGCAGTGTTGGTGCCACTGCATCTGGACTACACATAGAGGGATGGCCAGGCTGAGTTATGACAACTGACACAGAAGCAGCAGATATCACAGTTAAAGGCCAATGAAGAGGCAATGGGCTGCTATAGCGAAGGGCCGCCATAGCGAGGTTTGGACTAAAGTTCATGTCGACAGACGTGTCATTACGCTTTACATTCACATTCACCAGGGGCGACAATTTCATGTGTAATTTAGCACAATTTTGTGCTTAACATAAAATTACAGTTCTCGCCTCCACTTACGGTTAACATTAGGCTTGGGGTTTGGGTTTAGAATTAGGGATCGGGCTAGCCTGCTAGGGTTAGCATTTTTCAAAGACTTACGTGACAAAAATGCACACCATAAATTAATGTACAATATGGACAGACGAATCATTACACAACATTCACATTCACCAGGAGGTGACAATTTCACGTGTAATATAGTACAATTTTGTGCTTAATATTAAAATTACGATTTTCATTTACAAAGATAAAGGTTAGGGTTAGGGTTTAGGATTAGGGTTAGTGTTAGGGTTAGCAATCGGGTTAGGGTTAGCATTTTTGAAAGACTGATGTGACAGTAATGCACAACATAAATTAGTGTACAATATAGGTAGTAAGTTCGACGGCGGTGCATGTGCCTATAAAAATTGCCAACGGCTACCCGTGACGGTCTCTTGGACCTGAGGAGCTAATTGGTGCACTGGTGATCCGTAAAGCTACGGCCAAGCAAAAGCCGTGTCCGTCGTGAGACGGGGCGGCCCCTCGCTATGGCGGCCCTAAGCCCAATGGAGAAACTGCGTACAAAGTTACCACCAAAGACAAGAGAGGTGACTGGCATTTATATAGCACAAGACTGAGTAACAGAGCCTATACTGCCACTACTAACTATGCCTGATCACATAGGAATGGCCAAGCTGAGTTGGCTAGCAGACCACTAAGAGAAGCAATGAATACCGTAGCTGAAGGCCGATGGAGAGACTGTGTAAGAAGTTGCCACCAAAGACCAGTGAGTCAACTGGTGTTGACACGGCGTGAATCCAGCCAGCAGGAATAAACACTGTCTGACCTTGCCTTATCACAGCCCTGCATAATGACAACATCGGACTAGACATGGTAAACGGACCTGAATACATAAGTCATACAGCCTGAGGACACTGACAGCATAACGACCACCATATGTTTCACTAACATTATCAATGCATTACAATAAAACAGTGCAAAGATTTCAACTTGATGCAGTTGTCAGCACCACCAATGACTAAAGGCAAAACTACGCTCATTTAATATTACCTTTATGGGTATCTATTTATTTATTTTTAAAAATCATACACACGGTACAAAAATACAGACAAAAGCAAGCAGTGGTGTAGACTCAAGTCCTTATTTTTCAGGACTCGGACTCAGACTTGGACCTTAAGATAACGTCACGTGACCGCAAAAGGTCAAGGTCTTGACCCCAATATCTGTGGGGTCCAATATCTCCGTAACAGTTTAAGATAGATGCATGGTTACAATGGACCACCAATAGGAAACCGCATATGCCGAGTCCAATGATCACGTGACCGAAAAAGGTCAAACTCGTGACACCAAAATATTTAAGGTTTAGTGTCTTCATGGCCATGGAAAGCAGATGGTTTATAATTAACCATCCACATAAAAACTTTGTTATTGTAATAAAACAGCAAATATAAATGTGCAAAACATCAGTTTATACACCTGTTAACGGCAACATGCAATGAGTGACACATCAAAAACAGCAAAAATCAGAAAAAGGTGATATTATTCAACAGCACATTGACAGTTAGACGATGTGATGGTAAGTGATATCACCTTTTTCTGATTTTTGCTGTTTTCGATGTGTCACTCATTGCATGTTGCCGTTAACAAGTGTATAAACTGATGTTTTGTACATTTATATAAACATATATAAGGAGATTCAGTCTACATTCCACAATTTAACAAATTCAAGCAGTAATCAAAAACTGGAATTATCAGACAAAACTGATTCTGAAAATCACTTGTTCGGTCACAGCATTTTAGAAAATCAAATTCAAGCACTTTCAAGGACCTGCAAGAGCCCTGATGATTCTGAACAGACTTGGACTTTCACTAAGTGAAGTCAACTAGATGATTAAAAAATGGCCAAACACAACAAAGTTACCTGTAGCACGTGTCGGCTTGGTCACCAAAAAACGTTTCACTCTGGTTAGAAGAAGACAACCAGCGCTCATACAGAGCCAGGTTTGATGACGTTGGCCGCACAAAATAGAACACCTTCTCACCCTACGAACAGCAATATATACTGCGTTCAAGAAAAAACATTCACTCTTGCTTTCTTCAATAAGTCCCAGGAAAATGTTAAGATTTATACAAAATTTCAAAATTTTCAGAAATCATCAGCATGAAAGCGGCATTCCATCGATGTTAAAGTTACGGATTCACTGCTGCTGGTGACATAAATATGATGTCATATTTAAACATATTCAAAAAATGGGTTTTACTGTTTTAATGGTGCTGGAAGATTACAGCTTGTTTGTGCCAGTTAATCAAGCAAATATCAAACTTACTAGTCAGAATTCCATATACAACAACACAGCAATCATTTTGTTTATTTTCCATGAATTTGCAGAACCAAGGCCTTATGCCGGTGGCAGGTCACAATGTCGACAGTAAAAATGACGACAGTCACAATGTCGAAGTCATAATGTCAAAAAGTCAAAATGTCGACAATGGAAATGGCGAAAGTCAAAATGTCGAAAGTGTCACACACAAGCGGTTCAGAACACCAGGCCCAATAGGTGTGATAAACATCTCTCACGCTTGCTACCAGTCAGATGTTTTTAGTCTATTGTACTTGTGTGTTAATTTCATTGCTTAAAATTTCGTAAAATCGCATGGAAGTAGTTACGAATCAGAAAGGCGGACGAACTTTACTGCTTGACAGATTTGCCTACACAACTCAACGATTAGTAGGCCTACTTGTACAGGCAACTGCCGGCAGCTCTCGGCCACGGAAATGCAAACGTTACGAAGCTCTAAATACACGAATCGGAAGCCTCATTGACAACTATGCGCACACTGAGATTGGCCACTTTCTGCACGGGATTGCTCACGATGTTGAAATACACATATAGGTATGACAACTTTTTTCTTTTTTTCTTTACAGGTGTTGCGACAGTCGCAACCTACTGCGCATAATGTTCGCCATTCTGACTTTTGCCATTTCCATAGTCGACATTTTGACCTTTCGACATTTTGACTTCGACATTGTGACTGTCGACATTTTGACAGTGCACCCTTATTTCATTACTTGGCCGATCCAGAAAAAAAACAAAAAAAAAGACAAGAAACAACGATGATGACAATGACAACAACAGCAGCAACAACGAGAAGAACAATATGACATATAATATGAAAGAAAATCTGCACTCACGCGAAGTATGTGATACCAGACGGAAGTGCCACCAAAGTCGACGTGGAAATCTGTGAAGGCATCTTTTACACTCATCAGGCAATACCTCTGTATCTCCGGCCGATCCAACGCCGAGAGTGTAGACCGATCACCGGAAATGTAGGGGTAGGGCATGTTCTCCGGCCAGTAGTTGCACACCCAACTCATCTCTCGAACGATTCGCGGGGGCTCCACTATCTTGGCCAGTCTGCAGCAACAACAACCACAATTACTACTATTACTACAATTACTACAAGACATGTTATCAGGCCAGTAACTGCACATCTAGCTCATCTCACAAACAATTCGAATTTGCTGTGGCACCACTATTGTTGCCAGTCTGCACCAACAACTATAACTAAAACAGCAAAAACTACAACAACTTAATATGCCATCAACATGAAATTATCAAATTACAAGCTGTACTTACTAATCTCAACTCCGTCACATCCATGACAAACAGTTTGTTAAACTGACATCTAGCAGCAAACAGAAAATGTCCCATTTTGGGGGGTCAATATACAGCTTAAAGCCTTTTGAGTTAATTTCTTTTTAAACCGCTCACTTTGTGTTAGCGAACTCGAGACTGATGACGTTGTAAATTTTCTGCCGGTGTTGACTGTTGTAGTACTGCGTCCAATCCCGCATCAACATCTTACTGTCTTGCTGACGAGCCACGTCGATCACATCTATCTGCCGCATTGAACCTGCAGCATCACATAACTAATACATTATGACACTACTACTACTACTACTGCACTACTGTTGTAACAATGTGTCCAGTCAAGCATGAGCATTTCTGTCTTTCTGATGAGAAGATCAATAACACTGATCTCTTGCACCATCAAGTAACTACTACACCACACTGCTACTAATATTACTAGGTACTAGATCCAGATAGTACTACTTTACTTGGACAGTAGATACAAGCTCAAAAACCATCCATCTAGTTGCTTTGCAATCACAGTAGGGCTGTGGAAATTAACAATTAAAATTCAATTAAACGTTTTTATCTTTTTAGCCGCTTCGAAGACCTGACGATGAACATTTGTAACCATATACTTTATTTTGCACAGAATGTGTCATCAAGCTGTGTACTTGTATAGTGCTAGCTTAATGGTCGATCCTTCAAGAAGTTAATCACAAAAGTGTGCCCTAAATCATCATCAATTTCCATGTCGAGCATTTCAATTTTCAACCGTGTGTGACAGCCAAGGTCAATGCAACCTGACCAATGACCATCCCTGTTTTTCGAGATAACATGATACCGACCTACGCAGTTTTCCACGTCTTGAACAGTGAATGTCGGAGGTGGGACCTGCATATCCAAGCCTTCGGTCCTGTCCACTATGATTGGTACGTCAAAGCCTTGATGCTCCAAGTACTCGCACGTTAACTCATAGCCAGATAAGTGACGAATTGGAATCTCATCACCACTGCACACACACACACACACACAGGCAACTCAGCCTTACCTAAAACCCTTTGGTTTGAACCCAATTTTAGTTTCTTGTGCCACTAACGATATGCTATATCAATATGTCTAAAAATTTTAAGCCCAAAAGTAGTGATCTTGTATTTTTGTAGCTATTGGTACCTTAAAAATTATAAAATAGTCTTCTGTTAATTGTCTTCCTTTTCCATAATTATCTGACAGCAACCAACACCGATGTCATTAAAAAACCCACAAAACCTGAACACTTGTAATTATGTGTCTATTTTCAAGTTACTGATACTATAAATTCTAAAATAAGTTTTCTGTTAACCATATTCCCTTTTTATACAAAATAATTTGACAGTATCTACTACTGTTGTTCAAAAACCCACAAAAACCCAGACTCTTGTAACTGTATCTCCATCTGTACACTTGCTTGCAGTCTTGTAAATTAAACATACCTGGGAAAAGTCCGTTGCTTCAGTTCATGCATAAAGTTGACTGTTCCAGTCTGGACAATCTAGCAAGTTGAAAACCAAAAAAATTCTGCACTGTTATATAATAAACACGACATTGTATGCTAAGTACTTTCAGTTACTGTTTCACTAGCATCCTTTTTCCCGAATTAATCGAAGTTAAGCTGGTTGCACTAAGTGGAACCTGTTGAGATTGTTAAGGATTTTTTCACACACACACAGGATATCCTTTCACTGCTCAATCAGTAGTATTCAATCATTAAAGGATGAACTCATGAAACACCGAGTAAAACAAAAAAACACACATTAAATACATGAAAGCCTAAAATACATATATAATACCGGTAACAACTGCCAAAAAGTATTATATCGAACATAAACACTTACTAGTCAGCTTCATAGCAAATGCCTAAAGTTCTGTGTCACTAATCACATTACAAATCTGTCTACTCTATAATCGTGATGATAATGATCATCGTCAATCATCGTCATTATGACAAATGCATGACAAAATTCCAATAAACTGTATATGAAAAGCTGCCTAAAATAGAAGTAAATTATGAAAGTTCTGCTCACCCTGCTAAAGTTTTCATCTGATTCGCTGTAGTTTGGTCTCTGAATGACCCGACGTTTCCTCACTGAAACCAACAATGCATTACAGACTACGAGTAACCAAGTAATAGCCATACCCCCAACAAGAAGGTTATGCTTTCAGTATGTTAGGCCTACATTTATAAGCAAGACTACTGAATAAGTTGGCACTTAAATTTTTCTACATTTTTGGAGGCATCGGAAATGGCTCCGGAAGAAAGAGATTATACTTTGGTGGCAATCTGGATTCAGCCATTCCTCTCAACTAACAAACAGCATCAAAGCACTGAAGTCGTTTATATGCTAGTGCAACAAGTATGGGAATGGTTATAGTGTTGAAACACAGCATATTGGACTTAAATTTTTTACAATCTACAATCTACATATCAGTAAAATGTACACACTTTGCTAACTCATACAAGTTTGCTGTGAATAAGATATCTTTGTATTTTATCGCATCACATAAAACAATAACAACTTCAAACTAGAAATTTGGGGAAAACCCAACGTGAGTCCACCCAGCACCGTAAGTCCAATTGGGGGGAAAATTTAGGGGACTGAAATTTCCCCATAGCAAAGTCACATGGCCCGAACTCCAATGCATTAGCATACGCAGAACGCGCATTGTCAACTTAAAGTAGGTCAACAGCCATTCCTGTAACTTTTTTGTTAGTGGACAAAGTTCAACAAATATTTTTGGCTGAACCCAGCAGGGATCGATGTCGATCAGGTTTGCTTCCAATTTTTGATATCTCGATCGGTTCCTAAGAAAAATGAGGTTAAAGTCGAAAGTTGTCTGAAATGGAGCCGAATTTTCAACTTTTTCGCCCTCCCAAATTTCTGGGTGCTGGTCCCCAAAAATTTGCACATAAGTGATCAAGCCCACCTTATGGCCCGTCATGTGGCAAAGTTTTATGGGGGTACTCCCTTTACCCCAAAAGCTGGAAGCATGGATATGTCAAATTTTAAGCCAATTTTTGACTCCGTTTCAAAAAAATTGTAAGGGGAACCCCTGTCCTCAGTGGGGAGTGCACTAGTAAGACTTGGCCATTCTCTAGCACATATGTAAAAATTTGGGGCACAGCACTCCTAGGGGCCAAAATATGGCCTTCCAAAAGGTCGATTTGCATGGGTATGATTTAGTGCTGTGCGATACCTGAAATTGGAGCCATGATAACGTCTCAGGTATCAAGTATCACAATACTATCACGATACCGGAAGTGCATATGAAACGTTAGTCCTCAGGCCCACCGGAGTGGGGAGGGGGTAGTCTTCCATGGCCCTGCGACATTTGGAAGTCCCACCGTCGCTGGAATATATGTATTTACTAGGCCTATATGTTTGACAGCGGAATTGATCATCTCTAAATTGAGCTAACGTCAGTGGTCAGTTATTTTGCGATGCTTTTACAACAAATCTGTTTTCTTGGATGATTACCGCACTGATCAGCTTCAAAGATGTCGAACTCAAAAAAAACAGTTTCAATGCGGCAGTCTCACTCACTCCAGTGACTCAACGTAATTATGATCAATGTTGGTCATTATGCAATACTGCAACATTTTGCAAGAACTAGTATAATCTAAATAGTACGTAACAACACATGACAGACAGTGCAAACAAAACTTCATCATCAGCGACCAGCGTAGGTCTATAGCGCATGGGGCATGTGCATTTTCGCACCGCAGTTAGATCACGAAAGTTGACAAAAAGCCAAAAAGAACTAAAGATGCATCTTTCTGACAAAACACTTATCAACGCATCTGCAAACTGCAAACATATTACTAACTTACAAAAATGGTTTTGATGTGATGTCCTATTTTCATTGCTGTCACGCAGTCTTCAGTTGTCGACAATAGAGCAATTGCGTGGTATCGAAACAGGTATCGTCATGTCAGGATAATTGGCGGTATCGTGGCTCCGCGATATGTCACGATATATCAAGACCTCTTCGATACTGGTATCGAAACTTTGGTTCTCACGATACTTATCGAGGTATCGCACATCACTAGTATGATTCCACAATTAGAGCTCCGTAATTAGTGGACCAAAGTTCATGACTTTTTCGCCTAATGCAGGAGGAATCGCGGTAGATAAAGCTCTTGTCCGATTTTGAATATCTTCATCCGTTCCTAAAATATTCGTCGTTGAACTTTAAAGTCATCCGAAATCGCACCAAATTTTGCACATTTTTGGCTCCAAAAATTTTTTTGCGAAAAGCCCCCCCAAAAATTTTGGACTAGCATTATAAAACTCAACCTACTGCTGATCACTGTGCAAAATTTCATGGTGAACGGCCGACGCATGGAGATCTCGCATCAAAATAAATTTTTAAAATCTGCGGCAAAACATAAGTCCACTCAGAAAGCTATTGCTTCCAGGCGGACTAAATAACTGTATGGCTAATTATGACTAGATATTTCATTCCATGATTAATTTGATATCAGCATAAAAAGTGATAATGTGCAAGTGACTTCAGATACTCACATACGAGAGGGCCGTGTGTAAGCTGGCAACTGGGGCAATGGTAGATCTCGATTTCAGACGCCTGGCTTTCCAGCACATCCACGCAGCTGTACACAAACACACACATATGCATAGTAGCTGGCCAAGTTGCAGTTGCACGCATACGTCGTTTTCAAAAGGGATACACAAACAACTGGACAACCCACCATTGCAAAGATAGCATAATTGTACGGCAAACCCTTGCGATGGTGGAGCTTAAATGCCTCAACTTGGATAAAAACAACAAGTTTGGCTATGAGTTAAAATGCAGGCCCTGAGGCAAATACAGAATAGAACAGCTGGGAATGGAAATGAGTTCTGTGAATACAGCTGAACTGATTATTATAGCAAGGTGTTATCCGCCGTGAAAATTCACGGAAGATAAGTAAGCGTCTTCGCTATCTGCCATAAATATTCTGTCTAGACGAACTGTAGCCAGTAAACTAGGTCCGTCTACACGATTGCCCGCCATAGCGAAATGGCGACAACCGCGACTGACGACCTCGGCCGTAGCTTCACGGATCGCGAGTCCACCAACTAGCTCCTCAGGTCTAAGAAGACCATCACGGGCAGCCGTTGGCAATTTTTTTTGTAGGCACTTTCACCGCCGTCGAACTTATAACATATATTGTACACTAATTTACAGTGTGCATTATTGTCACATCAAAAATGCTAAACCTAACCCGATCGCTAACCCTAACACTAACCCTAACCCTAAACCTAATCCCTAACCTTTATATGTGTAAGCGAAAACCGTAATTTAAATATTAAGCACAAAATCGTACTATATTGCACGTGAAATTGTTGCCCCCTGGTGAATGTAAATGTTGCGTAAAGACACGTCTCTCGACGTCAATTTTAGTACAAACTTAGCTACGGCGGCCTGTTGTAAACGATGAAATCATGCTGAATAAGCGATAATATAACACAGTAATAATTTACAGTATTAACTGAAAAAAGAAAAAAAGTATACAGTTGCAATTTTCGTTGATATGGATTTTCACGGCAGATACGAAAATGCTTACTTATTTTCCGTGAATTTTCACGGCGGATATAATCTTCGATTATTATATGCCCAAGGAGATCGTGAGAAGGGGGAGGGGCTGTCAGTGCGACAGACTTTACAGGCTTGTGCAGCTATAGCGAACTGGCATTATGCAGACCTGCCATGAAACCAGTCTTTGCAAACATCACATTCTATCATGAATTGGTCCTCTTCATATGGTCGCCGACATAAACAGTAAACTTTATCCGCCATGTTCACAGAGTGTCACTGACAACATAACATAACGCATGATGCACAGGCAATGACGAAAAATTTCTTTCACTGTTAAAACCAAGCATAAACTTTTTTTATTTATGTAAAATTATGTATTTTAAATTAGCATGCGTTTGAGAGCACACATAATTTATATAATCTGCATCGAAATTTTGAATCGTTTTTGTTTTTTTTACCTCGCGAGTTCGCCTACTTATTTATTGTGGTCTGTCAGTCCGGAGATAGAATATTTAACAGTTTGTTTACGTTGGATGTGGTTTTCTGCAAAATTGCACTTTTTTCTTTCAAAATAAGACAATTTATTGATTTCTTGGAACGACAACAAAATGAACGAAGACAAATTGATGGGTTTGCAGATGCAAGTGCGACAGAACCAGCAGGAATTGCTAGACTACGTTAAAGAGTTGGATGGCTGGGGAGATGAAATGAAACTGAAAGAAGAGCGGCTGAAACAGGAAATTCCCACCTGTAGTGAGGTTTCATCACCTTTAATATACTTTGTATTACTAATATCTGCATGTTTATATCAACAGTGTCACCGTAATAGTTACCTGTTACATCGTTATAGCACTACGGAGGATGCAGCCATGCAGTGAAAACAAGACTGTTTGTCAAGACAAAGAGCCATAGATATTTTTCATGCAGCATTGGCTGGTTAAACATTACACAGTTTACACAGTGATGCACGCATGTACTTATTTGTTGTATGCTGTATGATGTACTCTCAGTATGCATATGTTATTGATAAATAATTTTAGAATATATTTGCTAATTGATTATTTCTTAAAATGTGCACTCTCAATCTTCACTTTTTGAACATTGTTGATACTGCATTGCACCTAGTAAATATAAATGTCAAATAACCAGTGTTAAAATTTTGCTTTGTTTTTGTCATTTGCAGCTGCCCCCAGTTCGCAATTCTCTGCTGAAGAAAAAGAAGAAGAAAGTTGTGAAAGCATCTGATAATGTCGAAAAACCTCGGACAGAGAAGAGAATTCATGGATATGACTATCGTGCATGGGACAAATTTGACGTTGTGGGTGACATTTATGTGTTTTGATGTAACATATACGTAAATCTGAGATATTAGAAATTTTTTTTGGTAAAACAGTTATGCCTGGTGATAAGATATGTGTTATATTTTACTAGCTTTTCATTAATGTTCTTTATCTAGCAAGTGTATTTTTATATCATTTCAGGTTTTTACAGTCCCTGTAAGTAAAAATGTGCAATTTCTGTTAGATTATGGTTTTCTAAAGTTACGTGTTTTTTTCCTGTTACAAAGTAACAGTGTTTTAAGACTAAAAGTGACCAGAACATTAAATCAGATTACTAGTTTGAGCATTGGGATTAAGTTTGAACTTTATTACATTGCAGTGGTAGTATTTACATTATCGAGTGTTGAAATCTCATCTTGGTTGTTACTTTACTGCAAGCCGCAGTCACAGTACATGTATACGCTTTCGGCGCATAGTATTTGCAACAGGCTATATTTGTGGTAGTAGTCACCTCTGGCTTTCCATCGCTGCCAAGCCAATTCACACGCTGAGCCCAATATGATTACTGCTTATTTTCGTTGCATTGTGTGCTTATATCATATTGCGTTGCACTTATTTTACTTTATTGTGTTATTATTATATTAGCACTAAATAAAGTATGTGCTAAAACATATAACAAAGTGCAATTTGCATGGAACTATTTTGTTAGCGAAATGGTACGTTCAGCTTATTGGTTATATCAGTTTGCATATGCAGACCACAAATTTCACACTAATTTTGGTTAAATTCACCTTAATCGGACTCAATGTTTTGTGAAAAATAACGAATATGATGTAACAGTGCACGTGTGACTATTCAGCAGCATTCAGACACTCCATAACAAAGGATTTTTGCAGTATTTCATAACGCTGCGGCATCGATGTTGCTATGGATGCATTGCTATGGCTTGGTTAAATGATCATTATAAGTGCCGTGAGCTTGGTGTGGTAAGCCAAAATAGCACTACCATGGCTGTAATAGGCTGTGCGTCTACTATGCCTTCGGTGTATATATGTACTATGCCACAGTGTTGTGGAAAGTGGATTGAAAAAATTTGGGGGCAAGAAGAGGAAGTTGCATTTTTCCAACAGACAGTTGCAAATTTCCAACAGTGAAGAACTAGAAATTTGGGGCAGAGCCCAACGTGAGTTCGCCCAGTGCTGTTAAGTTCAATTGCGGGAAAAATTTTGAGAATTGAAATTTCCTTTTTCCCATAGCAAAGTCGCATAGCCCAAACTCCAATGCATTAGCATATGCAGAACGTGCAGTGTTGACTTAGGGTGGGTAGACATTAGCCAACTAACCTTTGTTGTTAGTGGACCAAAGTTACCATATATCATTTTTTTGTTCAATATGAGAGGGATTGCCATTGATGACGTTGTTTAACGCTTGTTGATATCTGCATCTGTTCCAAAGATATTTGCTCAAAGTTGAAAGTTGTCCTAAATAATGCCATATTTAAAAAAAAATTTGCTATCCCAGACACATTATTACTCCCACCTAGCAGTATATCGTGTGGCTAATTTGGTAAATTCAAGTCAGTATTGAGCCCCTTTAAAAAATGGCTGGGGAGACCCCTGGTCCTGGTAGGGTGTGTGTTAGTGAGACTTGGTTATTCTATAGCATGTATAAAAATTTGGGCGTGCAGCACCCCCTAGGTTAGCTGGGTATGATTTGGCTTCTAGACCTCTATAGTTAGTAGACTGAAGTTCTCTGGACTTTACTCGCCGACCAGTGAACGTGGGAGGAATCGAGGTAGGTCAAATATTTGTTCAATTTTGAATAATATCTTTCTTCATTCTGGACATATTTGCTGTTGAAGTTTGAAATCGTCTAAAATCAGTCCAAATTTTGCATGTTTTTGCCCCATAAAATTTTTTGGGGGAGTGCCCCCTTAAATTTTTGGACTCAGTTTTTAAAATTCATTTTACTACAGACCACGTTGCAAAATTTTGTTGCGATCAGCTGACGGAGCTGTAGAGATACCGTGGCAAAATAAAACAAGTCACTTGAGCAAAACTCATGAGACACGCGACAGCCTTAGAAGTTCCTCCTCACAGGTTGTCCAGGTCTATCTGCAGCCATTTTGGTGCCATTCAGTCTTAAAATGTGTGTCACAGGCCGAAATTGCGAAAAATTCACGAAAAATCCCTCTTTTGGGGGTTCAAGGTGATTCAAGGTCATTGATGTTGATAAATCTAAAAAGCCCATCACTAGTGCTTGTAATTATATGCAGCATGTCTGTACAGTACCTATCTGCAACAGTTTTCATACTAAATGAGCCAATAGTGGCAAAATAATGTTTTGTTAAGGGGGTACCTCTCTTTGACGCCCTCATTCGAGGCGTATCTTCTCACCCAGGGGCACAAAATTTTGTCACGATAAACTAGAGTCCTTGGGGCAGCCCACAGTGAAGATTTCATGATTCTAGGTGTCGCCATTTAGATACAGTGCCAGGGTGTGATGGACGGACAGACTGAGATGCCTAGACGATGGCTAAGATGCGTGAAGCATTAGGCCCACATGCTATCGCATGTGAAAAGTATATAAACGTCTGTGGTAAAACATAAGTCCATTCCGAAAACTATCATTTCTGGGTGGAATAATGACTGCTGGAGAAAACATTTAACCTGTAAGTATAGTTGATTGTGTTTAGGATAAAGCATGTGCAGCTGTGGATGAAGAAAAAGCATCTTCAGCATCAGAGTATGAAACAGATGAGGAGTGGGAGCAGGAGAGAAAAAAGAAGCAAGTCGATCAGCTAAAAGAACAGGTACTGAAATCAGTTGTTAACTGCATCTTTTTACATGCAAACATTTTACTAGTTAGCTATTACATGCCAGAGAGGAAGACATATTTGCCGTGCATAACAAATAAATGCCACCTCTCTAGTTAATGCTTGGTCTCCAATAAATACCAGTGAGGTGTCTGTAGTTGTTATTGTTGTAGAAGTAGTAGTAGTTGTAGTATTGGCATGATGGCTTTTTAATTGCAGGGTAATGAGAGTTTCAAGCAGGGTCACTATGATGAAGCAATTGACTGCTACACTCAGGCTATTGGTCTTGATGCCAGTAATGCTGTCCTCTTTGCCAACCGTGCAATGGCATTACTCAAGCAGCAGAAGTGAGTGTGCTATAAGTTGTCAAGTCTGATAATGATTACAGTTTTAACAGTAAATTTTACAGAATTTAGACATCCAGACACATGACAATAACTGGTGGTTTTATTGCATAAACCCACCTAAAACACCCCTAAAATTAATTTATTTGTTCCACTCATGATGAAATATTTGATTGGAGTTAAGGTCTTTTGTTGACATGCGTTGCCATTCTCAAATACTATGTTAATGTGCAGCGTGTATGTTAAGTATTTTTGGACAACGTGGTTGATTATGTATTATGTACAATGCGTCACGTATGCAGTGGCAGAGATCGACTGTTCAGAAGCTTTGCGCAGAGACTCGGCGTATGTAAAGCCATATTAATGTGCAACGTGTATGTACTGCGCCACATGTATGCTTTGTATTAATTCACAACATGTACACTGTGTTCCGAAAAAAACACCCACTCCCGTTTTCTGTTATATCTCTGTGGAAAATATTCAGATTTGCACAAAATTTTCAGGGAATGTTTACTAGGAAACAAGTATTCCGAGAATGGAAAAGTTAGTTATTTTTTTGCTACTGGTGACGTCATGCTGACTTCATATTTCCATGTTTGTAAATTATGGGTTTTACTGCTGAAGACAAACATTTGATGAAATGTTAAAACGTCAATTGGTCATTGTGTTAACTGGTCCCAAAAATATGCTAATTTGTCATGCAATTTTTCATTGTGAACTGATTCCATCGTTTATGTTCTTGGCTGAGTGTGAGATCCACAAGATATGCTGGCAGGCATATGCACACTGCGTCACTGCGTGGATGACCACTTGCCTGCTGTCAGTTAAACGGCTTGAAACTGCCGGTCATGTCAATTATTTTTATTTAAAATTTTCACTCCATCAATATTCCATTGTCTGTCCATTGTAAGGAAACATGTAGCACAAACTTGTGGCTACATAACACTTGCTGACTCGCAAGCATTTTATCAGATAGGGATGCTGGTTTATAGCGGAGAATTTTCTTAAAATATGCGGAACTTTTTGAGGCAAAATATGCGGGAAAATATGCGGAGTTTGGCGAAATATGCGGCGCATATATGCGGGATAAATGCTTCATATGCCGCATATATGCGGCATATTTTTCCACATTTTTCTAGCATATGAAATATGCGGCATTGACGCGTGCAACAGTGCACTATATTTCGCCATAATATCTTTTGCATACATTTTGTAGGCTTATAAAAACGGTTTTAAGGAGCTAGTGAAGCAACAGACGTCACTCGGAAACACATTTTATTAACCAAACTGGTCTGTAAAAGATTGGCTTAATTCATAAAAACACGGCTTGAATAATCAATACTTAGTTACCGGTAGTAGTCTGTAAGTTAACAGACTAGACT
>Ga0056128_1000549_pt1 | contig 34491 bp, 36 predicted proteins | sample WorMetLIZISLAND2_FD_71113 | JGI IMG/M metagenome (GOLD analysis project Ga0056128, IMG submission 71113) | Marine gutless worms symbiont microbial communities from Max Planck institute for Marine Microbiology, Germany - Olavius geniculatus... ...
TTTTTCCGTCATTAGATCGCCATGTCCACTTCCTGCAATCCTTTTGTTGGAACTTCGTGTTGCAAATCATCATGTCGTGTTCTAGCGCAAATTCTAGCAGCCGTTCTCCTCGATCGTTCTAACCACATACCCAAATATTTCATTTGGTTAACAACTTCTATTTTGACACCATCAATAAATACGTCAATGGAGCCTGTAATTGGCTCACCAAACATCATCAGTTTAATCTTTTCTACATTTAGTACCATACCCCACTTCTTTGACCAAACAACAACACCATCAACACCTCTCTGCAATGTTTGGCAAATCATGTGTTCGTCTTTGTCAACTGCAATTGCAACAATGTCATCAGCAAATTTAGGATAAATTGGGTCCAGTTGTTTGTTCACGCGGGCAATGGATGGCCGTATAGTGCGCTGCGGTATCATTAGCTCATGCCAATCAGCTGCCACTTCCAAGATTGTGAAGCGCTTCTGGTCTTGAGTCTGTCTCATGTAAGAAGCGCTATGGCAAGTACTGGACTTTACCTTTTACCTTTACCTTTACCCAACCATAATTACTGAAAATTACGTAAGTAAGTAAGTAAGTAAGTAAGTAAAACGTAAATTTATATAGCGCATCAACGCCAAAAGCCTGTAGCGCATGCACTAGTGTTATAGCAGACTTGCGGACATGTCAAAGTTGACGAAGATGGTAGAAGCAAGTCGCGCTGACCTTCGTGACGTGTTTCTGGAGGCTGAGGTCGGCTGAGAACTCAACTCCCAGTACTCTGACATGCTGACTTGGATAAATAGTATCAGCAGCAAGCTCTAGGGAAGAAAAACAACCACCCTCCTGTGAGAGAGTGTGTCTTGTACCAGCTATTTGTGAGACTATCAATTGACGCACGTTAATTTTACATAGAAAATGTCCTATGACACAGTTACCTTGGAGGTGGGGATTTATTGATAGAGTGCTGTAGTAAGTATGGTTGTATAATTAATGCATTAATTATGATACAATGCATTGATGTTGTTGTGTTTTTCAGCACAGAATGGAGGTAGAAGAAGATTCTTTGGTGTTGGATGCACCATTGAATGGCGCTGCAACAGCCAGCAATGGTATTCCTGGTAAGTAGCTTTAGCAGGTTCAGCGAAACACCACACCATACCGCACCGGCCCCCAAAAATGTCAGAAGACACCTTTCTCTACTCTCCAGAGCATGCAGGTCACATAGACACCCTATTAGAGAAGGGTATGGAGTGGATCCATATTTCGGGCTGCACTGCAAAAAACGAAATTTTTACCTCTAACCCTAACCCTAACCCTGTTGCACATGGTTTGGGCATCCTCTGTAGTAGGGTGAAGATTTTGTCTTTTACCCCTTTTTTTGCCATTGCAGTCCAGTGCGGTATTTCGTTGGACCGGCTTCAGTGGGAATTAGTCTTTTTCCACTATCCATGTGCTTCGTCATTTTTCGCTGCATGATCTGTCTTCTGTCGCACTCGTGCACTTTGCTTAAACCATTTGATGAATTTACATCTTAATTGCATGCAGTTTGGCATCTGTGGGATCCAGTGACATAGTAGTGAGTTAGGTGGGTGTCCTGGTGCCGCAGTGGGAAATTGGGCTTGACAACATGGGATTGTATACTGGTACTGGCACTCCCTTGGTGGCCTGGATCGTATAGCGTGCTGCCACTTTTTTTCGAAATAGATATTACAAAATAAAATGTCTACAAACAGCACTGTGGCAGTTCCCATATTTGAACTTATTGCTCTGAAGCGGTTCAAGCTGTGGTCTTTGTAACATCATTACCAGGGTTCTCAATAGACCTGAATTTTCAGGACGTCATGACTTCCGTGCTTAAAAATTTTGACGTCTGTGTTTGAAATCTGGAAGTCATGCAGTAGGCCTACAAAAAAACTCAACCAAAAAATGAGCACATTAGGCCTGATACAAAACAATACATAGGCCTACTTACTACATGTACCACTTCTGCAAAACCAACACAGGCTTTGGTTTTGAAAACAACTCAACATTCAATTCTAGCTCTATGCAAAATGAAGGATGCCGTTTTTGGATCACATTATTGCAGGCATAGTGATAGAAAAGATTGTGACATCAATTTGCACTTTATTGTAGACAAGTAGACATAATAAGAGGCAGTTCGATTTGGACGTCTTGAGGTCTACATCTTAAAATTTGAGCGTGCGGGCTGAAATTTTTGGTTGTATTTACGCCCAAACGCCTGCTAATGAGAACCCTGATCTTTACTGTAATATTTTTTGTGGTGCATATAGTGGTGATTGATTTATGCTGTTGATGTTTTGATTGATTGAGTGTGTAAAATGATACAGATGTGTGTTTCAATGCAGACTATCCAGAAGTGGTAGTACTGCCGGCCCCTGAGAATGCAATGTCATTCGATGGTACGGGACCGAGACTGATGATTACTCGCATCGTTAATGAAAACTTCAAGTCTTACGCCGGCATCGAGACGCTCGGACCGTTTCACAAGGTAGGTGTATTTCACTGCATTTCTTTAGCAGCGGCATGTTGCCTGGTGGTGGGGGCACCGGGGCAGTTACCCACCCTAAATTTCTGGCTGTTAGAAAATCTTTTTCTTATCAGAAAATTTTTATCCCATTAAGTAATATTTAGGCTGAAGAAACTCATTTTAGGCAGATTTTTGAGCGAAATTGGAATTTATTATATTATTTGGCCAAATACGAATCAAATATGAATAGTTTACTAGTTAAAATACATTGCACAATTCACTGGTTTCATCACTCGTGCACATGGTGAAAATTTTCCAAATCAGATATTTTGTACTCGTGTTAAACAAATGATACTAACAAAGATTACTGACACTCAGGAAACATGACAGTGATTCATGACAGACTCTTGATAGCCATAAAGCTTCGGATGTGGACGTTGTGCTACTGTGGTGTTTTTCAACCTTTTTGCTTCAGCGGAACTCTACATAAGTGTCAAAATCACGTCACAGAACCCCATGGCATGCAATAATCCGTGAGTCGAATGGCGTAGGCAAAGTAGAACTTTCAGGATGTCTGGAGACCGGTGTCCCCAGTGGAGTTGTGAGGCAGAAAACTTGTTAGAGTCTGGGGCAAAACCCTTAAATGTTGACGATAAAGCAGCAGGCAAAAGAGTTGTTTAATTTTACCGTATTAGATAATATTATAATTTAGCATTTTTATTTCACTCGTAACCAAAAACACTTTACGAGGTGGTCGCCAACGGCCCAAAAATCACCGCATCTTTTACGTTTTTATGCCCACGGACAGCTCAGGGGGTCTGGACCCCCCGGCCAGTTGCGCTAATGGGCGATGCTTTTATATTTTTCAAGCAGAATGTTTCAGGAAATGAAGATCTTTCAATAAATGGATGCACGATTCTTTAACATTGACATTAATAAGTTAGTGTTTGGTGTTCAATGCAAATATTTTAACATTGTTAACAAGAAAAAATATTCAACACTGTATGCAAAAGTAGACGGCTAGAAATGCTAATGTGTAGTACTTCTATAGCTTGTTCTGACGTAATTTTGCACGCTAGGTTAGGCCTATTTTTTTATTTTTTTTCCGACGAGTTGCGGAACCTTTGGCAAATGCTCGCAGAAAGAACCCTTGGGTTCCGCGGAACTCCGGTTGAAAATCACTGTGCTACTGAGACAAACAGGCTGACAGCAGCTGTCTGAGGCGAGATGCAGTACTGACGAACAACGATGACCTATTGCTTATTATTTGTATTTGGCCTATTTTTGCACTACTACTCGGCCGAGTATAAATACACTATTTGGCCTACTGTTTGGACTGAATAGGATATGAATAGAATTTTTGGCACAGCCCTATTCTGAGATTTGCATAGTGTAACCAGAAGCTGCTGAAGCATTGAAGCTGCGTTGTCTTTGCAGTTTCTTGCAGTTTGAATAAGATTAATCTGGCTTTTGATGTACAATCTAAAATCGTTGTATTCACATCACTTTTGCTTTGTAGCCTTGGCCGCAAAGGTCACTAGTTTGGCCTCGAAAATCACTGGCCTTGTTGGCCTTGAAAATACTTGGTCTTCAATCCATTTCCGATTATAACCTCATTGGTCAGTGTTTGGTGATCTTGCTTAGTTGTTAATGTCTTCGGTCCGGTCAGCGAAGTTAATCAACGCTGGGTTTGGTTAGTATCTGGATGGGTGACTGTCGGCAGGGGGTAAACCATCTCATCATGTAAGCAGCCACCCAGGTCAACTCAGCCTGGCCATCCTCCGTGGGTAGGTGCATTGAGTACCGGTGAAAGCTGGGACATAAACAGGCACACCACACGATGCACTCGCCCCATACAAATGGTCTGGTAGTGTAAACTGGTGTCTGGCTGAAGGCTAAGAAAATGGAGATCAGTGCCACCCTACGGCCTTTTGGCTAGGGAAGGACTTTACGTTACTTCACGTTTACGGTTACTGTTTGCATTGTTGCAGAATTTCTCAGCTATCGTCGGACCAAATGGCAGCGGGAAGTCGAACGTGATTGATTCAATGCTATTTGTGTTTGGATACCGAGCATCAAAAATACGCTCAAAGAAAATCAGCGTTTTGATCCATTCGAGTGACAGCCACCCAAAAGTTGAGAGCTGTACAGTCAGCGTGCACTTCCAGAAGATTATTGACCATGGGGTATGTAGTAGTTGTACCACTACTACTACAACAACAACAACAACTACTAGTAGTAGTAGTACTACTATGACTGCTACTACTACTCATCATCATCATCATTTCTGGCAAGCACCACTAAGAGTGCATAGCGCCGAACGTAGACATCAATCTCCAGAGTGGATGGTTCTGAGCCAAGTCAACTGCGTCGTCCATATTAAGGTCACGACTACTATTACTACTTGCTAATAATTCACTTTAATGACACACAGCCTAACATAGATAGCTGTACAGTGTACAGTCAGTGTCCACTTCCAGAAGATTATTGACCATGGGGTAGGTAGTGGTTGCACTACCACCACCACTGGTATAACTACTATTAAGTCTTGTTAAATGGATTCTAATATCAACAGCTGTACTGCTAACATCCACTGTCCAAAGATATCAGCTGGAGCTTGAGATAGTGTTGCGGCTTAGTGTACTGATTAAACCATTGGTTTGGATCAACAAAGTTGCTTTACGCCGGGCCCGGTTACTACTCGGATGGGCGACTGTCGGCAACAGTGTGACTGCATCGTGTGGTGCTGGCTGAATTGAGCAGACATTTGAGCGCCTGATTGAAGTAAACAGGTTTGTCCACTTTGGGATGATAATGACTTTTCTGAAGAGAGTGGTGTTTGCGTTAACTTGGGATTACCCTACTTCATCACGAGATACGAAGGTCATCCCAAAAGTTTCCAGCCTCAACATATTAGACAACAATATTTTCCACAATCTATACATTGATGAAACGTACATTCTTTATGGACTCATATGAGTCTGCTGCATATGTGACACCATTGTAATTTATGACGTCATAGAGCACTAAATCGAAATGATTTTTATTGTCAACAAAAGAGGCTTGAGTCATTCATCATCGTGGATAGCAGACACCACCATGATTGAATTTCAGATTTCAAAATAGATAATAGTCATTGGGGGTCAGGGTATTATTGTATTAAGTCATTTTTACTTTTTAGCTTTCGGACAACTATGAGACGTTTCTTTGTTTGTATACTCCTAGCATATTAAGTATCTTGTGTTTGCCTTGTTAAAGTTGCATCTCTCAACTTTACATTAAACGAATATATGATGATGATGATGACCAAACGTTAGAAAAAAATAAAAAAAGAACATTTGTATCCACATTTACCAGTATTTGTTATGAAAAAGACATTTGCAGTGTTTACTTGTTTAGACATACTGATTTTTGCCGACTAAGCAGGCTCTGGTGCAGCTGTTCTGAATTCAAGATACTATTCTTTCATCAGCAGCAGTTTAATTTTTGTAGTAAATGTTTTCATTTAAAAAAAATTAAAAAGAACATTGGAAAAATAAAAGAATGTTTGAAAATGCATAAAAAAATGTAAAAAAGTGTTTGCAAACTTTTATTATAACTGTGACTGATCATGGTTTTGTGTATTGTGTGTTTCGCTGGCTGCAGGTTGGAGACGACAATTACGTGGTGGTACCCGGTTCACAGTTTGTAGTGTCGAGAACTGCTTTCAAGGACAACAGCTCTTACTACAAGGTTGTCATTACATCACTGCTTGTTGTAGTAGCAGTAGTAGTAGTAGTCGTAGCAGTAGTAGTTGTTGTTTGTTGTTCTGAGAATTATTGCGGTCAAGGTTACTAAATGATAGGTAGTAATCTAAGGTTGTAAGTTTTCTGACAAAAACAACATTTTGTAATGTTTCGGGAAATTTTTTTTTGGAAGTTATTGGAAACTTTCCGGAAGTCTAGCAATTATTCCAGTACTGTAGCAGACTCATATGGCATTTTATGCTGTATGTTGTAGGTGGATAACATAGAAGGTGGCAGCCATGTTGTGTAGCTGTTGGTACTAACCGTGTCCACTGAGGGATGGCCAGGCTGAGTTGCATTGTGTTATGTCGCAGGTTGATGATCGTAGGGTGACTTACAAGGAAGTGGCGGCTGTGCTGCGTGGATGTGGAATTGATCTCGATCACAACAGATTTCTCATTCTACAGGTCTGTCTGTAACTTCCATCTCCCCAAATCTACATCGTGTTTCAAAATTAGTGCCCCTCCCCTTACAGATAAGTTAAATAGATAAATATTGTAAAATCGGTAGATATTTACAAAATTTGGAGACTGTAATTCTGAACTAGCACTTGAAGTTTGAGCTCAGAGTGGCCACCTTTGGCCTTAACGCAAGATCTTAGTCAAATGCTCGTATGCTGCTGTTTGATCCCTTTGTCAATAACAACGTGTTGAATGTAAGCTTAAACTCTGATGGTTTGCGGTGCATTTTGAGCTAAAAACATTGCTTCTGTTGATAGCAATTTTGCATACACTCTTAGGAAAACTTTCCTCACACCCCCACATTTTTTACTGGGCGCAGGCTGCACTTACTGTGCGTAGGGATAGTTGTGCTTGGATCAGTTCACCCATCCCAGTACTAACCCAGCTCGGCGAGAGGGACCTTTGTCGATGTATTCTTGGATCTATTACCGAGTCACTGGGTGATTTCACTGTTTGACTTAGATTTTTGCAGAGCCAATTTGCTGAGCTAAAGTTCACTCTAAGTACATACCGCTGGGTACTTAGCCAAAAAGTGAAATTGTGATTTTCCTAAGCTGATTCGATTGAAGGAAACTTAGGGTTAAGTTTAAATTTCCACTCAGTGAAAGTTGTAATTCAAAAAGTGAAGTCAACCACTGTCTAGTTTGACATGCGAAATGATAGGACATGTTATGACGAATAATTTCACTGGAAAGCAGATGGGCATGCTGCCAATTTAATCTTGTACGAAAAGTAAAGATAGCACTGTTGAGACTTTCTGGTACATAGCCAAAAATATCGTGGGTTTTGTTGGGTAAACCCATTTAGAAACCTACACCAAAAATCATACTCCCAACTTGATCCAGTTATGGTTTCTTGTTCCACTAATAATGAAGTGTTTTAGTTTTATTGTAGTTGTAGTTATGGCATTTTTTGTTCCTGTTGCACTTGTGATAGTTGTTGTTGTAGTTGTTGTTGCAAATTTTGTTGTTATTGTAGTTGTTGTAGTCGTTTTTGTTGTTATTTTAGTTGTTGTGGTTGTTGCAGTTGTTGTAGTTTTAGTTGTAGTTGTGTTGTTGTTGTTGTGGTTGTAGTTACTAATGTGGTTATTGTAGTTGTAGTAGTTGTTGTTGTTTTTGGTGTGGCTTTTGTTGTAGTTGTTGTTGTTAGCTAACCATACTTAAGTAAAGGTCGAGCTATAGGCATGTTTGTCATCTGACTTTCTGTCCGTTTGTCTCTCTGTCATGGATGTATTGTGGCTAAACGGTGCAAGATATGGCCTAAGTTGCTATTGATCACTAATAGGAAGTCCCATTGCTTTCAAATGACATAAATTATTGATCTTAGATGACCTTGAAGGGTCATAACGCACTATGCTATGCCAGTCGTGTGGTATTGTGGCTAAACAGTACATGTTGGGGGTCAGTGATGGTACCATCGGATAGGGCGCTGGCGACTTTCCATAGGCTGTCAGTAGTAATCATGTCTCCATCTGCAGCGGTTTCACCGCAGTTTCTAATGGAAAGTTTTCAGCTATAAATGGCCATATCTCCATATCAGTGAGAGATAGGAAGTGGCATACGCCCTTTAAGATAAGATGAAAATCATCGACTTTGGATGACCTTGAAGGTCAGTGACAACCAGTATAGTTGGCTATCTTAGCGACAGCTGGGCTTCTTGTTGTTGTTGCTGTTGTTGTAGTAGTTGTTGATATGTCACAGGGAGAAGTGGAACAGATAGCCATGATGAAGGCCAAGGCTGTGAGTGAACACGAGGATGGAATGCTGGAATTTCTGGAAGATATCATAGGCAGCAGTCGCTATCAGCAACCCATCACTGTACTGGCACAACGTGTTGAAGAACTCAATGAACTACGTGGAGAGAAGGTTTGTAGTTGTTGTAGTACGTAGTTTTAGTGGTTGTAGTATTGGTAGTTGTAGTTGTAGTTGTAGTAGTTGTTATCTAGAAGATATCATTGGCAGTATTTGCTATCAGCAACCTGTCACTGTACTAGTGCAGCTTGTTGAAGAACTTGAAGAACTGTGCTGTGAGAAGGTTCATAGTTGTAGTTGTAGTACTTGGGTTCTGTACTACTAGTGTGGTTGTAGGAGGTTTAGTTGTAGTAACAACCTGTCACTGTATTAACCCAGTGTGTTGAGGAATTTAATGAACTACGTGATTTAAAAGATATTTAAATGCCACCATTAGTTGTAGTACAGTAGTAGTAGTTGTTGTTGTAGTTACTGTCCACAGAAGCAATGACAGTATTGTTTTCAGCATTGTTGCTACGTTTTGCATATGTTTTTTTTCTGTTAAAATGATAACTCGTCTATCGGTACACTTAACTTGATAAAATTTTTTTACCAAATTGTACTCAACAATTGAAAGAACCCTGTTGAATTTCAAGGTCATAGGTCAAGGTCAGGGTCACAGCACCATATTTTTTTGATTCTTCCTAATTAAGAGATATCATTATGCTGCTGCTTCACAATCTAGTTTTAGTTGTGGTTGTAGTTGTAGTTATTGTATAGATGATCGACTGATTTGCTGAGTTTGTGTGGCTACAGTTGAACCGCGTGGAAGCCATGGAGAAGATGATTTCTAGTAGTAGTAGTAGTAGTAGTAGTAGTAGTAGTAGTAGTAGTAGTGGCGGTGTGGTTGTTGTAGTATTTCTAGTAGTAGCAGTAGTGGACTAGTAGTTTATGTAGCACTAGTAGTAGTAGTAGTTGTTGTTGTTGTTGTTGTAGTTGCTATGTGTGTATGTATGTAGTTGAACCGTGTGAAAGCTGTGGAAAAAGAGAAAGATGATTTGGAATCGGTGAAGAATGAAGCTGTGGAATATCTTCAGCTGGAAAATGAGATCGTCACCCAGAAAAATGTCATCTATCAGAAATATGTGTGAGTTTTACCGGACTTCTGGCTACTTGGGTTGGCCTGGCCGAGAAATTCTTCACATCACATTTCCCACAATGCTTCAGGAATACAGAGTTCATACAGACCCTAGAAAATCATGGAAAGTCCTGAAATTAAATTGTTGAGATGTCCAGGCTTGGATAGTCCTGGAATAAAGCACAGTTTTCTGAAAACCCCGGAAAAGTCAATCATGGAATTCTAAAGTAGTGGTTCTAAAAATTTTACTTTCTGGTTGAATTATCGCTTGCCAGAGAAGAAACTTGTTGTAATCCATTGTGTGCAAATTTGTTCAGTACCGTAAAACTAACATCTCCTTGACATTTGCAGCCTGGGCTTTGCCCGTGACCCCACTGATAGAGCTTCCAGCACTCCCCCAGACCCTTTTTTTTGGAAGAGGGCTTGCTGCTTTTTACCGAAGAACCTGACTTTGGAGTGTTTCTGAAAAGATCTTTAAAATGTGTTTTTTAGTCCTGTTAAACCCTGGAATTTGGTCTTTGCGAGACCTGAAAATTCCCAATAAGTGCATTTTAATGTCAGTATTAACCCTATGAACGTGAATTCCGGTTCCGGTTTTATGCTTTGTAAATTCTGTAATGTGTATTCCACGTGCTAACTGTATTAACATGTATATATATTTTCTAACAGACAGCATTCTGAGATTGATGACTGTCTGGAGGATAACAGGGAAGATTATTAGAACTGTTGTTACCTTTATATATGCACAGTCATAATTATCACTTTTTAAATTTTAGGCTTATGATTGAATTTTGTGTTTTACGTGTTCCATATTGTGTTTTTTTCTGTAAAAGTTAAATTTTCTGTTCCATTATTGTGTGTTTGTGTGCATTCCGCCTGGAAAGGCCGTTCCCAAAATGACCTATGCTGTGTCGGCTGGGACGTTAAACCTTACTCACTCACTCACATATACATTTTCATCATACTGTGTGGGAGTTGTGATAAACTGAATTGACTCAGTCCAAAAGCGCTCAGCTGATTTGATTTATTGTTAGTATGAGTGTTTAATTTAGTTATCTATTCATTTAATTTATTTAGCATTCATGCATACAGTGTGGAGTGTTTAGAGTAGAGTGTTGCTGCTGAAAAGTGTACTTTGTGATATATTGTAATATTTAGTACAAGTATTTAATTAATTAATTAATTAATTAGTAGGGATGTTAAATTCGTTTTTTTCCAAATTCGAATTTTGATCACTAAAATTCGGATTAAATTCGAACTTTGTTTATATATTTGTGGAGAAGCTTAAGCAATTTGCGTTTGATGTCTGCAATGTGGGGCGAGATGAAGGTCACAGCATGCACGCCACATGCAGGGAAGCAGTCTATCAACAGTGCAATCAGCCAGGACGTCAAGCCAATTCGTGCTCTATTGCCGTCAATTGATGTCTGCTCTGTGTCTGGGCCACCAAGTTTTGTCACTTTGATAGCTCGCATCATTATACAACACGCGTCAGGGGCGGGGTGAGGAGGAGTAAGCAAACATATGGCGGGCATCACTTGAATTGACGGTCAGCAGAAAACACAGAAATCGTTTCATCAATCAGTGCAATCAATCGGTGCAGAAAAAGGGCACCGCTGAAGTAACAGCGCTCCACTTTCAAGGCATAACCGTCTGCGTCTACTCTAATTAGTGATGCTTGGATTCGAATATCGAAGGGCTGAAAAACGAATACGAATTTCAACTTGACATTCGAAGTTCGCAAATCCGAACTTCGTTCAACAACCCTATTAATTAGTGATGTATTGTGTTCATTTAGCATCGAATGCAAGGAGAATCTGAGGGCAGCTGCAGAACAGCAATACATTGTAATGTTTAGTACAAATATTCATTTTATATAATTTATTTATTGACTATTGTGTGCATTCAGAATGGTATGTATGGAGAGTGAAAGGATGGTGGCTGAAAAGCACGACGTTATAACGTACTGTAATATTTCTAGTATAGTTAATTAATTAATTAATTTGTTTATTTAGCATGGAGTGTACGGAGAGTGAGCGGACGGCGGCTGAAAAGCGGGACATCATCAAGTCAAAAGTTGATGAAATCAACGCAAAACTCACACGACTCAACAACGAAAAACGAGACAAGATGAAAGACGTCAAGAAGACACGCAAGTGTGTAGGCTCAGTGTGTAGTTGTACTACTAGTAGTAGTAGTAGTAGTAGTAGTAGTAGCAGTAGCAGTAGCAGCAGCAGGGGTAGTAAGACTCGCATTGTATGCTAGCTCAACATGTATCATAAGCTCAGCTGTTGCTAGGATGGCCGACCAACATGTAACTTTTGGGGATGGCATCGAAGGCCATATTTTTGGCAGGGCACGATACAGTCCCCCCTGTCCTCCAATAGACAGCATTATGAGACTGATGACTCTTTGGAGGAAAATAGCTAATATTATTAGAACTGCCATTACTGTTTCATATGCCCAGTTATAATGGCGAGTTTTTACAATTTTGGGGTTTAGGTCGATTCTGTGTTTTATGTTTCATTTTAGGTTTTTCTGTAAAGGTTTAACTTTCTGTTAAATTATTATGTGTTCATGCATTGCCCAGAAACGCCATTCCCAAAATAACCTATACTATGTCAGGTGAAATGTTAAACCCTACTCACTCACTCACTCATCGTCTGTAAGATGTACTGTTTAGCTACAATATATTTGTTGCAAGTGACAGACAGATGGATGGACGGATACAATGTTGTACCGTAACCAGTAGCACATCCAGTAATATGGTCAGGTAAAAATGAATGTGAGACCATCGGCATGACGGATGCTTGATCACGGTGGTAGCTAAGTTTTCCTGTGATTCACTGTCAGATTCTTGTGGTTTTAGACTGGGTAGACTTATGGGACTGTTGTTCTTTCTATTGTCTTTTTTGTTTCTTTTTTCCCATCCTCTTTTTCTCTTCTGTTTCACTTTTCTTCTAAGCTTACTTCTTTTTTTGCCATTTTTCTCGTTCTGTTTTTGAGCCTCGAATTCTTGTGCAGCCAGTACCCTCCCAGATCCCGAGCTGAACGAAAAATGTCAGGCTCCAGGAAGCAGAAAAAAGGAAAAGAAAGAAAGTGATAGATAAGGCTAAAGCAATAAAGAACAGTATTGGGTTGTAATCGGCTGTTTCATAATTGATTTAGAATTGATTCATTCATTGATTGACTGATTGGTGTAGTAATATCCATTGTGTTGTAGTAGTATCCTGTGTGTTGTGGTAGTATCTGGTGTGTTGTAGGAAATTGGACCATCTGACTTTTGCATGTGATGCAAAGAATGAAGGGCTCAAACGAATGTGTTGTAGTATTGCATGTGTAGTAGTAGTATCCTGCATGTTATAGTATTTGGTGTGTTGTAGTAGTATCTTGTGAGTTGTAGTAATATCCTGCATGTTGTATTAGTATACAGTTTGTTGTAGTAGTATCCCACATGTCATAGTATTATTATGTGTGTTGTAGTAGTATCCGGCCGTGTGTTGTAGGAAGTTGGATGAGTTGACTCGTGTGTGTGATGAAAAGTTTGAGGGTTTCAAGCAGATGGAGCAGCAGGACACACAAACCCGCGAGGATCTCAAACACACCCACACTCAGGCCAAGAAACTGGAGAAATCTCTTGCTACTGAACAGAAGAAGGTTCCACTACTACTTCTACTGCTTCTAATGCTACTACTACTGTTACTACTGCAGTTACTACTACAGCTAGTAGTCAATACATAACCACACACACTAGGTAGAAATCTTGCCACGGAACAGAAGAAAGGTAAGAAGGTTCCACAACTACTACTACTACTACTACTATAGTGGCTTGGTAACATGTCAGTAGGCTGTCAGACTTATGATTACAACGTCATGGCTTTGACTCCTGGTCTCGTCGCTACTTGGAAGGGTGATGTGTGCAGACGGATAAACCAACAGCAAGGTCAACTCATTTTTCCATTCCTCCTGGGTTAATAAAACGAGTATTGTCCTGTCTGGGTGGCGTTGAGATGTGGAGATGGGGATTGTTCTCCTATGTCAGACGGCATATGGCAGGTGATGCTCCTTAGCTCTTGGGGTGAGTACCTGTGAGCTGTACACAACTGTAGCCTTTACTGCTCTGTGTGCAGTTTGCAGATCTAGGCCGATTTTTGCTAAGAGTAACAAGGAAGCTACTGAGTCTACTGATATTACTACTACTGCTTTTAGCAGTACTACAACTACTACTGCAACAACAACAACAACCTCTACTACAACTATTACTGTTGTCATAGCCATTTTCAGCAGATCCCTGAGAAAAGTAACAAGGAAGTGGAAAAACTGAAACAGTTGATACTGCTACTTCTACAACTACTACAACAACAGCTACTACTACTACTACTATAGCTACTGCTGTTGTCGTATGTAGTTGTCAGATCTTCAGCTGATTCCTGAGAAAAGCAACATGGAAGTGGGAGAACTCACAAAGCAGTTGGATAAACTCGGTGCAGAGAAGAGTAAAGAAGAAGGACATTTGAAGGAGGTTATGGACAGCTTCAAGTCTGAGACAGAGGTATGTAGTAGTAGTTGTAGTTGTAGTAGTATTAGTAGTTGTGGCAGTTGTAGTTATTGTAGTAGTAGCAATAGTTGCAGTAGTAGTAGTACTAGTATCTGGGGAGAGTGTTTCTTAAAACGGCATCCGCTTTTCTCCTGCATAACTCTGTCTACCAGTGATAAATTTGCATAAAAATTTCAGTAGTTGTAGCTAAAAGAATTTTAAATCACAATGCTTCTACAACATGTGGCTGTTGGTTAAGTAATGCTGACGTCATAGTGTGTCATCATCAACCAGTTCTGTTTAATCTGCCATCTGCTATGCTCTTTTGATGGTGAACTTATCTGGTTCACTGATGACAAAATGTTTATTGTATCAGCACCAAGCAACATAGCAGCTGTGTGCATTGTCTTGCCGGAACGTGTCGTTCATGTGAGTGTGATCGTTTTGGATGTTTCTTGGTTGGACAGTGACCCAGATAGCAGCTGCTGGCATCTGCAACTATGTAGCTCCAGTAGTTTTGACAGAATTTTGGAAGAACTTTGTCACATAATACGATTCTCATATTTTTACCGATTTTTTTTGGTGCAGGATTTACAAAAGCAAAAGGAATCAAAAGAAGAGGAATTGATTGGGCTGCAGAGAGATGCCAACGAGAAAAAGTCAAAGGTAAGTAAACAGGATCACAAAATAAGTCATTAGATTTATTATGTGCAACAGCAGCTACTGCTGTAGTGTGTCTTAGCCATCACAATTCTGTCCATCCGTCTGTCACATCGGTGGATCAGTCAAAAACGGTGCAAGATAGGATCACCAAATCTTCACCGTTGGCTGCCCGGAAGACATTAGTTTCAGGAACCATAAAGCTTTTCCATTAATTCGAAGAGGGTCACCTCGAACAAGGGTGCTAAATGAGAGGGGGGTGGGCAAAATTTGCGATATCATGCCGATAAAGCGTTGGCTGAGCGATAGGTGGCACCCTGTGGTGAGTACGAGTAAAGCGCTATAGACACTAGCTGTGGGTCGTCTGGCGGCCTCTGGCGAATGATTTTGTTTTACTGTGCTTTCTTTGAAACTGTAGCCAAAAGCTATGGATGAAGTCTACGGATCATTAGCAAACGACGGTTCACCGCAGCTGTTGTAGGTTCCCCTTTGCGATAGCAGGGCTTTTACTTGTTGTCTGTGTGAAAAAGTTGTAGGTCAACCTGATCACAAAATGTGTAGAGCTGTCAAAGCATAGGTTTTTTAATGCATGCAATAACATGCCAAAAATGCATCATTAATATTGCTGACATTGTAGGTGGACCACATCGATAGGGTGACAGGAATGTAGCCTACGAAGTCGTGCCTGTGTCGCAGGACCGTGACATTAGTGATGGAACGGCAACAAAACAATTTTCAATTATTTGAACATTATTCAGTCGCCAAATAACCACGGTTTTGTGGAATATTGGAACTCCTGCTTCACAGAATTTACTAAATTTTCTGTATGTGCATTAATTTTTTAAACATGAGTTACTTTATTAACACGTTAAGATGCTAAGTTAAAGCGTTAATTTGACTGCTCTAAAAATGTGTTATTAGATTTATTTTCTGTGAGAGAAAGTCAAAGTTAAATACTCTGATGGAAGGTAAAAAACAGGTAAAGCACTCATGACATGTTGTAGTTACATTAATAGCCGTTCTTGTTGTAGTATAGTTGTAGTTGTAGTTGTTGTAGTAATATTATGTGTGCTATAGTAGTATCTCGGATGTGTTGTAGTATGTGGTGGCTAAGTCAGAGATGTTGTTGTACACCAGTACTCGTGACATTTGTATTAGTATCCAGGGTGTTGTAGTATCCTGTATCCTGTGTGTGAAGTAGTATCTCGGGTGTGTTGTAGTATGCAGTGGCTGAGTCGGAGATGTTGTTGTACACCAGTACTCATGACAATGAAGCTAAGAAACTCTCGGAGACCCAGAGCAATCTTGCAAAGACTATGTCAAACCTCCAGCAATGCCAGAGGTCAGCATTTTTTGTTCGCAGGTTGTCCCGGTCTATCTTAGCCATTTCATCGCAGTTCACTTTTGAAGTGTGTGCCACAGCCAAAAATCGCTAAAATCACTAAAACCTTGTATTTTTGGGGTTCATAGTCTTTTAATACGTCCATGTTGATACCCCTAAAAAGCTCGACAACAGTTCTTGTTATGGTAACAGCATGTCTGTGTGTATCTGCAACCATTTACATGTTAGACAAGCCAATAGCGGTAAAATAACGACTTTTTAAAGGGCGCCCTTTTTGACGCTTTCACCCATCAAGCATTTTGTCATTAGAAACTAGAGGCCATACGCTGTCATATGGTGAAAACGAAGTCTCTATCTCACTTGGGCTTGAATCAGTTTTAAGATTTACGGGTTTCTAACCATATGCAACTGCTGTTAGCTTTTTCATACAAATTTTCAGTCAAGAACACGTTTGCTTTTTGTACACAATCACTGGAGTGGTTGACTGCTTGATCTCAGGCAGAAACACGGTCCTGAAATTTCTAAAATTTTATAAGCTCTCCTGAAACGTAATGAAAGCTACAGGCTGTTCTGAAAATTGTCCATTCGTTCTGAAATTTAGAAGCATAGTTGGTTAAACTTTCAAACACGTAATTTGTGCAGTGAAAACTAACTGAATTTATACCCACTATGTGCATTTTTGAGGTTTTTCTATGCCTAAAATGCATTTGTGGCCAGGACTCTACCTCTGCTATTAGAGCTTATGGTGCATCCCACACCCGTCTGGTGGTGGGGAGGGGTTTAAGAACCCTATACTTCCTTCTTAGAACTTATTTTGTCCATATTATTTGTCTTGAAAAATGTCCTGAAATCCTTAAAATTTCATTGTCTTGAGAGAGATTTACCCCCGCGTTCAGGCGAGTGATCTGTCGGTGGTGTGCTGCAGCACTGCAGAAGCATTGCGGGGCAAAATCCCAGAAGTGGAAAAGGACTTGAAGAAATCTGAGAACGAACTGGCTAACATGGTGACACAGGAGAACAAAGTGGCTAACGAGGTACGTAGTATTTGTAGTAGTAGTGGTAGTGGTAGTGGTAGTACTTAGTTGTAGTAGTAGTGTGGTAGTTGTAGTAGTAAGCTAGAGTAGTAGTAAGCTAGTTGTTGTAGTAGTTATAATTGTAGTATCAATATAAGTAGTAGTAGTATCTGAGAACAAACTGGCAAACATGAATACACAAGAGAAGAAAGTGGCCAACGAGGTTTGTAGTAGTAATAGTAGTAGTAGTAGTAGTTGTTGTTGTTGTAGCATAATGATAACTGTAGCAGTAGCATGTGCTTATGCAGGAGAAACAGATGTTTTTGAACGCCAAAATAGGAATTTTATTGACTTTTTGGCAATTTCTGGCTGCTACACACATTTCAGGAGCGAATTGTGCCGAAATCACTACATTCAGACCAGTAAAACCTACGTGTGAAATTTTGTACATTAAACATAGATTTAAATGATCAAAGTCTCAACACCGTAGGTTCAAAGCAGCCTGCGCACGAGGGCATCAAATATGGGTACCCCTTAAAAGTCGCTTTTACCGCTTTTGGCTGCGCGAGATCGGTACTCCCTCTAGCGAGTGTTAATGAAACGCTATAGATACTAGCCTTCATAATCGTCATGTCATATGTCAGTTGCGGTGATCGGTGAGCTTAGATTTTGTTCGCAGTGTGCTGTCAAACATGCATTGCTGTTGTGCATTTCCCTTATTTTCTTGTTTTCTTTACTGTCCTCATTTCTTTACTTCCTTTGCTGTAGTGCTGTGGAAGTAGGATCCCGTAAATGCAGTGTGGTCTGGGGCACATCCCCAGCCGCTATCAAATTTGGCACATTTCACTCTTGTACTGTGATGCATGTTAGGTTACAACAGTTTTAAGCATCTACCCGATAGTCAGATGAACAAATTTTGTTCAGCTTAAACAATGAAACTAGATCAGGTGGACCAATATGGGAGACATTTAATATCGGCATGTGGGAATTCACTATGTGGGTGATGACGTCGAATTTCGGACCTGAAGTGTCACCCACTCAGCGCAGGTGATTTGACAGGTCTTTGTGTCTTGTCCCAGTGAGCATAGGAGGCTGAGTTGACCTATGTGCATGTAGGTTCGTCTGATGAGGGTTAAGGTTGAAGAGGCGCGTAGCTGCATGCAGGCTGCACGCAGTCAGAGCAAAGTACTTGACTCGTTGATGCAACTGAAGCGTAGCGGACAACTACCTGGCATCCACGGTCGACTGGTTGGTAGTAGAAGTAGTTGTAGTAGTATTGTACACTGTGTCTCAAAAACGTCACACTTTGTTATTTCTATATTTTTACAGAATATTAAGCAATTTTCAAAACTATTTCACTAGCATACTCTCTAATAGTAGTGGTGGTGGCGGTGGCGGTGACGGTGATGGTGACGATGGCGGCGGCAGCAGCAGCAGCAGCAGCAGGAATAGCAGTAGTTGCAGCTACAGCACTTAGCTGATTTAAGCCTAAATTTCATTACACTGACTTTCACTAAAAGTCGTCGCAGTGAAGCTTCGTGAAAGGTGCAGATGCGTACCATGAAATTCACAGATGCAAGTCATGAAACGTTGATATCACAGGAAAGTTTTGGACTTTCAGGCCATCTTGACATGTGAAGATGGTTTTGACAATGTCCGTGAAGGTCCACAACAAACCCGTTTGTGTTGCTCTAATGGAATTTAGTCTGTGACAAGTCACGGCAAAACAGTTCATTACAAAGTCCACAGACTTTTTTGGCGACTTTGTCACATTAAGTCGGCATAATGGAATTTGGGCTTTAATGTGTAGGATGATCTGGGAGCAATTGATGAAAATTATGATGTTGCAGTATTGACAGCTATCCGTCTCTAGATCACATTGTAGTGGACACTGCGAATACTACAACAACAACAACTACTACTACTACTAATACTACAATGTAGTTGTTACTGTGCAGGGTGATCTTGGAGCGATTGATGAAAAATATGACATTGCGGTATCCACAGCCTGTCTGTCACTGGATCATATTGTAGTGGACACGATCAACACAGCTCAATGGGGTGTGGAATATCTAAAGAAACATGGCGTTGGCGTTGCTACGTTCATTGGAATGGACAAAATGCAGCGCTGGGAGTCCGTCTGCACCAAACCTTTCAACGCGTACGTCATTTACTTACTTTGCAAAATGGCCCGAAATGAGACCAGATACGCAATAACTCTTCTCCTCCTGGCAAGTTCTGGATCTTTTTCCTCGATTTTCCAATCCCTGGAAAGCCGTTGAAAATTTGAAGCCTGGATATCTAGCAAATTTACTGTTTGAGTGAAAAACAACTGCTTACTCCAAGTGGTTCAATTTTTGCTACTATTACTGCAACTAGAACATGTTTGTGTGTCATAGTCCTGTTTGACCTTGTGCATGTGAAAGACTAAGTCGTTTTCTTAGTATTTTACACTGTGTCCCAAATTTATTGACTCCCTTGCTTCAACATGCCTAATTTAGTTTGTGGTTCATGGATTTCTGCAAAATATCGTACACTGTACTGTCTTAACATTACTTATTATCACACCTATCATGATGTCCATAAGTTACCATGCCTGTTCACTGTGACATCATTGTGACGTCAGAGTTTGTTCACATTATGGCTACGATGTTATTGACAAGGCAATCAAGCAGTGACATACCCGCTTAACATTAAGAGCTTGCGATGAGGCCAAAGGTGGCCATTTTGAACACATACTCTAAAGATTACCGGTAGTTTAGAATAATTGTCTCCATGAGTGCTTCACATTTTGTCAAAAAAAAATCTGTCATGTTTCAATGATGTTACATTAACATTTCTGTAGGGAGGTTGCTAATTTTAGGACATGGTGTACTTTGCAGCAAACTACAGTATTACTGTTATTACTCCTACTACTACTATGGTTACGTGTTCGTGTGTCTTAGTCCTGAGGGTGTGCCACGTCTGTTTGACCTGATTCGTGTGAAAGACAAGTCGTTTCTCCCAGTATTCTACTTTGCCCTGCGTGACACTCTGGTAGCCAATGACTTGGAACAGGCGACTAGGATTGCTTATGGAAGAACGCGTCATCGGGTTGTTACACTGGCTGGACAGCTGATTGAAACCTCAGGTAACTACTACACATACTACTACAGATACGACTATTGCCACTACTACTGCTACTACTACAAGGATTGCTTACAGAAGGTTGTGGCATCGAGTTACCACATTAGACGAGTTATCGCATTGGCTGGACAGATCATTGAAATCTCAGGTAACTACTACACATACTGTAGTACTACTGCTGTTGCTGCTACTGTTACTACTACTACTACTACTGCTACGAGGATTTTTTACTGAAGGAGGTAACTACTACTAGTACTGCTACACATTCCACTGCAACTACTAACACTGCTGTCATTGAGTCGTCACATTCTGATAATTTGTCTTATGTACTTTTATACACTTCTGTACCATATCCAGAATGTTCAGATTCGGGTGGATCTAGATCCTGTGTTTTTTGGATGGGGACAAATCTGGATTTCTACTGGATTAATGGACTTTGTATTTATCTGGATCCATAGAGGATCATTAGGCTTTTGTATTAGCTTACTTACTTGCTGAAGCTTTTTTTAAAAAAATTGTGCAGGTAGCTAATTATAGCTTGCCTTAGCTTGTGAGTTAGATTGGCCAATAGATTGGCCAAACTGAGGTCTCGGCCTTAAGTTTGTAGCCAAAGTTGTTGTTGTAATGGCCCGCCAACTTTTTTTTCCCGTCACGCATTGTCAAGGTTGAAGAAGTGACGGTTGACGCTGCTGGAGACGGTACGAGGAGAGTGATGGAGGGGGATATGGAGTCGTTTGCATTCGTTGTGCTGGACGGACTGTCGTCGGGTACAGATGTTGACATGCCAAGGCTTGTTGTCGACGTTTTATCGACGGTAGACGAACTGGCTGGGTGTTGGTTTCACACCGAAAAGGTGACTTTGCCAGAACCTGTGGCCAAAGTGCTAACCCTCTAATGCTGAGGCCACACTGTTGTGGCTCAGATTGAGCCCACGGAACAAAGTTTGGCCACGTGTTCCAGGAGCTGACATGGTTGTTGATTGATATATGTGGGGACAATGAGTTGTGAGGCTTAGGCCACTGCCACAGAGTTTGGCCATTAGGCCAAAGATAACATGGCCATTGATCGATGTGTGTAGGAACTAGAAATACGTTCTGTGGAATGAGATATCTGTCCCATTGCCACGCTATATAGCCTAGCAGCTGCGTACATATAAGGGGGTAGGTGCAAACAGGGCGCAATTATCTTTCACTGGGGCCTAGTTATAGTGAATTTTGTCCCAAAATTCGTTGCCATGGCAACAGGGGTCAGCAGGGGAGAAATTTTATCGACACCATCAGATAGCCCGGACCCGAAAATAGGGGGTAGGTGCAAACAGCCACAATTATCTTTTACGGGGATCGAGTTATACCGCTTTGAACTCTCCATTGGCTGTAATGTAAAATTTTGCAACTTTTGAATGGTTGCTGTGGCAACAGGGATTGTTAGGGGGTAAATTTGAATGACACCATTAGATTGCACGACCCCAAAAATAGGGGGGATAGGTAAACACGGTGCACAATTATTTTTTTACGGAGACCGAGTTATACCGCTTTGAAGTCCCCATAGCCGTAATGCAAATTTTTCAAAAATTGGGATAAAATAGAGGAAGGAGTTATCAGACTTTTATCCCAAACAAACACGATCTTACTTTTTGGGCCTCGAATCACTATACAAAATGTTATCAAAATCGAATCAAAATTGCGGCTGTAGGAGTGTTTACAGACAGAATGACAGTGTGACATAAGTGGTTTTATAATCTTTTCCATGCTATGCTATAGCAATGGGACAGATAACAATGAGAGTTTAGGCCAAGGCCACATACTTTGACCATGAAGGCAAGGACTAATGTGGCCATTGATTGGTGTGTGTAAGGACAATGAGTGCTGACGTCATGGCCACAGAGTAAGTAAGTAAGTAAGTAAGTGAATGATTTATAAAGCGCCAAAGTCTCAGAAAGAATCAGGGCCATGTGGCTGATTAATGTGGTCGTTGACCGGTCTCTGTGTTTAGACACAGTGAGTGGTGAGGCCATGGCCACACAGTTTGGCCATGTGGCCAAGGACTACCTTTGCCGGCTTTGGTCTGTGTGTATAGGTACAATGAGTGGTGGTGGCGGTCGACCGATGAAAGGTAAAATGAGTTCAAAGATTGTCCAGGAGATTGACGAAGGTTCCATGCAGGACCTGGAAAAACAGCTGGAAAAGGTGAGCTACTCGCTTATCTTTCTTATCTTTCTTTCTTTCCAGAACATTGCTGCAAAGATCTGTGTTTAGATTATAATAGCAGTAGCTGTTATTCATCATCTCTGCCAGACTTAGACTTGGTAGTGTAATAGTTAGGACATTGGACCAGTGATCAAGAGGTTCTAGGTTCAACTCCCGGTCTGATTATTAACTGTCAGGTGGTTAATATTTGGATGGGTGACTCTCTGCAGCGTATTTTCGTAAAAGCAATTTGTCATTATTATGCAGCTTACTTTTTTAAGACAAGGTTAATGCTTTCCTGTTTTTTTTTCTAAAGATTTTCTTAAAGACAACAGACGGGTGGGCAGCGTGTAAACTGACACTACTGGAGTGACCATCATCAGCTGCTATATGCTGAGCCTGATGTCCGTGAAGGAGATGAGTGAGGCGACTGTTTCCTGTGGCGTGGATGACCGCCTATTGTAACTGCATGCTATAAATGACTGCAATGGTCCTATAAGCTAACTACGGTTAAATGCATGCTTCGCTTACATGCAACTCAGCTTGCGGTCCCAAGGCCGTGCATATAAGCGGAGTCAACTTTATGTTTTATTGGTATTTCACGCGAATAAATAGTCAGGGAGAATGATTCATTTAGTCCTGGAAAGTCTGGAAAATAAATTCTGCAGAGTAGTAGGAACCATGGTGATTGCGTATGGCAGGTGATGGATGCTCTGTAGCTCTGAGATGGGTGCACATGACCTATAACCCTGTCAGTCTTTCGTTACAGGAGACACGTAATGTGACAAAGTGTCGCGAGAGTCGTGCCAAGTTGGAAGAGAACGTGGAAACTTTGAAGAAAACCCACACGGACCTGCTCCACAGTCGTGACAAGTGTGCTCTTGATATCAAGGTTTGACTATTACAGTACTACTACTACTACTACTGCTACTGCTACTGCTACTGCTACTGGTACTACTACTGCTACTGGTACTACTGCTACTACTACTACTACTACTACTGCTGCTGCTGGTACTACTACTACTACTACTACTGCTGCTGCTGCTGCTGCTGGTACTACTACTGCTGGTACTACTACTACTACTACTACTACTACTACTGCTGGTACTACTACTACTACTACTACTACTACTGCTGCTACTGCTGCTACTACTACTACTACTACTACTACTACTACTACTGCTGCTGCTGCTGCTGCTGGTACTACTGCTACTGGTACTACTACTACTACTACTGCTGGTACTACTGCTACTTGTACTACTACTACTACTACTACTACTACTACTACTACTACTGGTACTACTACTACTGGTACTACTACTGCTGGTACTACTACTGCTGGTACTACTACTACTACTACTACTACTGCTGGTACTACTACTACTACTACTACTACTGCTGCTGCTGCTCATGGTACTACTACTACTACTACTACTACTACTACTACTACTGCTGCTGCTGCTGCTGCTGGTACTACTACTACTGCTGCTGCTGGTACTACTACTGCTGGTACTACTGCTACTACTACTACTACTACTACTGCTGCTGCTGCTGCTGGTACTACTGCTACTGGTACTACTACTACTACTACTGCTGGTACTACTGCTACTGGTACTACTACTACTACTACTGCTGGTACTACTGCTACTGGTACTACTACTACTACTACTACTACTACTACTACTGGTACTACTACTGCTGGTACTACTACTACTACTACTGCTGGTACTACTGCTACTGGTACTACTACTACTACTACTACTGCTGCTGCTGCTGGTACTACTACTACTACTACTACTGCTGCTGCTGCTGGTACTACTACTACTACTACTACTACTACTGCTGCTGCTGGTACTACTACTACTACTACTGCTGCTGCTGCTGCTGGTACTACTACTGCTACTACTACTACTACTACTACTACTACTACTACTGCTGCTGGTACTACTGCTGATTGTTGGCTTGCTGGTGTAGTTGTTGACTCGACAAAACCTGGACACACTGATATAGGCTTAGGTTTAGGAAATAAGGTTAAGGATCGCATTAAGGTTAGGGATAGAGTTAGGGATTAGGGTTTGTGAGAGGGATAGGGATAAGGAATGGTATGGGGTTAGGATTAGCAATTTGGGTAATAAATAGCAAATGATTCGGTTAGGTAAAGGTTCAGGTTGGGGCTAAGGATTATGGATTAGTGATAGGGATAGTGTTAGCTTTAGGATTTGTGTAGTGGGCTAGTTTTGATGTTCCAGGTATTGGCGGTCCAGGTTATAACAGGAAACTGGTGTATGCGTAGTGGTATCATGTCGGATTAGTGTTCGTAAGGTCACTGGTTCGACTCCTCCTCGTTGCACTGCCAGGTAACAACCTTAGGCAAGTTATTCACACACATGTGTCTTTCTCACCGAGCAGTATAATTTGTTGCTGGCATAACTGCCGGGAAAGTTATGGCAGTATATGGGAGAGGTCTGACCCTCATTCGGGATACATTGTCCCTCCGGCCATATAATTGAGCAGCATTTGCACTCACTGCCTGCTCAGGGTATTGAAAAATGGAGATGAACACTGACTCCTTAGGGTCACAGAGCTGTTAGAAGACTAGCTATGGAAGACTAGCTTTACTTACCACTACTACTGCTAATACTACTACTATCTAATGTTAAGCCGATTTCACAACAGCAGTCCATATTGAAGAGACAGTAAAAGGTACAGGTGGAGAAAGTAACAGCATTGGTGCTACTACTACAATTACTGCAACTACCACACTACTACAACAATAACTACTATTACTACTACAAATGTTACTACAACAACTACTACTACTACTGTTGTTGTAGTCTATGACAGAGCAGCAGGCTATACTGAAGCGGCAGGAAAAGGAGCAGGCGGAGAAGGTGAAGGCTTCAGTGCCTGATAAGAAGAAATTGGCAGAGATGCAGAAAAACGTGGATCACCTCAAGAAAGGCAAGCAACATCGGAATATGCTTCCATAGTGTTTTGTTGATTATCGTCAGTTATTTAGAGGTTACTCTCTGGATGGGTGACTGGTGACTTACTTCCTTGTCTGTGAAAACTCATTTGGCAAAGTCAAGTTGTTGTGGATGAAATTTTGTGCTGATTCATTTTTGGTGAAAAAGTTTTTGTATTTGTATTTTTTTTCGTGATTAATTTCCGTCACTGTATTGGTTTGTGAGACTGATTGTTTTCGTTTTGCTTGATTTTTCGGTGATATTTTAACTGCACTACGCGAGCATATTATATCGTATTCAACACTTTTGCATGTCGTTAGTCAGATTTAGTTGTGTTGTTTCATTAGCTGCTGCATCAGCAGTAATTGCCATAGCAAAAAATGTTAACTAGGGGGAGCATGCGGTTTTCCTCTTTGCCTTCTTTTCTCTCCCCTTCCCTTCTCTTTTTTTCTCTCTTTATTGTCCCCTTTCTTTTCTCTCAAAAGTAGGATTCCTAAATTTCAGTTAATGGGTCTGTGGGCTCCCCTAGCGGTGTCTGGATCCGAAATTGAATTGGGTGCAATTATGCATGCAGTTTTGAAATATGAGATCTGGAGTCAACAATTTTGATAGTTTTGCAGGGTTTTTAATATCTATTTTCGCAAAAAAATTGAGACTGGAAGCCTTGGGCCGTCCCTTGCCTATGCCACTGGCAGCAATGTATCTGTTAATTGGTGTTTAGCGTTTGTAATGTTGGTTGTACACAGAGTTTGACGATGCGCACTGTGCGGCGGAAAAGATTGAAACTCTTGTGGCCAAGTGAGACATCTTTTACTTGCTGGTCCACATTTTACATGCGTGCAGTATCTGGGGAAAAGTGTAACGTGTACTATGGATTATCGAGGCAATCAAGTGAAGGCTGTTTTATTTTCGAAATGGTAGCACTAAATGTTGAAAACTACCCAAAACTTTGATTGCTTTTGTTTAAGGTTGGGGTTATGGTTAGGAATAGTTTTTTGGGTAGTTTTCGGTATCTGCACGGTGTTTCATAAAAAGGCACTCTTTTTTTCTTTTGTAACTCAGTCGAATGGTGATCAATTTGCATGAAATTTTTACCAGATGTAGCTTAAAAAATACTAATTCAAAATATTTCAACAACATGTGACCGTTGGTTAAATATTCTTTGCTAGTTGTGACATAATGCTGACATCATAACGTGTCGTGAGTACAAACTGGCTTGTCTCAACTGGTTCTGTCAGTAGCTACCCTGCTTCGATGGTGAACTTTATCTGGTTTACTGATTAAAAATGTTCATCGTGTCAACACTTAGTAACATGGAGGCGTAAAATCAGGTGTCCCGCAATACAAAAACTCATTTATCTCGTAAGCGGAGTGTGCTGGTGCACTGTCTTGCTGAAATGTCTAAAAGTCGAGCTATTTTTACAAGTGTGTGAAAGTGATCGTTTTGGGCATTTCTGTGGCTACAGTGTTAAAACTTCAAGAGTTTGTCATCAATAAACCAGATAAAGTTTGCCATCGATGCAGAGCAGCTATTCAGCAAGTCTGTCAGCACCGGTTGCAATAAGCCAGTTTGTACTTGCAGTACTATGACGTCAGCATTACGTCACGACTAGCAAAGAATATTTAACCATCAGCCATATTTTGTTCAAATATTTCAAATTAATAATTCTTCAGCTACATCTTTTAAAAATTTTATGTAAATTGATCATTATTTGACTGAATTATGAAAGAAAGAAAAAGGGTGACTTCTTTGTGAAACACTGTATAGTTTTTCATATTTAGTGCCACTCTTCTGAACTATCAAGCTTTTGAGATAAGACGCTATATTTAGTGATGTCAAGCAATTAGTTAATGCACTAAATTGATAGCTCAAATTATATTAATTATATATTTAATATGTATTTAGGATATTTATTACGTAGACTGCAAAATGGACATTGAAATCAACTAGCTGCAGGCATTGTTCTTTGTAATAAGATGTTATATTTATTGTATATTTCATATATATTTATTATAATATTTATTGCGTAGACTGCACAAGCAGATAATGGACATTGGGGGAAGCAAGTTGAAAGCCGTTCAGTCTCGTCTGGACATGATCAACGGACAAATAGACCAGACCACGGGGCTTAAAAACAAGGCCAGTGTAGCCGTGAAGACCGCCAAACGGTATGAATAATATTTCTGTTATATTAAATTATATTTTAATAAATTAACTTATCAGTTTATTGTAGCTTCTGTGTGAGTGATATTAAATTATTATTAATTAAATTGAACACAATGGAAAAATAGACCAGACCACTTGACCTACGAACAAGGCCACCTTAGTTATCAAGACTGCTAAGCAGTGTTAGTAATATCGCTTATGAATTGTATATATTATCATATATAATCAATCCATAGTATTGTTTATTTTGGTGGTAATAAACTGTTATTAATTATGTTGATCACAATGGACAAATGGACCAGACCATCCGGCACAAGAATAAGGCTAGCATCGCATCTGGTATGAATGATATTTTTACGCGCAACAGCAGCTACTGCTGTAGTGCGTCTTAGCCATCACAATTCTGTCCATCCGTCTGTCACATCGGTGGATCAGTCAAAAACGGTGCAAGCTAGGATCACCAAATCTTCACCATCGGCTGCCCGAAAGACTCTAGTTTCAGTAACCGTAAAACTTTTTTGTAAGTTCGAAGGGGGTCACCCCGAACAAGGGCGCTAAATGAGAGGGGGTAGGGAAAATCTGCTATATCTAGGCTCCAGCCTATAGCCAGAGCGAGATAGTGGCGCCCTCTGGTGAGTACAAGTAAACAAGTAAAACACTATATATATTTAGCCGTAGGTTGTCTAGCGCCATCTGGCGAGTCATTTAGTTTTACTGGGCCTTCTGAGAAACTAGCCAAAAGCCGTATGGATGAGATCTACGGATGAAGTCTACGGATCACTAGCGTGTGACGGTGCACCGCTGTTGTGCGTTCACCTTTGCGTTAGCAGGGCTTTTCTTGTTTTGTATGTACTGCATTATATCCTTGGTTATATGGCTCGATAGTCTAATGGTTAGTGTGTCGGACTAGTGACTGTGAGGTCGCTGGTTCAACTCCCAGCTGGTACTCTGTCAGGTAATGACCTTAGGCAAGTTGTTCACACACATGTGCCTCTGTCACCATGCAGTATAATTTGGTACTGGTCTCACTGCTGGGAAAGTTACAGCAGTTGGCTCGAGGCCATGGAAATGGAGGTGAACACCGAAACTGCATAAGATTGCTGACATTCAGAAGCAAAGTTGCAGATAATTTATTACTACTACTACAACTACAACTACTGCTATTTGTAGAAATAAGGAGAAGATGCAACAAAAGATTGGATATAAACGGAAGGACATCACAGACAATCTGCTACTACTACAGCTACTACTAGTACCACTACAACTACTAATACTACTACTACTACAATAACTACTACTACTACAGTGTAGTAATTGTTGGTAGAAATGTGAAGATGCAGTAGAAAATTGTGGATGGTTTAGAAGGACATTGCAGACACTCTACTACTGCTATTACTTCTTCAGCTACTACTGTTATTGCTACTATTGTCACAACTAGCATTACTATTAGTACTGCTAGTACTACAACAGTAATTACTACTACTACTACTGCTGCAGTGTAGTGGTTGTCTGCAGAAATGAGGAAAAGACCCAGCAGAAGATTGTGGATCTACAGAAGGACATTGCGGAGAATCATGAAAAGTTGGAGAAATTGCAGAATGACTTGAAACAGATGGACATCGATGCCAAGAAACTGCTGGACGAACACAAGCAGACTATGGTCAGAATTCATTCATTTGTTTGGATATTTATTCCTAAAATTTTTAGGTTAAAGGTGTATGGACCCATTTCAGAGCTATAGAGCATCACCTGGCATTTAGGATCACAAAGGGTTACCTGCCACCTGATACAGGTGAACACTTTAACCCCTGTTAGACAGTTTAGTAGTCAGTTTACTTACAGCAGTATGATAATGTCACATATGATGTCCAAACTACACCGTGTCCCAAAATTAGCGGCCCCCTGCTTCAAACACACAGTATCTGGGAAAAGATGTGCAAGGCAATCAACTGAAATCATCATCATCATCATCAAGCGCATGCCCCGAGCTGGAGCTTAGCGGTTTCCACGAGGTGCTTCCAGTGTTCTTGATCCTGGGCGAATCAACTGAAATGGTAGCGCGAAATACTGAAAACAGTCAAAAACTACGATATTTAGTGAAATTGGCGGTGCCAGAAAATTTCAGCGGTGACGCTACTACAGATCGGCTTGACTCAACTTGGAAGGCCCAAGTCGATACTTGACCCGACTCGCATGTCTAATGTCGTCCCATTTCTCACTGACTGACGAACTATTTGTCCACGATTCCAGACTCTGGTTTCAGGGCTGGCAACACTTTGCAGTCTTCGTCCCTACTCAGTGTTGCCAGGTGCTTGTGAACTTTCTAGCCAAAATCTTCGCCAAACTAGCCCAGAAAGTAGCCATCAGCTTTTCTTCCAGAAAACCAATCATATCATCAAATTACGTCTAACTCATGGCATTTTTCTTTCACAGCTTACTAACTGTCATTTCTACGAATAATGCTTTCTGATTCAGCGACTGGATTGATGGTTAGTTCTAGGCAATGCTATGAATATTTAGGCCTATATCGGCGGTACTGTGGTTATATGCATATAGTGGTTATGGTGCTGCTAGGGCGATTGCCAGGTTCTCAAAAATTTTCTAGCCAAACTCTAGTCAAGAATAGCCTGAAAATTAGCGTCAATTCCTGAAGACGACCAGCCCGCCAAAAAACAAACATGCTTCTCACAAGTAGCCCAAACAGTAGCTGCTTACCAAAACATGAAAAATTTTTTCCACCAGTGCTATGCCAAAACTAGCCCAATTTGGCAGAAAACCGCCCAACTGGCAACACTCTCCCTACGGACTGACTTTTTGTGCAGGAATCGAAGAAGCAAGTGGAGACGGAACTGGAGGAGATGACATCAGCACTGGATCAGGAAGATTCCGAGGAAACGGAACTCAAGAAGGAGTTGATTGAGGACAAGAACAAACTGGACACCTACGAAGCTAACGTTAAAGAAAACCTCGCTAAGACACGCCACTGGAAGAAAGAGGTTTGTGATAGCACCGTGTGAATAGTATTAATTATATATACACCGTGTCCCAAAAAACAGTAAAGTTCTAGTCACTATACAATCGAAAAGTCAAATCTAAACGAATCTGAATAAATATTGTACACTTGATTCACAATAAATTGCTAAAGCGATCACTTAATTTTGTTGAAAAATACTGTATCCTGGCAGAGTTATTAATTGTTATTGTAATTGTGTTTGTCTACGTGTCTGACCGTGTCTGTCTCTCTGTGTGTCTGCCTATAAAGCTAAAGGCAAAGGCGGTATAGGAAACCCATCACAGAGCTACACCTGCCATATGGGATCACACAGTGTCTGACCGGTTGAGACGTTGCCTGTGCGTCTGTCTGTCTATATCTCTGTGTGTGCACCCAGTCGCATTATGCACATGCCAGACCGTCACATCCTAAAGCAAGTTTTTCATGGACAACTGGCAGCATCTGCAATGTGGGCCAGTCTCATGGTACAAAGACGCTCTGAAAGTCAACATGAAGCAGTGCAACATGGACTTGTCAGCTCTCAGCACTGATACACAGGATCATTCAGCCTAAATAACTTTGTGCCATGAAGCAGTTAACCGGTTCAAAGACTAGCGAGTCGAAGCTCTGTTACACAAAAGAGCAGTTCAGACTTCAGAAGAGGACTCACCCTCGCAGCAACCTCAGCATCTGGTCATGTGACAGTTGCTCCCGCGTCTGCAGCTCCAGAATTGGACTCCACACCCATCAGCAAATTTGTCGATGACAAGCAATCCGTCGTTTCGACTGCGCAGTCCACAAGCTGTCCAAGCTGTCTCTGCATCAGATAGGGCCAGATCGCTCGGCCGACACATTGTCCGTCTTTTTATTAAAGCTGTCGAAGCGTTAGTTTTTTAAAGCGCATTAATTACCACATTATTAACGCACCCAGGCCTGTTGAAAGGGAGAGTAGGAGGAAGTTACCCTGGGCCCCGCTACGTTTGGGGGGTCCCACTTGTAGAATATAGAAAGAAAGACAGCAATTTTTCAACAATAACTGACGTCATCGTTAGCATAGAAATTTATCATCCTGTCATCTAAATAATATTTATTTACAGCAGTGATGGAACGGCAACTACAGTTTAGTCATATGAATTCATTCGATTGTCAAATAACCACAGTTTAATGGAATATTGGAACTTGTGCTTCACAGAATTTCGTACGATAAATTACATAAATTTATGCATGTGCATTAATTTTTTAAAGTGTATTAATTTATTAAAGCATTAACACTCTAATTTGACAGCTCTACTTTTTATGTCTCTGTTTTTATGTCTGTGTGTAGTTGTCCAAGCTATCTCTACATCAGATAGAGCTCAATTGCCCGGCTGAGACCTTGCCTCAGTTGACCGCAGAACAGATCGCGGAAGAAGTTGCAGACAACGAGGAGAACTACCGCGTTCAGATCACGAAGCTTGAGACTCAGCTCAGCAACATGAAACCAAACCTTGCCGCCATCGCTGAGTACAGGAAGAAGGTCTGTGTCTCTGTTTGTCTCTCCGTCTGTCTGTCTGTGTCTGTTGCTGAGTGTCCTACAAAACTGGGAAACAGTGATATAGGCTTAAGTTTAGGAAATAATGTTAGGGTAAAGGGAACCCTGTCAATGTCTCTCTCTTTCACTGTCTGTGTCTTTTTCTTTGTTAGTCTTCCTTGCTTGCAAACATGAAACCAATCTTTGCTGCCATTGTTGCATACAGGAAGAATGCCCTTGTCTCTGTCTATCTATTTGTCACTTTGGCTGCCTGTCCGTCCATATCTCTGTGTTTGTTCGGAACTTGGTCATGCAGTATTCATACTTGAGTGCCAATTGCATTGAAGGTCAATGATTAACGACATTTTCCATTTAATTACATCACGTCACCGATGTCCATAACAACCAGCACAAGCAGCACGATGAGCTGTAATGTAGTAGTTGTCGTAGTTGTAGTAGCAGTAGTAGTAGCAGTAGCAGCAGTAGTAGTAGCAGCAGTAGCAGTAGCAGTAGCAGTAGCAGTAGCAGGAGTAGTAGCAGTAGCAGTAGTAGCAGTAGCAGCAGTAGTAGCAGTGGTAGTAGCAGCAGTAGCAATAGTAGTAGTAGTAGTAGCAGCAGTAGCAATAGTAGTAGTAGTAGTAGCAGGAGTAGTATTAGCAGTAGTAGTAGCAGAAGCAGTAGTAGCAGTAGTAGTAGCAGCAGTCGTAGTAGCAGTAGCAGCAGCAGTAGCAGTAGTAGCAGTAGCAGTAGCAGTAGCAGTAGCAGTAGTAGTAGCAGTAGTAGCAGCAGCAGTAGCAGTAGTAGCAGTAGCAGTAGCAGTAGCAGCAGTAGTAGTAGTAGCAGTAGCAGTAGTAGCAGCAGTGGTAGCAGTAGTTGCAGCAGTAGTAGTAGTAGTAGTAGCAGTAGTAGTAGTAGTACAGCTGTAGTAGTTGTTTGCAGGAGGAGATGTACTTGAAACGTGTCTCGGAGTTGGATCAAATCACGGACGTCCGTAATAACCAGCGCAAACAGCACGACGACCTGCGACGTCGCCGACTGGATGAATTTATGACAGGGTTTAGTGTAATCACCACTCGACTGAAGGAAATGTACCAGATGATAACGCTAGGTGGGGATGCAGAGCTCGAACTAGTCGATTCCCTGGATCCCTTCAGTGAAGGCATTGTCTTCAGGTTACTACTACACTTAGTAGTAGTAGTAGTTGTTGTTGTTGTTGTAGTAGTGGTACAACTGTGCCAAATGATTACCTTAGGTGGGGATACAGAACTAGAACTGGTGGATTCTTTCAATTCATTAGTGTGTGAAGGCATCGTCTTCAGGTTACTACTACACCTTGTAGTAGTAGTTGTTGAAGTAGTTGTAGTAGTCATAGTAGATGATTATGCCAGGCGGTGTAAGTTTGTCAGAGTTAGGGATAATTGAATGAATCTGTATAGTTTGATGTAGACTGGAATGCAGAATATGCGTCTAACATGATGCTAAAAATTTTTCAGCGTTTGCAACAAAATTTTCAGAACACACCATGGTGTGAAGGCATAGAATTTTCTGACTCACACTGTAGATGATTGATACAACAACTGGGCAGTGATTCGAAATTTATCAAATCTCTGGTCCTTTTCGTCTCGTTTCTGCTATAACTACAACGAAAACAACAACTACTGCTACAACTACTGTTTGCCTGTGTGTAGCGTGAGACCACCCAAGAAGTCGTGGAAGAATATTTCAAACTTGTCTGGAGGAGAGAAGACCTTGAGTTCATTGGCTCTGGTGTTTGCGCTACATCATTACAAACCGACGCCACTCTACGTCATGGATGAGATAGACGCTGCACTCGATTTCAAGAATGTCTCCATCGTAGCCAACTACATCAAGGTAAACTATTACTACTACTACTACTACTACTACTACTACCACTGATACTACTACAGGAAGCCCACGCCGCTGTACATCTTTGATGAAATTGATGCTGTCGTGGATTTCAAGATTTTTCCATTGTAGCCAGCAACTACTAAATTACTTTTACTACTACTGCTACAAAACTACTACTACTTAGGGATGCTGATTTATAGCGGAGAGTTGTCTTAAAGTATGCGAAAGTTTTCGAGGCAAAAAATGCAAAATTTGGCAAAACATGCGGTGCATATGCCATATATATGCGGCATATTTTTCTGCATATTTCTGGCATATATATGCAACTTCGAGTGATGGAGAATCATGATCATGATCATTAGTAGGCTTAACCCCTTGACTGCTATCGTGACGACGTGCGTCGTCACGATGTGTGTATTGCACCCGGCTGTATGACGACGCACGTCGTCCTAAACTATATATGCCGGGCTGCCGTGCAGCAGTAGCCAATACATCATAGTTTAGCAGTGGCGACTTCAAGTACTTGGCCA
>Ga0056128_1000550_pt1 | contig 34484 bp, 17 predicted proteins | sample WorMetLIZISLAND2_FD_71113 | JGI IMG/M metagenome (GOLD analysis project Ga0056128, IMG submission 71113) | Marine gutless worms symbiont microbial communities from Max Planck institute for Marine Microbiology, Germany - Olavius geniculatus... ...
CATTAAAATTTGGTGACGATCGGTTCAGGGATTTTTGGTTGGCTGAGGGTCAAAGTTTGCATTTTCCCATATACTTTGAAGGTCGTCCTTACAACACTCACACTACCGTGTGAGTGTGATGATGACCTAGAAGTTACCAATAGTTTTTGTAAAAGCTTCGTGGGTCTTGTAGATAACCAAAACATTCCGATTTTACCATAAACCCCGCACCCAATGACTTCGAACGGCCTGGTATGGGGTGACGTAGATTGGAACTGACCGGTACTACTGAAGTTCTTGCTGCAGACCATATGAGTGACGTTGGTGATGGTGTACTCGGGCAGGCTAATGTTTGGGTTCATCTCCACCGAGTTGGCGTCAGTTCTCCAGTGGAACACCAGATCCTCCGTAGTATACGCGTCTGCACGACAGAACGTTGCAGTTTACTTTGCCAGACGACTACAGAATGGACCAAAAAGAAACTAAATGTCCTTTGCATGTAAAACGATGGTTATTGGTTAATATATGGAGCTCTCTGTCTGACACAATCTGTTTTAGTTGTGTGACTGGTTTTAGCTAGTTCCTCAAAGACACTGATATAGCAACATAACTATCTGAGCATGTTAGTTGCTTAGTCTGTCTGTTTGTTTATCTGCGTACAGCGTACTAATGCCGGGCAACTGTTAGTGTTCATTCAACTGTGCCCTGTTGTCCAGCTGTGTCAATTAAGTGTGATGATGCGTACTCTGTTCAGTGAAATAAATAAATACATAAATAAATTTAAATTGCGAATAATTAATAGCAAATGTCACAGTTTTTCAAACAGTATAAATATCGGGCACTATATAGTTTATATGGCACTATATTGACGCAGTTAAAAAGTTTCACGTTTTTGTCTCACCCGGTTTACGTCGTATATACCAAATCACAGTAAAATTAACAGTTTATTCAATTAATCAATTAATCAATCAACCATAGTTGTCTTAACGACAAAGATATTTTAATGTTAATAGCAAAACGATCGGGTTTAGGTGACCATCACAAATAAGTCGTTAATAGTTAACGATACTGCACGTACAGCTGCCGAACTCAATCTTGCACGTCTGGTTGTCCATCGGATATTTATGAAGGAGCATATCACAAGCGAGCGTAAGCGTCAGGCGCTGGCTGTAGAGCACGGTGCCGTCGGGTGACAGGCGGATCAGTCGGTTCGGTACGGTGATTAGATGGAACACACCTTCCTTGAGGTTGCGAACGAACACGTCCGGCGTCCACAGTCGCTCGAACTGGTTGTGGTTTAAAGTAATGCTAACAGCACATTTGCACAGACTATAGAACTTTTCTGATCGTCGTTAGCGTAACACATTTATTTAGACGAAATCAGCCTAGCATTAACTTCAACCGGTCTAAAATATAAAAAAAATTCTTACCTTAAAAACTGAAGCAGTCTCAAAGCTACGGAGCGTCAGCTGCGATGAATCACACTGTTGACCGAAACGGGTAAAGGCCCCACGCTCGGAGACCGCTTGAACTCCAGCTAATTAGGCTGGTACTCAGTGAACCTACCCCGGCGGGATAGAAGGACGAGTTAACGTGGGTTGTGGATTACACACCGCGACGGTTTATTTTCCTGCAGTCACCCATTCATGCAAGTACTAACCGGACCCGGCGTAGGGCAAATAGGGTGATAATCGGCCACAACGTGTTGACCATTGGACCATGCCACCACTGAACTACGTCAGGTGAAGACACGTGGCTAATGCCTTGTATAGATGATTGGAGCGGTGACATGTCCGTTAGCTGCACCGCTGGTCCAACTGTCCACTAGAGCGGGCAATAAAAGAGCGCATAATGATGTGCAGTATCATTATCTCATGCTAATCAGCTGTCACCTGTTGGATTATAAAGTGCCGCTGGTCACATGTCGAACACGCTGTGTAGCAAATGTCCGCACGTTTGATATAACGAGACAACCAAAACATGACCATCAGCAATATATGCAATTATGCATCCTTTAATTATGAACTGTGTGTCTGCAGTTTGTGCCATCAACTGGTACTGATCAATTTTACACCTTACTGCAAAGATATGTGTAATGCATCGGTGCAATGATTAAGGTTTGATGAGATCTTCAACGAACGTTTTTATCGCAAATTTTCCGAGAAGCGTGTTAGTAAAAAGTTTTACAAATCGATCTGTAGTTAGCAAAGATATGGCAAAGAGTTTAAAGGCATATTTTTGACTCATTACCGTCGGCCTTCGCTAGACCTGTAAGTATGGCTTCTTTTTGGCTCCTACTTGAGGTGTGCAGACAGAAAAAAATAACTTTTTGCAAGTGCAGTGCAAAAAAAATTATCTTCCCGCTCCCTGCCACAATGTCTTGTCTACCCCGTGGTCTTCTAATTCACAAAAAGCTGGCACTAGTTGTCTGAAAACTGATGTAGATACGGAAATTAAGTAAGGCATAACATATTGTCAAGCAGTCTGCGGAAAAGGATATCCGCATGCATGTCACAGTACGATGTGCGCGTTGCGAATTGCAATTAGGCTTAATGTATGCATCACTTGATGCGCTTCTGCAACAAGCAACGCTAATACTCAAACGACGCAAATTGGACTAAGACTAAGACTTATAGGCGTAATTGTGCGTGAGTGCTTAGATAATTGGATGTCCTACAAAACAGAGCAAAGGTTAAGAATACAGTTTGCTATAAACACGTAAAACTCATTTTATATTTTTAAAAACGTTTACAACGTGACTTTTTACTATTTGACGTGCTAACTAAAAGCGACTGCTTTCGGATGCATTTTTTTCATATTAAACAATTTTTTATCATTGTGCACAAATAAAGAAATTTAAATACAAAGTTTGTTATTACTTTTTCATTAGTAATCCGTTGAATTTTTATATACCGGGTGGCGCAAAAAAAATCCTGAACATTTGCATGCATTATTTAGCCGAATGGTCGAAATGAATCAACTCAAAAGCATTTATGTAATGAGCAAATATCAACGAATATGTGTAGAAATTTTCGCCTAAAACACTTCGATATTAGCAGCGATACAAACAAAATAGCGTTACACGCCATAAAGCAATTTTTGCAAAGGGTTCATCATTTGCTTTGCCGCTCGTACGCAGGCTATGCCAAAACGTCACAGTAGACCGAATCATCTGTAACTGATCAGCAGAAAAAGTGCTGAATAGGTCCCCATTCTCTTTTGCCACTACTGCTAGACGTGCTTCTCATTGCTATACGGTTATTTTGATTCTGGCTGTCTGATGGCGGCATCATGCCATTTGTCTGAGATAACATTCTGAAGATCTTTGAGTTCGCAAATGGTTCACGATTTTCTTCGCAGACCAGTTGTTGCAAGGTATCCCAAACTAAATAATGTAGTAAATTGAAATCTGTTGAATGCAGTTTCTATTCCTGTGAGCTTACGAAATTGGGCGTGTTGTGTTGAAAAAATTTTTTGAGTTGCTTTGATGTAGTGTGATGAAAAACTGTCTTTACATAGTGAAATTTTTAACTCGCCTTACGTCATTAAGCGACACTCAGTGGTGCCATAAGTGAGGTCACTAAAATTTATAAGCAAGTAAGAGTACATATTGGTCTACAAATGTGCAAAAGAAAATTTATCTCCGTGAAGTATATGCGCCGTTAAAGTTATGCAAACTTCGGGACGTTTTTTAGCGCCACCCGGTATAAGTAATTAAAATAATCGTCAGTTTCACAATACCACTCAATGTATATTTAAAATTTTATAAACATCAAAAAATTTTAAAACGTATACATTAAAAATTTTAAATAGTTTACAAACGTTTAAATTGCCATAGAAATAGAGCTAATCGAATTAGTGGCGTTAAAAAAATCTAATTGCCAATCAAAAATTATTTTTGAAATGATTTAATTGAAACATACGAGGGTCGTTCCATTAATAAGTTACAAAACAGCGTCGTTCTGTTAGTTTTTCAAATTAAAAAAAAATAAAAATATACGTTTTGTAGAAAATTTTATTTTTGATATATGTAAATATTTTTTTGATAATGACGTCATTATTGTGTGGTCACTTGCTCATAAAACACAGTTTGTTTGTGTATTATTTTTCCCGCCAGTAATATAGGCTATCATAATTTGCAAGTGATAAACAACACGAAAACACAAAAAATGAATAAACTTAAAAAGTTAATATCACCTCATTAAATGTTAAAGATTAGTGTTTTATTTATCAGCATATTGTCCGAGTTCTTTCAAACATTTTGTTTTATATGTCAACAAGTTTCTGAATGCTCTATGCAAAGAATGATGATAGCTGGCAGTGGCTGCTGTCCAAGCTACTGACGAACGACTTAACTGATTGCACCTCAGAATCTTATGTGAATTTCTGCCCAGTTAGCATTTTCTTACACCAGATGTGTATTGTTGGTTTCGTAAAACACTTGTCACCTTATACTGGAGTAAATTTCATCTGTACTTATTTCTTTTGCCCACCAAAAAAACGAATAATAACATGCTGTTCGTTACGGGACAAATTTAGTGGCAACGTCACCAAATTTAATGTGTATAAATGACGTCACAGTGACGTCATCGTGGTAAAACTCACATATGGTAACCAGAAATAAATTTTTTTACGAAATGTATATTTTAAATTTTTACTATTTGAAAAACTAACAAAATGACGATGTTTTGTAACTTATTTATGAAACGATCCTCGAATTTACAGCAGTACATGTGTACTTATTTTTGCCCCCCCCAATCATGCAGTCGCAAAACAATTGTATTTGTTCGATTTAAAAAAATGACGTTTGAAGTCCTACTTGCCTCATTACTCATAGTGACTATACGTCGGGTGATCTGAAAGTCGCTTGTCTGAATATGCCAACCTGCGATTGAATGATGTGTAGGACAGCCGTTCGTCTTTCCAGAGCTGACGCAAGTAGAGAGTCATCGAATAATCCTGCGTTACAACGTAAATAACGTCACGAAAAAACCGGTTGACGAAAGTTGTAGAATGTAGTTTTACGGCAACTGTGCAACGACAACGAGGCAAAACGCAACTGCCTTTTAATTTATTTCACAATTTTTTTCTTAATCATCCAGGACATAATAAAGCAAGAAGACGACCACACCATGTCCGAAGAAATTCAGAGATAAAGTGTTATTCTACGCAGACTAAGTGTATTATCATAATTTGTACTACCGTGCTTTAAAACTCCGGACACTGCAAAGTAGCCTTAAAAAATCTACCATAACGTGGCCATTTAAAGTCATTTAAAATAATCTATTTTTGGGATTAGTAAAAAATTATATAAAATGGTTTTAACAAGTTTACCTATAAAAATTCTAAAAACAGTAGCGACCAAAAACACAAAAAATGCTGTTTTCGATCGTCCCACAGTCGTTTAACGACCCTCTTCGAAAAATCTCATCGAATAAATAGCAACACTACGTCCATAAATTGCACTTTGATGCTGACAATCTGTTACTTTTCACATTTGTTTTGATTAGCTCCAAAAACACAAGTATCCTTTGCAAAATCTGTACTGGCCATTCAAGGTCATCTAAGATCGTCGATTTCGGTATCAATCGAAAGCGCGCATGCAATTATCAACTTTCGTCATTTTGACATTTGAGTTTCGATTGGATATGGTAATGTTCCATGGACTAAAAGCTAACAGAAAACTAAATCAGTCAATTGCAAGCAGAAAAAACGAAAAACTTGGAAAAAGTGACTAAAGACGAAAAAACGATCATTATTAAAATCCAGAAAAGTTTCGAAAATCGAGACTGCGCAAAAATGTAAAATACACCAGTTGTTGAAGGCAGTTATATATCAAAGTTAAGGATAAGTAAAACTCACCATTTTCACTTCGCTGATAGAGCTGATGTCGTTGACGTTAATATTAATGAACACTTCTAGCGGGACGCCTATAAAACAAAATACCAAAAATATCTCATTCATATTGTACCTGTTGGCTCAAAAATGTCCAACTAGACAAAATGTAATTTTCTGAAGCCCGATAAAAATTGTTTTCCCAAAATTCAAAAATTCGCAAAAAAACTTTCATCGCTCCTTAAAAATAATTACTTTACTAAAATATTTTCACTGTTTTAAATATGACAGTCGTTACATATTTTATAGGTTATTTCAAAATTACATCAAAACAAGAGCACATGGACAATCAGTTAAAATGTTCATTGCTCAGTGTCGTCAAAGAGTATCTCAATCCAAGCTTAAAAGCTTTGCACGATCTCAAATTCTGTGATGCGGCCGTCATTACAAGCTGCATTGCGGATTTCGCCGGTCCGGCCATCCCGTACGAGTTCCAAACTTAAAAACAAAAAAAAACGACGACAAGTGGTGCAAACGTGCCACAGCATAAAAGTAACCAGATTGCCAATTTTTACTTTAAAAAATCGAATGTCATGGTTAGGATTACAGTTAAGGCTAGTTTGTTTAGTTAGACGGCTGCAGATTATGTCGGCACTGGGCCGACTTTTCAATAAGTCTATCGGTGTTTTCGGCTTGTGATGAAATGTCCCGCAGCGTTCAAGCATAACTCGTCAGACATAATAATCAAGAGGGTTAATGTCCGTCGAGCTTGACGTCGTCAAAAACTGGTGCCACATATACACGTCTATGCGACTGAGCAGTCACATTATCTTGATATGGCGAAAAATGAACTCGCGAGAGACCTTAGCCACGGCGGTCAGCATATGGCCTGGGTGACGAGGGCACGTCACGATAATGAGCTTCGCTGACCTCGTCTCGACTTTGCGATCCACGAATATAAAATTGGCGCAACCGTGCAGTTTTTTCTCACTTCGAACTGACAGTTATATAAGCGACTGACTGGACGTCTTTCGCATGCGAAGGAGGCAGCGCAGGATTCAGAAATTGGCAAAAACACTGGACAGTTTAGAAACCTTAACAACCCAGGGGGCTTCCACATTAGCATAATTCGTAAAACTAGAAAACGTTTACTTGTTTGGAGCATGTTCGAATGAAAAAAATTGTTGGCATGTTTAGAATTAGGTTAACCTAAAAGCTAAATGAAATAAAACAAACTGAAGCAACATTTTATTTCAGTCCAGTGCTTTTTTGTCGCTTTAAACAGTCGAGCCACTAACCACGGTCGGACGCCGGTCGAGTTCGACTGTTGTACCTAGGAGAGCTGAGTAATTCTTCAACCAGATCTGACACGGCTCTGCAACGCACAACAGCAGAACAACAGAAGTAAAATTCATTGCAATATACATGTATTTCACCGTGAACCACAGAGTTAAATGTGTGTGTTATACGGAATCAACCACGGAAATTTAAATGGAGATGGACATTATACAGTCATTGGCATAATGTTTCTCAAGAACCACCATAGTTTCTGGGTGCAGTATGTTTTTGCGGATGTTCGCGGGGGTTCTGCGAAGGGGAGACGTCGAAGTTCGAACGACTGCGGCGTGCTTTCTGTCGCTATAGCAACGACTTGTTGTTGTGGCTGGATTTACTGCGGCGTCTGTTGAAGCAGCGAGAAACACCCTGAACTCAAGCTGCCCGGTGCATGCCGCAGCCCAGCCACCGGGCCGGGTTGAAGCATAGCGCTCAGCTAACCACGATCTCATACTCACTCGCTGATGTACATGTACACACACTGTTTGTGTTCGGACTTGCGCAGAAAGTGCAATAAAACAACAAACAGCTGCGCCTGCAGAATTCTTCTTGCACACGGACAAATTTCGAGTCTTTTGCTGAAATCGAACAAAAATGCTGACGTACGTTAGTGTCAATTGGCTTTGAGAACGTTTAATTATTCGATACATGAACATTGCACGTTTACACCCGGTTTTGAAAGTTAAAATCGTTAGTTTGACGACTGTTTTCGGTTTGAGACGTCGGAGACGACGACGACGACGATGACGACCACTAACGACATCTGGCGGATTATCTCGGCTGCTGAGCAAACAGAGAAGGATTATCGGCATGACCACTGACCAGCAACGTCATGAGATGAGAGAGAGGGAGAGAGATCCGGTGTTTCAGATAACGGACATTTTGTCCCCTCCACCCAAGTGCCCACTCAAGCTATAGGACGGCCTACATTTTCAACAGTGTAGTTACCATTAGGCAAAGTAACGCAAGTGACGCCGCCTATTCTTACACAGTTTTCCGTAGCGTGGTCTGTCTGTCTGTCGTCCGTCTGTCACATTCGTGATTTTTGGTAAATAGTTTGACAGCTTTCGTTATCATCTTGCAGGTACACTAGGGTTTAATGACACGTGTTAGACTGAGGTTTATGACGCCCGCGAGGAAAGAAAAATTTGGGGTCGCATCCAACCCAGAACATGCCATTGTCTCTAACTTACGAAAAACTGATCTATATAATTTACCAAGTGGCGGCATCTATTAAGGATTCCGCGTTTTATCGAATTATTTTGATCCCTGTTAGTATATCATCATCATTATAGTGCCTGCATTTTCGCACGTTTTGTACTAGGTTTTAGTTGAACCCAAAATACGCGTTATGTTACTGTGAGACTGACTTACTCTCTGTGCACTGTGAACGGATGTGGACAGTAGCTGTCAGTAGGATATGACACCTTTAAAAACATCACTTTATTGATAAGCGAGCCAGAGGTCAACCAATAGGGCATATTCGTCAAATATTATTTACGAATAACAGCAAAAAGTTTTCTTGTCGACTAAGAGTGCAGAGATGCATGCACATTATAAATATCATGTTCAATTGCCCATATGTGCACATTTAATGTTCAGTTTATATAGGCTTAAATTATCATTATAATAATTAATTACTTATTACCTTCAAAGCAAGAAAAACAATCTACTGAGCTACAGCCAGTCTACCACTGTCAAAGTCGAAAAAAACTAAGTTATTGCGATCACGTAAACAATTTGCCTGGTTCAATAGTCTCGCTGCTACAGCAGTGTCTTTAATATGTCAATGGCGGGTCATTGTCGGTTAATACGTCCTCGGAGTAGAGTCAACAGACACAATATCGCGGCTCGCAGGAAGAAAGTCGCCAATAAGGACGACGTGCAAGAGGGCGATAAAGCGCCGAATAAAAGAAATAAACGACATGCCGTGTGTGGACTGTTACTGTCAAGCACTTTGTCCTACAGATGAACACTAACCCTTCTACCGCAGACTGCTATTATCCCAGATAAAACAATACCACCTTTATTTTTTATCATAACGTTGGCAAAATGTGGAGCGATTTTAGCAATCCTTTTACTGTTACATTGCCAAACGAAGTACGAAAAAAGTGAAATAAAAAGTATCACCTAAACATTTTTTTCCGCCCAAAAATGTTTGGCTGTTTACACATTTATACAGCATTTATTTAACACCAAAGTAGTAAAAATCATTATTTGCAGTAAAAAATATACGAGATGCCTATTCATCGCTTGTGTGGTTTTGTTGCTCACAAAAGAGACGGCAGTATTGTTTTTTGCATCTTTGTTACGTTTTTTTTCGGTTTCTCTGTCGACATAATAACTCATGAATCGCTGCACTAAACTTGACGAAATTTTGCAGTAACGTGTACATTGGCAACCTCTGAAACTCTATTGAATTTTAAAATCATATGTTAGAGGCTAAGGTCACGTAAATTTTGTTGTTTTTGTGTGCATGATACTGCGGCTGTGCGCGGGCAGTACTTAGTCTTGAGCAACGCTAGACAGTCTTGTTATAGATTAATTTATATGCTTTGAGTAGAGCACGCAGTTTGTTGATAGATGCGTCAGTGAAGCGTTGATCAACTGTTTCGCCAAACGTTTAACAGGAGATGTCGCAACGTAAGCAACGTCGAGAATAAGTTGTAAACCAAAAAACCTGTTTAAGAAATACTCTCTAACTTATTATTTTTAATTAAAACTAGCGTCGAAGGCTGCGATATTATTCTGGTTATTATAAAAAGCTGTACACTAAGTAGTGTAGTAACAGATGAGGCTATCTGGTCCGGCGGGAACAGGTAAGACAAATGTAAAAACGTTAATAAAATCAATACACATTTGCCACAGTTATCATAAAAAATATAAATGGCATCTTTTTTCTGAAACATGGAGAGTGGTTTATGGCGGCTTCGGCAAATATAGAGTATACAAATAGGCAGTCCCGCAATCTGTCAGCTTTCTGACAAATGTTCGGTATGTGACGTCGTAAAATGCCTCTGACACGCGTAAAACGCGCGTTATGTAACGGTGGTGTTTAGTTATTGCAAATTTTAACGATAGCATACAATGGAAAATATTATGACATCGCAGTGGACGACTATTTTCAACAACATTTCGAATCGCGGAGAGAGAAACGACAGATGAATGATAACCGACATTACACAGCCGTTGTAGCCTACATAGGATTTCGTACACAGTGTGACTGAAATCGCACACTGCTATCAGAGAAAGTGAAATTTTCGTGTATAGTCACGTGCGTCAGATAATTCGCTGCGATGCACCGTACAAGCTCACCTGCCGCGCAATGTGCTTCCGTTGACGGCAATCGCGCTGGAGTAATCATCAGTACGTAAACCTCAATAACATTTTATCCAGCGTTTTATGTTGCGATCGTCAACTGCATATTTATCGGACATTATATGACATTTCATGTGACATTTATATAATATTGCTTTGAGTGTCTTCGACGGAATCCAGCCTTTTGGTTGCAACACTAATAAACGTTCATTCATTCATTCATTCATGTCGTCGCTAGAAACTAGACAAAAAGCCCAGCTGTCGCTAGAACAGCCGACTGTACTGATTATCAGTGATCTTCAAGGTCACCCAAGGTCGATGATTTTCATTTCATCTAAAAGGGCGTATGCCACTTCCTATTAGTGATTAATAGTAACCTTGACCCTATTTCGCACCGTTTCCGAGATATGGCCAGTTTTCCGTTGATAAACGCACATTTTTCCTACTCCTCGTCTATACAACCCCAAATTTGATTATTTAAATAAATGTTCCCCTTGCACCTAATGGCTAAAGTTTTGCATGCTCGAGTTTAACACCCATGGCTAATTACTCGTGTAAAAAGTTTTTCCCTACTCCTTACCTGTTAGCCATAGTACATCCGTTACAGACAGACAGACGGACGACAACCATGACAATAACCCAACCGTTACTAAAATACAGTCGGCTAAAAACTATGTCGGGCCAAGTGCCCACATATTATGCCGCCGTCCACCTAGCACTTATTTATTTTGAACATCAACTAAAAGTCCATAACTAAGCACTGCACTGATGTGACCGATATGAACTGGCTCGTAAACACTGACGCGAAATATGCATCACGTTCGGAATATTTTTGACGTCCGGTGACCTTGATCTTTGACCTTTTGAGTTGAAAATTGGCACACTTGTGTTCCGAGCAATGTTTATTTCTGCATGTCAGTTTTTGACTTGGAAGCCCGAGACAGACAGACAGACGGACAGACGAAGGCATAATAATGGCGAAGTTTCGATAACGGCGGTGACGATAACGATATGGTATCACGACAGTCCTACTACTAGTAGTACTACTAAAAACACCGATTGTTTGACAGTTGCAGACAGCTGCATACAGAGCCGGAGTACTGTATCTGTCGTATTCTCATAGCGAATAAAAAAGCTAGTTGCAAGACGAAGCACTAGCTGCGTAACAGAAGCGGAGCGAGCGAAGTATTGAGCGTAAACGAGTGGTTTATGCCGGTATGCCGTTACGCCTCCTGTCAGCTGCAGCAGTCGTCAAGTGAGGTAGATTAATAACACCTGCGCTGCTGCTGCTGCTGCTGCGGCGTGTGTCGACACTTAGCAGATCGCCCAGTGCAATCATACACCACGTCGTTCACGCACCGTCAGCCGGCGGGAACAGGTAAGACAACTGGAACAACTAAACGAGGTCGCTGCGTCCGTCACTGTATCATGTGCTAGGTGGCTTCGGGCGCAACGATAGCGCGTCGGATTTGCGATCAAGAAAGGTCCTGGGTTCGATCCCCGGTCGGGTCGCTATCGAGTGGTTACTACTGTCATAAAGACAGTTATAACAGTTTAGACGTTACTGCATTTTATTTCCAGACCATCATAATTTCACAACAATTTCGACGATATAAATCTAAGGACCGATTCGTCCTTTCCAGCGAATCGATTGTCTAGGAAACAACCGCTAAGTCACTTTCCTTGCGACCTACGTGTATTACATCATATTCCAGAACCTTCTTGAAGGTCGGAACTAGTTTCGTTTGTTACCATTGGTTAAAAAAATAGGATTCATGGATAATAATAATGTTTTGCCTAGACTGTTCTATATCTATCCCGAGGACGTCGAAGCCTACCAAAACAAAAACGAACCCGAGAAATTGCATGCTGTATGACACTACTTAGATGGGAGACCTCTCGGTATATGACTAACCACCAGGGCAACTCAGCCCCCCATCCCTCCGGGGCATAAGTAAATTAAGTACCGGCTTGTCTGGCTAGGGTTGAGGTGGGGCGCGCTCACCTGTGTCGGTTGGTAAGTAATACTGTGTGGTCCCATATGGCAGGTGACTGTGAGACAGATTACCATGAAGAACACACACACCTTTAACCTTTATTGGTCTTCGATGAAACAAACTGCCGTCCGAAATTGCCTCTGCACCGCCAGTGTCGGTCGTAACGCAGCGTTTTGATAAGATTTTTTCGTGCCGTCTGTCAGATCGAACCTACTCGGTAATTAATTTAGTCTATATTAAACTACTTTATGACAATGTAACCACATACCGCAATTTTGAGTTTTAACCGTTGCTATTACGCTAAGAGTTGTCATGTAAATTTGTAAAATGTTTAATTTTATCGTTAAATTTTTAACCTGATAATTGAAACTTTCGGTCATAAGCATTTAAAATACAAATAACTTTTTTTGAATCTTGCAGTTTTGTGCATCACACACGCATGGGAGGCTTGTGGGACGCGAGACATTTGGCGTAAAGGTGAGGCAATATTGCGAGAGGCGCCGAAAACAAATTATCACACGCAGTGGCGTCGTATATGATGATGATCCAACACCACCCTAGGGGACGGGGAGCAATGACAGGTCTGGGTGTGTGTGCCCCTAGAGAGTCTTGGGAGCATCGTTGGCTCCTCAGTGGGGTTTAAGTGCATGGGAGTTCCAGCCGCGAAAGATTTCAGTTCATTCATCCTTTAAAATAAACTTCTTTGATGCTGAAAATTAACAGCTTTCACTGTGGTGATTTTACGTCACCATTCCTTCATGCACTTTGAAAAAATAAAATAATCCGTGTCCCCGCTCGGCGCCCATAACTTTGAGGGGGGATGTCCCCTGTTTTTTATGCCTTGACGCCCATGATCACAAGACGGAACTGGCTTAATTCGCAGACTCGACAATAAAATGAAGAAAAATTGTCATACGGTGGTCAACATTCAAGATGCCACCATCGCGCCAATGTATTAGTAAACGAGCATTTCCCGTCTCGTCGTCAAAGTAACTTTCTTTACTGGAATTTAAACTTTATAAATAGCATATTGTTCGGTAGTTCCAATGTCCTTCTTTCACAATTAGTTACTGTTGTGTTACTTGTTCACTATTCTACAACTAATGAAGATATATACAAAACTGTTTATGACTGTAAAACAACCATTTTTTTTAATTTCAAATTTCGCGTAGCCGTTTTGTGGGACGTGTTTTGTATGTACTTTAAAACTGACGTAAACAACATATTAGTGCAAGGTCAAATGTCAATATAAACGACGAATCATGAATGCTGGCTGAAAACGGCTGAATCAGCGACGCTGCAGATGTGACGTCAAGTGATGGCAGTTTGTGATGACGGCGGAAATTGAACAATTCGTCTATAGACTGCAGTAAGGTAGAAAGACTGTCTCATACAGCGGATCTCAGTTGGCATTCATTAGACGCAGAGCAATGTAATGACGACAAATTGAGCCAACTACGACGACACGGAAATAAGCCGTAAAGTGAATGATTCCCAATGCACTAAACACTGCTAAAGCACCGCTGATTTGTCGTCTTGAATGCCTGATCTGAAAGCAGACGAACTTGCAGAAAAGACTTTAGAACAACAGCGAAATAACATCTACGTTTACAAAATGTTTGCATTATATTTTACGACAGATCTACGTAGTGTTGTTAAAATTATTTTAAAATGCTCGATAATTGTAATGGAAGTTACGACAATTAAACTAAATATACGAGAACTTGAAAGCAGTATTATCATACTCGGTTGCTGTGCTGTTTTGCAATATTTTTCGAAAATAAAATATATAGCTGTTCACATATTATTAATATTAGCCACACTGCAGAACAGAGTCTGCACAAACTGCGTAGTAATCAGTGATGCCCGCATTGTGTCGCTGCATGCTTGAGCCACAAGCAACCAACATCAGTGCTATAAACTCAGCTCGAAAATACCGGGTGGCGCAAAAAAACGTCCTGAACATTCGCATGCGTTATTCAACTGAATGGTCAAAGTAAATCAACACAAAAGCATTGTTGTAATGATCGAACATCAGCGAATATGTGCGGGAATTTTCGCTTAAAACACTTCTGTATTAGCCGTGATACAAACAAAATAGTGTTACACGTCATGAAGCAATTTTTGCAAGCGGTTCATCATTTGCGTTGCCGCTCGTACGCAGGCTATGCCAAAACGTCACAGTAGGCCGAATCATCAGTAAGTGATCAGCAGATAAAGTGCTAAATCGGTCCATTACTCTCCTTTTCCACTGACGCTAGACGCTTTTTCCCACTGCTCTACGGCTTTTCCGATTCTGGCTGTCTGATGTCGACGTCATGCCATTTGTCTGAGATAACATTCTGAAGATCTTTGAGTTCGCAAATGGTTCACGCCTTCCTTCGCAGACAAGTTGTTGCAAGGTATCCCAAACTGAGTAATGTAGTAAATTCAAAGCTCTTGAATGCGGTTTCCATTCCTGTGAACTGACATATCGGGCGTGTTGTGTCGAAAAAAAATTTTGAGTTGCTTTGATTGCGGTGTGATGGAACGCTGTCCTTACATAGGCCTAATTAAATTTTTTTAACTTTCTTTACCTCATTAAGCGCCATCCAGTAGTGTCATAAGTGAGGTCACTGAAATTTATCAGCAAGTAAGACTATTGGTAACATATTGGTAATGTACAAAAGAAAATTTATCTCCGTAAAGTATACGCGCCGATATAGTTATGCAAATTTCGAAACGTTTTTAGCGCCACCCGGTATTTATTTTGCTGAATACGTGAATTTTATAACGTGCACATAGTTTGATTCACTGTGTTTGTCCGTTTGTCTGTCTCTTTTTTGTGCATAATATTACTTTTATGGGAAAATTATGTAAATAAACATAAATATCGTATCGTTCAATATGTACCGAAATATTTGCTAGAGTGCCTTCAATCCGTAGCACAAAGGCGCCATACTATACAGTCATGTGACATGCAATAGCAAAAATAAAGTTAAAAAGTATACAAAGCCAGAGTATTATCATACATTTTGAAAACTTAGTTAATGTCGGCCTGCAGTTAAATGTTTATTGCAATGGTGATTTTTAAGGCGGCGCAAAACACAGCAGTCCGAGATGTCATTCGTAGCGCAGCGTGTTTGAAATAGGCCTACATGTTTGCGGCACATTTTGTCGACGTGTTCAGTGCGTATGCTTGGAAGATGCAGCAGCAACAACAGCAGCACGGTGTGATGATGACGCAGTCGCGGTCACGCTGTGCTGTCTGGCTGCGTGCAGTGAGTGGTCACGGACTACTAGATCTATAGCACGATACATCTAGGTGTCCTTGGCTGGTTTCAGAGTCTGCGTGACGCCGCACAACGACAGACGATCATCATCGCGTCACATGAACGCATGGCCGCTCCCTGCATCATCTAGTCAGTCCGATGCCATACCATACCATACAGGCGACGTTAATTATTGACTAGATCGCTGCCCATAGCAACACAGCCGCCTGACCCAACTCAGTGCCAGGTCAAACCAAACTAATCGGCGCTCCGGCACTTCGAGCTACGTACTCGACCCCGACTTACAGACACAAACTCCACTTTCCTCGATTTGTGGTGTAGGCCTATCTATTGTACCACACGCTGTACAAGATGTCGCGCGGCAAATTGAAAGTGTACGCCGAATACACAACAAGTCCACAGTAAAATGGAAAGCTCGCAACTAATCCACAAGATGTTGTACAATCGGTTGAGTGAATTTTTCCTGTACTCCTTCCGCTTTCCCCCTTATCATTAACATTTCCTTTCCTGTTTTTTCAGAGGGCTTCTTCCCAGTTAGCGGGTCTTGGAGTCTGAAAAGTGTTGTACGCTTTTGTTAACAGTTAACTTCCAAAAAAATTATAGCTATCAGATACATATACAGTACACGAAAGCTATATTTATTTTTATTTATTTATATGACAATTTTACCCTTTACAGCCTGGCTGTTAGCATCAGTAGCTGTCGTTGCAGGTATATTTAGCATTGATTCTGTGTCGTATTAAGCTGATAATGAGATAAACTTGCCTGCTGCTGCGGCAGCTGGAGATGGCTAGGCAGCAGAATATGACGGCGACTAGACGCAGTCTTCGCCAGCGCGTCTCCGCCATCAGCCTTCCCGTCCACGAGTGAAGATGACGCTATACCTGCACATCAAGTGACAGTTTTATATTCGTTCTTTTAGCAAGCTACTATTACTCAAAAACGCTTCGTTTACTTTAATCAACACAACGTTACATTAGTTATTCACAGAACCGATACTGACGATTATAATAGTACAAAGATTCACGTTGTTCACTGCAACCGAATTAAGCGCTTTGGCACTGCACTCGTACGGGCAGAGTACACGGTATTAACATGGATTTCCACAAATAAACAATATATACAAAAATAAACGACCAATCGACCATGTGTTGAAATCGACGAACAGTCCAGTAGTTTATATAAACAATCTTGAGGTTACGAGAGTCTATGAAAAATTGAATACGCAGAACGTGAGAGAAATGAAACAGCAATTCAATGAAAATTATCTCCCACTGGTATTGGACACGAACAGCTAAATCTGCAATTTGTCAATTACGAGTCCGACGTCAATAGCAGCATACGAAGATCGTTTATTCCGCACTCGACGAGCAATCTTTATGACATGCAGTCTGAAATTTACCTACAGTGTGCTTCGCTGTCAGACGACGCTCATATCAATTTAAACAGATGCGCATCAATCCTCATCTCTGCAGAATACTATGAACTATCATTCGTATTTCGTCCTTTATTATTTATTCATCTCTGTATATTATACACCGTGTCCGGAAAAAAACACCCCGGACATTTTCGATTGTAATTTGAAGAAGGATTATCAGATTTCGATTGTTTTTGACATTAATATTTCTGACACAACTTGCGATCAAATAACTTTTCAATTTTCCACCGCACCCATTGTTTGTTTCTGCACTATCTGGGGAAACAAAACCAGCGAAATATTGCATTTTGTCTTATTTCGCCTGTTAGGGTTTTCCCAGATAGTGCAAAAGCAGACATTTGGTGAGGTGGAAACTAAGACGGTCATTTGATGGCTAAGCTAGTAAATGTTTGTTTCTTTCTTTTTTCTTTTCATTTATTTATTTTTATTTCCTGTTTTTTCGTCCTTTTTCCGGAGTCATTACTTAAATCCTGTTAGGGGTCTCGGAATAGGTTTATAGTTATTGGGGTTTAGACTGGAGAATTACGTAAATCTCGCCTTTATTTTTAAGCATTCTTGACCTGAAAAAACGTATTTAGAAGCAAACTAGAGTAAGAATTTAATGTATAATTCAAACTATAATGCGCATCAATTTTTTCCTCATAAGAGCAGTTACTCCAAAAGTCATTACGATGTAGACGCCCCTGGCTGTGAGATATGCTGCTGAAATAACTGCACTTTACTGGTGAAAAAACCCAAAAAATAATAGATTAACAAAACAGCAAATATAAATGAACAGAGTGTGCTAAAAAGTACACCTAAGCCTACAAATTAACAAAGTTGATTTATGATCACTCAGTTGGTATGACATCGGAATCTTCGACGAAAACTGCAGAGGATCTGAAACGATCAGTTTTTGGTGGCAACCCGGATGCGTTCGTGGCTGCCGGATTATTTTCCAGGGATATTTATCATTAGCAGACAATGCGTAGGTCCAAACTGATATCCCGACCGCATCTTAGCAGAAATTCAATGCATAATATCCATGCATATCCATAGCCCATGCACGGCAACCCAAACCGAAAAGAGTTAAGGTGCAGACTAACTTCGGCAGACGAGATTAGACGCAGCGAACTACAGATGTGTCAATCGGCAGCAGGTGTCCGATGGGTACTAGCATGATTGTGCCATAGAATGTAGGCTACATCGGTTTTATCTGATGCCTACATTACAGAACGTGGGTTTGCGACGGTGACGGGCCGCGAGCGAGTTGAGTATGACGGCTAAATAACCGGGAAACGTCGTCGCGAGGCGACCGGTGTCACATTAAAATGTCTCCCCCATAAAAATGCGCCCGGGAAAAGATAATCACGGATTCAATATGTCCCCCCTATTAAAATATCGCCGGCCCCATAAAAAGTCTCCTTATTATAGAATCATCCCTTACAAAAGTTTCCCCGGCCGACAATTTATTGTTAAAAATCCGTCCCGCCGGGCGGGATGGATTTTTGCCGGTAAATTGTCGGCTGGGGGAGACTTTGCTAAAGTGCGATCCTATAATGGGACACCGGCAAGCGTCTGAACCGTACTCAGACTTTTTATGGCTAATACACTTCTCGACACTAACACTGCGTTACTAGCAAGTTTCGTTGCTGCTGTTGATAAAGCAACTGTTAGCCAAAAGGTCTATCCCTTTCCTTTCACTCTTCTCTGATAAGAAGATGTTAAAGACTCAAGGCCAATGTTGTTTTGAGGCCAAAGTTATGGCCTCAAAACCATGGCGTAAATTTCAGTCTTGGCCTTAAGCGTTTGGCCGTGGTCTGGTGTTGGCCTTCTTAGCACCGCAGAACTTCTAATAATTCCCAGACGAACGCCAATCTCTAATAAAAGCTGGTCTCCCGCCATACGCAGAGTGGTTAGAAAACCAGCCGACGAACACGGATAATAACAGTAATACATGTAGCCTGCATATCCGGTACTACAGAGGAAAACGAAGACGACAAAACATAAGTCAAATAAGCCAATACGCAGTACGACATATGCAATGAACACCAGGAGTTCTGAGGCCAGTGTTCAAACGAGCGCCGGAGCGCCGACCACTAATAAACGCCTGGAGTTCTTTGGCGAGTATTCCAATACAGGTCACAGCATTTATTGCACACTTCTCGGCAGGCCTACATGTGCTTTATTGTACATCAAACCGGATATGAACGCAGAGTTCATCGGCAACTTTTCATGGTGCAGCAGCTGCAATTGACGATTTGGCAGAAAAAATAATGACTCTCATAAACAAACGGTGGAACTTTTGATGCGTCCGACAGTTGCTGAATTATCGCTTCACTGCAGGTCAAACGCTGCCTTGACCCGTCATTGCTGTCTGACCTCATATGCCGCAGAAGGTGCTTCAAAGTGGGGGGCCACGCCACGGCGAGAACGGAATGCGAGATTATAAAACCTCTGGCGGCGGTTAAGGGGCGAAGCCGCTAAAGCTGAAAAGTTTTTTTTTGTTTTTACGCGCGACAGCATGTAATGCATAGCGCGTCTTAGCCATTGTCTAGGCGTCTGTCTGTCTGTCCGTCCGTCCGTCTGTCACATCCTGGCACTATATCAAAACGGCGACACCTAGAATCATAAAATCTTTATTGTGGTCCCCAAGGAGTCTAGTTTATCGTGACAAAATTTCGTTCCCCTGGGTGAGGGGATACCCCTCAAACGAGAGCGTCAAAAAGGGGTACCCCCTAAAAAGACGTTATTTTTGCCGCTATTGGCTCGTTTAGTGTGAAAACTGTTGCAGATAGATACAGACATGCTGCACATAATTACATGCACTGGTGACGGGTTTTTTTAGATTTATCAACATCGGTAACCTTGAATGATCTTGAATTCTTAAAAGAGGGGTTTTTCGTTAATTTTTCGCGATTTCGGCCTGCGACACACGTTTTAAGAGTAAATTGCACCGAAATGGCTGGAGATAGACCTGGACAACCTGTGAAGAGGAACTGCTAAGGCTGTCGTGCGTCTCATGAGCTTTGCTCAAATTACTTGTAAAATTTGGCTTAATTATTCGCATTTCGCACATCGCGAACGTATTTTCTATTCTCCTCATTCGACCAAATCTACGAAAAATTAACAGTAATTGTGGGTAGGTCAAACAATACTGCGTATGCTTTCACTCGAAACAAAGAGTACGTGCTCTCTTTGCCTGCGTGGTTTCGAGATTTATGTCTAACCCTCTTTGCTCACTTTTTTTGTGTGCCAGCCAGTTTTATTTCAATTGAAAACTTTTTATGTATCAACGAGATCTTGTCAGCTCGTAGAACAAGCGCATCCATTAAATGCTGAGCTAAAAAATCACTGGTATTTTCATGGCATTGCATGGCATGGCATTGCGTGAAATAAACGCGACGCGTGTGGTTGTTGTACACATCAGTTGCTATTTTTATTACAATCTCGCAGCAGACCAAGGACATCAACAACTTATCTGGTTTAGTTTGCCATCACAATTTTTCTAGAAAGTATTATTGACTTGCTTAGCATTACTGGTGTAGTCCACTGTTAAAGGCGCTATATCCTTCTTGCAGTAATTTCCACGATATGGCAAATTTTCGAGAAACAGTTGTTTGCGAAGAAAACAAACAGTTACATTCTCAAAGTGCAATAGGCCCTAGTTAGGCCGTCACTAAGCAGTAAAAACACGACATACGACGTAAGGTCACACAAAATCAGACTCGTGCAGATTATACGACGTAACTTCCTCGGCGTTTGTATGCTAAGCGCATTGGTCGCGTGTCGGTGCCGAGGCTAACTAACTAACTCTATTATTACGTCACCTACAGTACAGAAAACGACTCTTGACAGTGCAGCCGCCTGATGAGAATATACGAATAGTCGACACAACATATTTTGCTCAGCGAAGAGAAGCGGCAAAAGAGCAAGCGAGCGAGGAACAGATATATCTCGCAATCGTTTTAGAGGTATTGGTGTTTGCTGGCGCATTACTAATGTAGCTTCATGCAGATGCATTATAGCGAGCTCGGATCATCAAGACAACGACGAGCGGCTTTTTGCTGTACAAACAGACTCAGCAAAATGACAACGCATGGCTATCATCGTCCGTCCACGTTCTTCATCTGCCGCTAGAGATGCAGCCGCAAGAAAGTCAGCAGGAAGCTGCGGTGTCTAGTCATGCATGTAAAACGCATTGTTGTGTGGCTTTCTGACTGATAAACCTTTAAGCAGCAAAACGGTATGCTCGAAATTTATTTTATTGACTGTAATAAAATCACAAAAACGATGCTTCGAGCAACCTGTGTTAAAATGCAAGAATTAGATTCGATGTGCATTTCGCTTTTGATTTGTCAGTATGCTGATACGTATAAGAACAAAAAGCCCAGCTGTCGTTAGGATAGCCGACTGTATTGCTTGTCAGTGACCTTAAAGGTCATCTAAGGTCATGGATTTATATGTCATTTGAAAGCCAGTATGCGACTTCCTATTAGCGATCAGTAGCAACCTAGACTCCATCTTGCACCGTTTAGCCACAGTACATCAGTGACAGACGAACAAACGGACAGACAGACAAACGACAACCATGACAACAGCTCGACCGTTACTAAACTACGGTCGGCTGAAAATGCTAATATAAAAACCTAATTTAAAAAAATTTTGGCGGGGCCGATTATGCCTCACACTACTCCGCTGACAATGAAATAGGCCGTGGCCATATTTCCGTTTGAATAATAGTGTTTTAAACCTTGTTGAACAGTTAAGCGTTAAGCCCATAACAATATTAACACATGCCCAGATCTGAGCAGCAATAATAATTAAAGAACAATAATAACTATAACAAAAACAAAAACAGAAACAGAAACAGAATTTACTGCTTATTATTTTTACTGTCGTCGTTACATTAAACAAGAAGTTTGAGCTAATGCTCACGGGACGCGCGAAAGCCTATAGCAGTTCCTGTTCGCAAACTGTCAGTCTATCTCCAGCCATTTCGTCGCGACTTTTACGGAGGTACCGCTCTTTGATGCCCTCATGCGCAGGTTTTCTTGAACCTTGAAAATCGAGACTTGGACCGTCGAAATCTACGTTCATTGCTGAAAATTTCATACGCAGCTTGTCTATTGTCTATCTCAATTGGTTTCGGCGCAATTCGTTCTTGTAATGTGTCTCGCAGCCCGAAATCGCCAAAAAATCCATACAACCCACTATTTTGGCGTTCAAGGTCATTCAAGGTCAATCGACAGCCAGTGTACGACTTCCTATTAGTGATTAATAGTAACCTAAAACCTATCTCGCACTGTTACTGAGATACAGCGACTTATTGACAAAAAATCGCAAATTTTGCCCACCCCCCTCTTATTTAGCGCCCTTGTTCGGGGTGACCCCCTTCGAATTTATGAAAAAAAGCTTTACGGTTCCTGAAACTAGAGTCTTCCAGGCAGCCGACGGTAAAGATTTGATGATCTTAGCTTGCACCGTTTTTGCCTGAGCCTGATCCATCCGTGTGACAGACAGACGGACGGACGGACGGATAGAAATGCGATGGCTAAGACGCGCTGAAAGCAGTAGCTGCTTTCGCGCGTAAAAACAAGAGACCCATCTGAAAAGTTTCGGATTGAAAATTGTGACAAGTTTCAGCAGTATAAACTGACCCCGACACGGCGTTGCGTACTGTAAAAGTAGGCCTACTGATGAACTCTAAGCTACGTCCTAATCGTTTGTCATGACGTGATTGCGCCGAGGCGATAGACAAGCGATGACGCGACCCTCGGCTTGCCGCAGCTGCTGCAACTGATGAGAGTGCAAGTGCTGCTGCTGCAAACCTTCGTCGGTGACCAGCTAATGGATGTCGGTTGCAGTGGAAAGAACAAACGTTTGTCAGACTTAACAAGACCACATGGGGGCAATGGGAGGCGACTGGATCGGCCCCAACGGTCAAAAGCTTGTAGAGGTGACGCCTCCACGATCGTTTAGTTTCTATCGGATTTTTTGGAACATTAGAATAAACCAGCAAATAATTGGATCAACGACATCTCGTAGTAAACGAACTGTACACTGAAGCTTCGGCGTGCTTACGACTTGCAGAGAATAGTCAAGCTTGGAGAGATGATCTATTTAGCGACCTGCCATCAGCGCCGAATACTGATGACGGACTGCAGGACGAAGAAGAACAGAAAAAAATAAAGAAAAAGAAGAAAACAACCACTTTTGCGTCTTGGCGGCTGAATTTGCGGATGGAAAAAAGGCGGTAAAAAAATCGACGTAGGGTAGAAAAAATAAGTGGAAAAAGAAAACGTAAAAAGAAAGGCGTGAAAAAATGAAAAAAAAGCAGAGAAAATGGAAGATCGCCCCCAGAGTGATTTCTAAAATTTGGTGCCAATGAACAAGACCGCATGTGTGACGTAATATGTAGTCGACAGCACGAACGTTCGCTGATTTTACAGCTGTTAGCTTTTAGCAACAATAACAAGACTCCGCCTAATTACCAGCAGTTGGTCCGTAAGACGACTCCCGCACTACCCACTACCCGACCGATCCAAAATAAAGAAAAATTGACTCTTGACATTTAGTCAAAAGTTCAAGAGTTCAAAAGAGTGTTTTTACTTTAAGAGATGTGCTATATCCATCCCAGTAAAAACCTTAATTTTTTACAATCAACATCTCACAGTCACAAACATGGAAAGTAATTTTTTTATTTGAGATTTTAGTTTCATAATTACAATATTAAAAAAATTTTTGCGAATGCCAAGAACTGTTTGTTCTGCCGTGCTATCATTTAGTGACGACGTATTAGGCCTTACAAAGAAAGCAACAGTTGAAATTGTACGATTTTTAAAACAACACTGCAGGCCTTTGGACAGTGATTAACCGACTACGTTACAATTGTCGAAGTATTTTGAACTCATTTTAGCTAAATATTTGAAGGCACAATAAACAATATGCGTAGGCTATGTGTTGCGCGCAGTTCAGAGTATTGAAACAATACTTCTATGTGGTTACCTGCCAGCCGAAGCGGAGATAGTTGCAGACACGTCGAAGGTATATTTGAAATCAGTCAGTCAGTGATGCGCTTGCAAATACAATCCATCTCTGTGGAGGAGATATGATGATCGATGCCGACCGATCTCGCACAGTGCCGTGAAATCACAGTGAACTGAAGTCGCACGGTCGATAAACTCCGCCACCTGTAGCTATAACTAGCTAGCTGTATGCGATCCAGCTGCTATACACGTAGTTGCCAGCTCTGAGTCGGAGCACAGCGCAGCACAAGCTCGCTTGCTGCAGTGATGATGCAAGTTGACTGACGCAAGATGCGGCATGTGGTCAGCTGCTGCAGCCGATGACGAATGTTGTGCTTCGCCGACGGCGCATCAGCAGCACATTGCAGTGCTCATCAGCGACCACTGACAGCATCAATTGGCGGTTCTAGACATCGGTTGCAGTGGGTTCTCTCAGAATTTAAAGCTTCAGCCCACGTGGTCTTAGAGCAGTATGCGGAGTAAACAAACGATCGGCGTGCAATTTTTTGTATTAACCTGAATTACGTTAAATCAGTGCAAACAAATTAGGCCTATGTCGACTTCTGCGTTCCGATATGGGTATATTATATGTAAAACGTTGCTTTCTCAGTTCCTACTTTACCCTATCTCGTTTCGACCCTTTGGGTCTCGATCATCCAGCCTATCTCTTTTCAGACCGCGGTGCCGGGCCAGTGATTGACATGATATCCCGGTGTGCTGCTGACACGCACTGTGCGCTGAAGATGATTGCAGCGCGATGAGCAGAACTCACGCAGAAGCACAGCGATAACGTCGCTCGTGTCTCGATAATCATGAAGTCGCGCTAGAAATTCCCTCCACGAAGCGTAAGCCGATACGCCGCTGCTGCCATGTTTTTCTGACTGAGAAATGTATAGGCCTATTAATTATCCGTCAACTTTATCGGCAAAAAGTTGCTGACGCAGAAAAGTAGCTCGTGTACGTAATTTGGTGCATTTTGGAAGTTAATTCAAGACGTACACAAACCTAGTGCTTGTGAATTTTAATTTGGTATTTAGTTGACAACATGCTATTTTTTAAACGCATAAACGCAACAACACTTAACTAGTCATCACGTTTTGTTAAAAATAGCACTTAGGCTAATGACGTTTTTAGTTTAGCATATAAGTTGAATTTCAAAATCATAATCGGCAACATCGACGCATGCATGATTTTTTTCGCGAAAAGATGAAATTAGTTTTTCATTTTTTATTATAGTCAGCTGATGCTTTCATAAGTTCTGCAGTGCTAATCAGCTTTGGCAGTGGTCTTTTATTTTGTGACATAGGCCTACATTTGTTGCTCGTTCGCAGTACACGGTCAGTCAATTTCAACCAGCTTACAGTTTTTCTTGCCAAAGCGTGTCTCAGCAGACATCATTAAAAAAAAATTCCATTCTGTTTTTCATCAGTCTGCGATCAAGGTTTTCGGAACCAGGTCTCATCCTGTTACGTCTATTTTATTAACGTGTATTGCAGCGTGCGAGATCTCGTTTGCATTCCAGAACCGGAAGTCGGACGCTGTTGGCGATTGGTGCAGTGGAAAAAAATATACAGTCGGTCTACTTCCACTATGACAACAACATCTTGATATCTGCTTCCGGTTGCACCACAACGACACAAAATCTGTCGCCTAGTACGTGCAAATACGCCTGTTTTGAGGTGATTTTGGATTTTGCGTCGGTGCGGCGCAACCGGAAGTAGTTATCGAGATGTCGCTCTCATAGCGGAAATAGGCCGACTGTAAGCCGTTTCCATTGCACCAATCGCCGACAGCGTTAGACTTCCAGTTGCGGAATGCAAGCGAGTTTCCTTCGCTCAGCACGCGCTGAACGAGTCCTCTCTGCACGCTACGTGCACGTTGCTAGCGGGCAACTTTCTCGCACGCTGCAATACACGCTAATAATTATAATAGACGTCATCCGGTTTGTCGCAATTACGCTAAGAGTCATTTTTGCAGCTATACCCAGACTTGGTGATGCACCGTCGGCCTTCGACGATTCAGATAGGGCAATGGAACGTTCGTGACTGATAACAAGTATGTATGCCGGTATGATAGTCCTTACTCATAAATGTGAATGCATTCGACTACGTCGGTTGATGGCCGGACTGGCGTAACCGTGTCGCTCTGCTCTAGAATATTGCGGATGGTCACAGATATGAACGATATGTATGAATGCAATGGATGCCATTAAAACCTGCGCTTGTTCGTCGATGAATAAACGACAAGGTCGACAAGACAGACGATGTGCAGCGAACACAGCACCGTTAACATGTCGCTTTAGAAACCAACTCTAATCGATCACCGCTACGTACGTATGGCATTCTTCGAAATGCAATAGATGATATGAGTTATTGATTGACTATCTCCCACCGCTGCGGGACGTTGCTTACTTCTGCAGTGCACTGACAGCCGCTCGGGTAATCCTGATAAAATACCGACATTTAAGCCTATGCACTGGTGTTAAAAAGTCATAATATGCAACAAAACGTGGCTTCACAATACGTGTGCCGGAGTCGAAATTATATAAAATGTAAACAATAAATATAAACTAAAATAGTCATATTTATGTCTGCTAGTCATTTAGTAGGCCTAACGTATTTTGGCATTGTCAATCGTGACTACGGTTAGTCGCTCTAAACAAAGTGAAACCCATACAAAGACGTGCAGAAAATTTGACCAGATAACCAAGCATTACGAACGCCTGAAATGCTTCCGACATGCAATTTTGAGATAAAAATGCGTGTTTTTTGCTGACCTTCTCCTGCAGAAAGGAGAGTTAATCGGTCCTTGCGTGTTTGGCGCCAATCCTAACTGCTAACAGTGTACTAACTGCATCACTTTAGTCCAAACATTTGCACAGAAACGACGTAGCAGATTCAAATGACGATGACAACAAGAAACAAAGACTAGAGTAGTCTATTGGCTGTTGAGCGAACTGATTGTGTTTGACCACCATTCATCGGCGTGACATAAAACGATCCTCCAGGAAGGAAGTGAGAAGACCCCCTTGACACTTTTCACCATTATAGGCCTGTGGTGAAAGTCAGCCGTTTAGTCAGCCGGAGCCTCCCACTTAACGGCATCTCTCCGGAGACGCCGCCATTCAACTGGTCCTCAGCGACCGTAGTGCATAGAGAGTAGGATGTGGCGCCACTGATGCAGGGCTAAGATGCAGCTGCAGTCGGTGACCGGAGACGCTCTGCCCCTTGAAACTTGAAATAGACTATTTTGTCGTTATACTGTACCGTATAATGTACGATGTTATTTCGAACTATGCACGTTTTTATTGAAGGCGTTTTGTGATCGCATCTGATTTTTTGGGTATAATTATAACTCACGTCATTGAGATTAGAAGATTAGACCGTATCGAAGCTAAAATTTCGACAACATACATAATGGGTACACCGGCGTAAGCCTGCAGTGTGCCGCAAACAGGCCTACTTCGTTTGCATACCAACCGGGAATGAATATCACGGGGGTAAAGAATGAAGTCGCCACAAGGTCAAACGTGCGCAACTTTGCGACTGCATACTTTCTGAACCGCTTGATGCATTTTGAAAAATAGCACGGCAACATATTATATTTTGCACAACCAAAACTAGACAAACTGCCCCCTTTTTGAACACTTACAAGCTACTTTCCTAATAGATGGGTTGTATGTGTCGTCTGCTGGTGACGTTGTAGGCCCATACGGTCGCACATATACGTCCCCTGTGGCAGATGCTGTCATCGCCTGTCTACCGGTGAGCGATGAATGTCTTCACGGCCCGGCAGCTGTCTCCGTGGACGAGCACGCGATAAGAAGAGCGAGAAGCCCGGCCGTAATATCACTGCAGACATAGTGTAGAGTGGAATGAATGAATGAATACATAGTGAGAAGAGCGAGAGAATGTCGTCGCGATGTTGTCTGTCTGTAGCCCAGTCGATCACGTCGCCGTAATCAGCGTGAATACAGCCGATCACATGGGACTGGCGAATGTCGTTCCTCTAGACCATAGCTGCCAACAGACAATGCGCTGGACACAGGATGGTAGGTACTATCTCGTGCCGCATCTGGTTCTGTTCATAGCAAACAAAGACTTCACAACGTATCCTCGACGGCGTTCCAGACAACGGGGAAAAACTTTTGTAACTGCGCACAACGTCAGCACGCAAAGCTGAACCGGAGGCGTAGCCGCTGAATCTTTTGTTGTGATTAATTTAGCAACATAGCCCGCCAGAAATATAGAAGATTGTGGTAATTAATCTAAGAGCTTAACAGCACACTTTACGCAAGTACTGCATAGACCTACTTAATAATCGTTGAAGTGTAAAACGCTGAAGTGCGTATAAGAAGGCATCGTCTTTAGTGTGGCTAACGTCGTCGGTATTGGATATCACGAAAACAGTCCATTCATTCATTCATTTGTCAACGTAACGCCAGTCCCACCGAATTTAGATAGCCGAGTACTTTTTTTCAACAGGGGGGAGGGGCGTAAATTTTAACCTCAGTTAAGCTGGCTTAGTCAAAAGGTTTTTCGGTGGCAGCGGCATCGAAGAAAAGAAGTCGGCGGCGGTAGCTATGACTGCGGCTTAGCGGTCTCAGTTATCAAACGTATACATGACACAGCGCATCTGAATCACCGCGTCAGCGTTACCCATGGGTAGATATATTGATCTGATAGCATGATGCAAAGTCCCAACGTATTACGGTATATTTAGCAGGAACTATTTTGGAAATTCTTTGACTATTGAAAATAAAGGTATTTTCGATGTGGTTAATGATGATTAGTTAATAGTGAATTTTAACGGAAGTTTCTTATTCCTGTTAGAAACTAGCAAAATTGCTGTAGTCTGCGAACGGTCAGTCGACATCTACAAAGTGAACTAATATTTTCTACTGAAAATAGTTGACCTACGCTAAAAACAGTACGCAATGGGAGAGTGAGTAAAGTAGCCTAAAATTGTTTAAATCGGTAAAGTTTAGTGCATGAAAACTTATACGTCACACGCATTTTTGAAATGAAGTTAGCTTATTGTGCAATGTGCATTAAGCACAGTGTGTAAATTGGGAAAAATTAGCTGGGGGTTGAACTTCTCGACTGTCGAAGCCCAACCAAAATTATGACGTAAATTCTGTGTATATAGTTATAGCTGACCCCAAGAACATAATTTGATAGTGTGTTAGGGGGCGGCAATTCAAACACTGATTATGCAAGATATTGACAAATGTTTTACAGAAATCACAACTTGGGACGTAGCTGTAAAGCCTTACAGTGACGTAAATATTATGCATGCGTAGGGTTCATGCGTTTGACTTGGTATGTGCTTGTTTTGCGAGTTGTTTTCTTTTTCTGTTGCGATATGATATTCACCAAAACGAATCGGCTGGCTCGCTCATAGCGTTAAGGCGCGTACAGAGCGACGTAACTGTACTGAACTGAACTGACACGGTTTAGTTTTTGACGAACTAAGCAATGGGCAAGCAGGGCGAGCCCACTGGTCATTGGTTGACACATTACTGCTTGTCCATTGATCAGTTTGTCAAAAACTAAACCATGTCAGTTCAGTTCAGTACAGTTACGTCGCTCTGCACGCGCCTTTAATTACAAGCAGTCAAAATTAACAACATCTGTGTTCTGCTTTTCAGCCTATTTAGCTTACTTAGCAACTGGTTTGGCAAAGAAGATAATCTGCCGAAACCTTCCGGTAATCGTCAACCAGAATCAGGAAAAGATAAAGGCAACTCGTACGTTGTCAGTGAGCTGAATCTCAGCTGGGAAAGACGCAGCTGCTTCGAGTCGCCAACAGCCAGCTGACTGACTGCTGGATAACACTTAAAATTATTTTACTTAACTTTACAATCATCATTTACAGCCATACTTGTGACTTGTGATTTTCATTATAAATTATTTGTATAAAATACTATTATTTGCTAATTTTAAAATAAACTTTTTACTGCAATGTGATTGTAGAATGTTGTAATTTATTATAAATATTACAGAGATGTTTGTTATCAATCATTGTATGTTGGTGTTGGTGTTTGAATTAGCTGTCATGCCGGTCGGCGCCTATACGTACGTGTTGCATGAGAGCGAAAGATTATTCACCGTCGCAGTCGCAGACTAACTCATCGCAACACAACCGCCGTGGCCGCCGTCTGCCTCGTCACCAGTTTTTTAAAGAGCACAATCTAAGGACACCAAAAGCAAAATAAACCGTTATAGCTGACTGAAATTTTTATTAGAAAATGCTCGTCTTAAAAACCATGACACTTCGCTTATCGAGCATTATACATTGTACACTGTGTCCAATAAAAAAGTAAACCCCTGTGTCAAATCTGAACAAATATGAATAAAATTTTAAAAACCTTACTCTCAATAAATTGCAGAAACGATTATTAGATTTCGTTGAAAAACATTATTTCTTTACAAAGTTATTTATTGTTGAATATCGATGACAAAATATTTCTGTTACCAATATGGCGTTACTTTCTGCAGTCGCTCGATCGTAATTTGTGACGTTTGTTAATGCAATCAACGTAAACAATAGCAAAACGATATTTTCTGCAGACGATTGTGTTTTAATTAAGCTGTTGAGACAATAAAAAATATGCATGGTGCTAAAAAGTTTATTGCGGAATTTCTCAGCAAGCCGTGGACACTGTCAGGATTTAATAAACTGTTCGTGCGGTTGCATAATACTGAATACTTTCCGTTTTAGAGTGACCTCACTAAAGCCACGGTAACTATTGTTTGCGTTGGCAGATTTAACTGAACTTTGGTACGTTGATTGCCAATGGATGGTGCACTGTTAACGTAAAATTTTGCTAGAATCTGATGTTTGTTAGAGTTACACAAATTTACAGACTACAGAGGGGTTTACTTATGTAACACCATATTGGTAACAGAGATATAATTAATAATTAATAACTCTGCTAAGAAAAAATATTTTTCAATAACATTTGGTGTTCTTTTCAGCAATTTATTGAGAAATTAAGTTTTTAAAGTTTCATTTATATTCCTTTAGATTTGACATTTCTATTGTACAATGTTTAGGAGGTTTACTTTTTTAATGGACACAGTGTAATTTGTAAATGCTGAGCAAATAAAAACCTTGCATTGTCAGAGAAAGTGACTGTATTGTAATTTCAAATGTAATTTTGATTTCAAACTATATTGGCGTTGGCGATTTTTAGTTCTATTTCAGATCGGTTTAAAAATAATTTAGCACTTAGCCTATCAATGTAATGCGAACGGCTGATTGCCACAAAATGAAGATGACAATGATTGATTATACCGTTGACTATTTTCATTGTCGTTTGTCTGCCATACAGAAACGTGTCACTTTTATTTTTAGGTTAAATATAGCATATTTAGGCCAATTTAATTATTATTTTATTTTGCATTATTTTCACGAAATTGCAATATTTTGCGGCAGCGTTTGCTAAGCGTTTGGTGCAACATTGAAAACTCGTCTCTCTAACATTTCTGGTAAACATTTAGCTTTAACTTTGCGTGATGACATTGTGCGCAGCTACCAAAGTTTCTCCGTTGTCTGGAACGCCATCGAAAATAAGTAGTTTTTATTAAACGACACAAAGTCACCATAGTGTAGGCTTATTACAAAATAGTGATATTTGTATAAATAAAAACACTTTGAGCTCGGGGTGCTAGTAGAAGGAAGTGCAAATGTTTTAATGGCGTCCAAAAGCAAACAGTGTGTGTTGCCGTTTCGAGCAACTGTAAACCAACGAAACGATCTTCTATGTAGTCAGTCTTGCTGGAGAAGTAGGCCTACAGAAAGCACGGCCGAAGTTGAAAGTGATCGCGGTACTGCTAAGCCTGCGCCTGAAGCAGGGCGACTAACGATGTAGTCGTTTAAAGCCTGCAGCCTATACCCATGGGTGTCCATATTGATCTTGTGTGACGTTGTGTCGAGATGTATATATGTAAAATCCCAGCGTATTAATTACGAAATTAATCACAAAACACCTGAAAACTCCAGAAGTATCAAGACTTAAATAATTTTAGGCGTGGTTGGTTATTGGATTTTCCTGCGAAATATTTCCAGAATCTCAGAATAAATCCAGAATAAATCGATTTGGAAGCTGGCAGTGTTTTTGTTAATACTGACGAACAGTCAAAGACGACTATAGACAAAACTGCGAAGTTAAAACAGTCACGGAGAAGCCAAAACGTGAACGAACGAAAACTAATTATGGGAAGGTACGTGAAATACTGTTGCTTAGAAAATATAACAAATAAAGTTTACTTTAAAAAATAAAAAGTTAGACAAACTCTCACGATAGTAAAAAATTTATATTGGGCATACGGGCCTATTAAATTCAGCACACGGTTACAGTACTCAGACGCTTCAGAAGTTTAGATACGTAGGCTAAATGTTTATTTAGTTCTTTGTGCATTAAATCTGTTCTTGTTCAACGACTCAACGTCAACACACGTGTTCTTGCGATTTGATGTCCACCGAATAAGAGCCAGCTCGCGTGGTCTCCTACGGACGGTCAAACAATCTTGGTGATGGTGTGCTGTTTGTAGCTGGTGTAGCAAGAAAGAAACGCCACCAAGACCTTCCGGCGATCGTCAGCCAGAATCAGGAAAAGATAAAGGTAACTCGTACGTTGCTAGTGAGATGAATCTGAGCTGGGATAGACGCGGCTACTTCGAGCCTCCAACGACCAGCTGCACTGCTAGGCTTACAGCACCTGACGAATGACATATCAATTGGCGACAAATGAAGATGACGATGAATGAACAGTTTTGATATAGCAAAGAACTCACACTGTCAAAAAGAATCTAACTTTATTTCATTTTCACTATTACGCTGTTTTAATCACCAAACGTACATAATAGTGTTTAAGTGCACAACACATTATGCACAACACATTATGCACTGATGACTTTGATACTTTAATAAAAGTGATTTACCTAAATTGCACACTATTTATAACGTATCCCACCTAGTTAGATCTATGACGAAGCCGACAGGTTTAAAATATCTGCAGTTTTTAATACATTACCGTTTTACATCTGTCATACGAGTGTCACCGTCTAGCTGAAACTAACAGGCAGTTGCTGCAGGTCGAGTTAATTTACGATGATGTCGTTAACCTGCCACGAAACTGCAGCGTGATTAACGGCTGAAACAGAAATGTACAAATTGTATAACACAAGTTACCATTGCAAATATTGGCGTTTAAAAATACCAGTGCAAGGTCGCTGAATTTTAGACATTATTGTGCACCGGGCGGCCAGTAGGCTTATTCAGTATTCTTGACGCAGTTTCCACTTTCCACGTAATAGCATTAGCAGTCGATATAACTTCTCGGCTTTAAAAAATCGACAAAACCCGAGTTCATTATAACCCTGTTGTAATGGGAAAATTGATGAATACCAACCACATATGGGTGTGTGAATCATATGTCTACCAGGAAATTTTTCGTGGCAATAATTATCCTTGACCTTTAGGCTAGGCCTAGCCTAGAAAATTCCACGCTGGCGTCATTTTGCGCCGGAATAAAAGTGTCGCTTAACAGTCAGTATTGCGGACAAACGCGACTAAGAAGAACGTGGAAAAATTTTTTACTGAAATACAAAGGTAACGTACGTACGTATTAACTTATAATGTCGAAAAGTTACGCTATTAATGAGACTGATTTGCTATTCTAATTTAACAATGCATGCGAAGTTAAACAGCATAGCTTGACTGTTCTATTGCTCTTGAACTTTTGTACACGCCTGCTGCGTTTGAAGGTAAAAGTCACCTACGACATAGGCCTATTATGTAAAAGAAACGTAAAAATTTGTTTCTTTTAACTGCGAATATGAGAAAATCAATCTTTGTCATCTTGAAGAAAGCAGGCTTAATTTTAAGGACGAGCGACAGCCGATAATAACAATATGGCTATCCAAACCTGAAGTAAGCTAATTATATACGAAAGTATGACTAACTAGAAATTTGGGGCAAAGCCCAATGTGAGTCCGCCCGACGCCCTAAGTCCGACTGGAGGGGAAATTAGAGGTGGGGGGGGGGTAAAATTTCCTCGGCACCAAAGTCACGTGGCCCGAACTAAAATGCATTGGCATACGCCGAACGCGCATTGTCGACTTAGGGTAGGTCAACATGAGCGCCTATAACTTTGTTCTTTGTGGACGGAATTTCACAAAATTTTTTTGTTCAACGCCGAAAGAATCGTTCTCGTCAACGCCGTTTAGATTTTGTCGCTATCTTCATCGGTTCCTGAGATATTTGCGCTCAAAGTCGAAAGTTGTCGTAAAAAGTA